>OLXP01000360.1_pt1 | contig 23448 bp, 30 predicted proteins | sample 1644201 | NCBI WGS metagenome assembly OLXP01 (sample SAMEA103958163, study PRJEB25191) | human gut metagenome
TTTGCGGACGAGTCCACCGGGGGAGCGTGGGCGGATTATGAGGATCCGACGGCGAGTTTCTCTCTTGCCACGAGAGAAAGTGTCTGGGTGACGCTGGAGCGGGAGGCGCAGAAGAACCGTTTGGAGGTGCTGCGCAGCCAGACGGCAAAAGCGTTGGAGACATGGCGCCGGGTTTGCGCGGCCAACGATGTGAAGCAGGGAGACGGCGCGGAGGCGTTCGGAAGGGTCATGGCCGTGGTGGCTTCCATTTACAAGACGCTGCCGGAGGGGTACAGGTTTGGCCTTTACCCTTACATGAGAGCTGCCGAGAATCTTGCCACCCGTCTGGAGGACGGTCAGGTATGGCTTTCCGATGAGCTGAAGAAGGAGACGCTGATGGACGATACCAGCGAGCGCATGGATGCCGTGATTGACAAGCTGCTGGCCCGCACGCTGGAACAGGCAGACCGATATGCCGTCGACCAGATGCGGGCGGAGATGGTTGCCCGCATCAAGGCCGTGCAGCCGACGAAGAAGGCCAGCGGGAAGTTTAACAAGGGCAAGTTGAGCGCGGAGGATTACAGGCATTTGCACGGGATAGTCGCCATGATGAATACGGACCAGGAGGCGAAGGAGAAGCGAATGCTGGAGCTGGAGGGCGTGCTTTCCAGCAACCAGTCCACCGAAGAGGAACGGGATGCGGCCGAGCTGGAATTGAAGGATTGGCACACGTTCGGATATCTGGCCGGGATGGGACTGGAGCAGACGCGCGCCTGCGCGCGCGCCCTTGCCCTGTTTATCACGACGGGACGGACGGCTTGGTCCACCCGGTTGGACGAGGAGAGGCGCCGGACGAAGTTCAAGGCCGAGAAGATTGTGGAAGGGCTTGGGCAGGCCACTCCCCAGGGAGGACGTGACGCGGAAGAGGATGCGAAGGCGTCTACGAGAACGAAGGCGGCCAAGTACCTGAAGTACGGTTTGCAGTCTTATTCCCAGCTGTTGAATGGATGGAAGAAGATTCCCGCCCTGCGCGGTCTGGCGCATGCCGAGGTTACTGCGATTGCCGAGGCGAATGTGGCGTTGAGGAATATGAAGCACGCCCGGGATCGGGAGGTGACGGCCCTGGTTAAGCGGTGTTTTGGCGTTCAGCGCACCAAAGATGTGGCAAGGGTTCTTTCCGATTTCAAGAAGACAGGGGATTCCGGCGTAGTGCTGAATCCGCTGGTGAAGGTGGAGCGCACCGTGAGGATCGCCGAGGCCCGCGAGTGGGTGGGGTTGTCTTTTGAGGAGAGGGAGGAACGACGCAAGGCAATCAGGAAGGAGTACAATGACCGGGGGCTTTCCGACGATAAGGCGTCCGTGCCGGAAGCGCTTATTCCGGAGATGCGCCGGCAGCTTGCCGAGCTGGATGAATTGGTGAAGGCCGGAGACGGACGGGCCAGAAGGAGGAAGAATATTACGGCGAAGGCGGAAGTGGTGCGCCCGGGCAGGAAGGGCGAGACGTTGAAGGTTTCCCGCGCCCAGGCGATGTATGCCATTTTGCTTTACGAGCAGGCCGAGTACGTGGAGACGATGCGGAATGAAGGCATTGGAGAAGCGGAGGTTGCCCGCCTACGCGAGTTTGTGGGTGCCGAAGGGCTGGCGTTCGGCTACGGCCTGCGGGAGCTGATGAACCGGCAGGGAAAGCTGCTGGCCCGTGTGTATGAGGAGCGTGAGGGGGTTCCCTTCCCCGCGGTGGAGAATTATTTCCGGGCCGTGTTCCGGGCGGACCACAAGCTTGATACGAAGGCGTCTTTCGGGGAACAGACGAATGCCGTGGCCGGCGGGGCGAAGTACGGGATGCTGATTCCCAGGCGGAAGCACAATTTGCACCTGGCCTGGAATATGGATTGCGAGGCCGTGTTCCAGGCGGCGAGCGCCGAGGTGGAGAATTATATTTGCACGGCGGATATTACTGCCCGCTGGCGCGGCATTCTGGCGGACAAGGAGGCGGCAGCGTCCCTGAAGGAGCACATGGGGCGCCACGGGATTGATTCCCTGCGGCACTGGCTGGATGTGATTGACGGGGCCGGAGTGATGGAGGGGGGCGCCCTGCTGGCCGGAGCCCAGGCGACAAGCCGCTTCCAGAGCGCCAAGGCGGTGGCCCTGCTGGCCTGGAACGTGCTGACGATGCTCAAGCAGACCAGCGGCCTGATGCACGGGATGTTTGCCGGGGAGGTGGGCATGGGGAGTTTCCTGCTGCACCTGGGGCAGACGATGTCCATGACCGGACGCATGGGGGTGTTTGAGATGATGAAGACGGAGGCTTTCCGGGCGAGGACCAATGACGCGCAGGCGGAACTGGTGAGCCTGTTGATGGGGTATGCTTCCGATCAGAATTACACCGGAGCGATCAGGTTTTCCATGGCCGGCATGAGGGCTATTGAGAAGATGGACGTGTGGAGCAATGCCGTGTCCATGGCCGCCCTGTATAACGCAAAGTGGTCCGAGCTGGAAGAGGCAGGAAAAAGGACCGGAGCCCCGATGACGGAGGATGAGATGCACGCCCTGTGCATGCAGAGCGTGACCCGGGCTCTGGAGCTGGTGGCCCAGCCGCTGACGCAGAGCCAGAAGAGCATGCTGGGGGCTTCCACGGGCCTGTTTGCGAAGATGGCCTGTTTTATGAGTTCCGAGGTGCTGAATAAGGTGGGGATGATCGTTTCTCATGTGAGCTCCGGGAATTGGGGGCAGGCTCTTGCTTTATATGGAATGATGTCCGTTGCCGAACAGACGGTGATTGCCCTGTGGCACGCCCTGCTGGATGACGAGGACGAGTGGGAGAAGAACGGCGGATGGTTCGGCGCCATGCTGGGAGCTCCTGTTGCCATGATTGGCGGCGTGCCGATGCTGGGGGCGGCGGTGGAGTTTGGTTACAAGCAGGCGACTGGCCAGCGTATTTACGCAGGCACCGCGTCCGGAGTGATTGATTATTCCGCGATTTACCGGGCGGCCAAAAATACGTGGAAAGCCGCCACCGGGGAGAAGGAGATGACGTTTGCCGATTGGGCGGAATTGATTCTGCTGGATGCCAAGGCGGCCGCTTACGTGGCCGGAGCGGGCGCCGGGAGCCGCAGCAAGGCGGCTGATTCCGTGGCGTCCTGGCTCTTGTCCGTGGCTGGGGTGGCGAATTTGTCCAAGCCTGGGTTCAAGCTGGCGGAGTGATTCCAAAATATTGCAAGCTTGTGTTTCATTTTGTGCGCCATTATGGTGTGGACTCATGAAAGGCTTGCTGATTGCTGTTTGCGTTCTTCTGGGGGTGGCGCTGTTGCCGATGCCTTACGGGTATTATATGTTCCTACGTTTAGCCGTCTGTGCTTATGCTGTCTTTGTATTTGCACAGGAACAGAAGAAGGGAGTTTGTTTTGGAAGCGTGTCAGCCGCCGCTATTGCCCTGCTTTACAATCCCATTTTCCGGGTGCATTTGGAGAAAGAGGTCTGGATGTGGGTGAATGCCGGAACCATTGTTCTTTTTTTGTCCATTATGGCGCCATGGTCCATTATCTGGAAGAAGGTGAAGGGTCCGGTTAAAGTCCTGTTTGTGCTTCTGGTAATTGCTTCCGCCGCTTTTGCTGTTGTCAAATATAGAGAGAATGAAAGGCTGGAGAAGGTGGCCACCCATGAGCGAATGCAACAGGAGCAGGCGAGAGCAAAGCAGGAAGAGAAGATGGAATGTTACAGAGCAAGGAAAGGATCGAATACCAAGGAGATGGTCTTGATGGATCTTGTGCTGTTTGCTACCGGAGATGAAGGGGCGAAAGAGAGATTCCGCGTACGTTGGGGCGAAGATGCTGTTTCCCGCCTTGATCTGGCTAGCGAACATGACCGGGCTTATATGCTTGGGAATCGCCTGATGGAGACCATCGGTGACGGAGATAGAGATGTAGGCCGCCAGATTTACAAGAACGCCAACAATTTGTGGGGAACAGATGTTGTTACGGCAGATCAGATTTGGAAGGATTTTCAGGAGAGGAATGCATGCGTTGTGGAGGTAGAAAAGAAGATGAACGCGATCAACGCAGAAGACTGGAATAGTAATGGAGCCGAAGTTTTTGCTAAGAGCTTTTTCAAGAAGCAGATACAACTCAAGATTCCGAAGTAGGGAAATAAGTTCAGTTTTTTGAAAAGAACAAAAAAGCCCCTGACCCGGAGGCCAAGGGCTGAACAGGAGCACTTTTCTGGGAGGATGCTACTGTACGCAGATGTAATGGCAATAAAAAACCCACGGAGTGATCAGCTCCGTGGGGTTGTTGTTGGATCTCCCCATCACTCCCCCCCCTCCGTTGCGCATGGTTCAGACTGGAGGTCTGTTCCCGGAGAAGTAGCCCGGTGAATTCATGGGACGAACCGACCCTGCCGAGCATGAACGAATGTTAAGTCATCATATTGTTGACGTCAACAATATGATCCTGCTACGTCAAGCTTTCTCCCACCTGTTCAGGTTTTCCCGTCTCTTTGAAGCCACTTCTTGACGTCACTCTTCGAGTGCATTCGTAAAAAATATCATACCAAAAAAGAGAAAACAAGAGAGGACGCCTTTGAGAGAGCAACAAAAAAAGCCCAGAAGGTGCCGGGCTTGAGTTCATGTCTTTGATAGGAGGTTTAGAATGGAATTTCGTCCTCTGGTTTCATACTCGATTTGATTTTATTAAAGATCGCTTCCTCAGCTTTTTTATCTAAGACTTCATTAGCCCATACATTGACATTTTCCTTTTTCATTCCACATACAACTAACCATAAGTACGCATTAGCTTGGGTGAAATAATAAATATATTCTCCTGCTTGCATTCGATTATTGGCTTCATTCTCCGAGATTCCGTCGTACTGGCCTAATTCCACGTTTTTCAACGAAAAAGAATTATTTTTTTCTTTCTCTTGAGCAATAATTTCTTGAGCTTTCTGATTTAATATTTTTTCTATAATAGAAGAAGGGTCTATTTTTAAATTGCCATACGTCCTCATGAAGCCAGTGTCAGCAAAAAAAGCACTTCTCCATAATAGAAGGGAATTTTCAGCAAGGGGATGTATCCATATATGTTTCTCTGCATTTGCATCATCCGGTAAAATAACTCGGGTAGCCCATTCATTCAGCGTCTCTCTAGCCCACTCTTCAACAGAATCGGAAAATTCCATTTGCGAGGCTTTTTCCCACCTATCCCACTCTTCCTTACTCTCAGGAAAAATTGCACAATTCTTTTTGTCCCAAAAAGAAGAATTTATGAGGCCGTTAGCATGGTCTTTTATTATCTCATTTATTTTAAAAAGGTTAGTGTCGGATATCTTGGTACTGCTATAGAACCAGTTTTTGACTGTCCCTTCAGATAACCCTAATTGTGCAGCAAGCCATTTCAAAGATAGCCCATTGTGTTTAAGATATTCCTTGATTGTCGATTTTTCAGGCTCTTGAGGATCTCTAGAGGCAGGCACTATCAAGTTTTCATCACTCTTCATGAATGCCATTTTATATGCAGAATACCCTAAATGTCAACTATTACTATCTATTATAGAATCTTTTCTATTCTTCTTATTGCATGTATTTGTAAATATGTTATTACTGTGCACATGGAACAGGTTTTAGGAAAAGCAAGACTACTAAATCAGCGCGAACTGGCAGCCTCCCTCCGGGTCAGTAAGCATACTGTAATAGCTTGGACAAAAGAAGGTTGCCCGTGTGTTTACTATGGAATCAAATGCTCTCCTGGGCGTGGTTCCCGTCCCCGTTACGACCTTGAAAAAGTGAAAGCCTGGCTGGAAGAACGGAGCAAAAAAAGAACTTCCGTGGCTTGAGCAAGCCACCTGTGGACATGCGGCCCATGTCGAAAACAACGAAGGCCACCTGCGCCAACAGATGACCTTCAATAACGGGCATAAGCCCAACTAACAAACAAGACAATGAGTACTATACAATGTACGAAAGCGCAAGCTGATTACGCCAACATGACGGGGAACGGCATTAAGCTGTTCCAGAACTCCGATCTGAATTGCACGATTGAAGTCATCGAAAGAAATGGTGAACCTTGGATCTTTGCCAAAGAAGTATGTGAAGCTCTCGGTTACTCGAATATTTCGAAAGCTCTATTGAATGTAAGAGAAAAGTGGAAGGGTATAACCAGCAGGGATACCCTTAAAGGAAAGCAATCAGTTTCAATTATCAATGAAGCTGGCTTGTTCGCTCTTGTGATGAAATCCAAGATGCCGAAAGCGGTCGAGTTCCAGGATTGGGTGTGTGAAGAAGTTCTCCCCTCCATCCGGAAGCACGGCCTGTACGCCACCGGGGAGAAGCTGGAAGAGATGCTTTCCGATCCGGACACCATGATTCTGACGCTTCAGGCATTGAAAGCTGAACGGGAGAAGAGAAAAGCTCTTGAAGCAAAAGCTGCGGAAGATGCTCCCTATGCACATTTCGGACGATGCGTGGAAGTTTCCGAGGGCTGCATCCTGATTGGAGAGTTTGCCAAGATTCTTGCTCAGAATGGAATGGAGACAGGACAGAACCGTTTGTTTGAGTATCTACGCAATGAAGGTATTATGGGGAGGCACGGCAATCGTCACAATGTTCCGGCCCAAGAGTATATTGAAGCTGGGTATTTCCGTCTCACTTACCGAGTCATTCAGCGTTCCGACGGTTCACAACAGTCTAAACCGACACCGTATTTGACGCCCCGCGGTCAAATATGGTTGATGAAACGTTTGGGATTAACCCTTGAGAATATACCTGCTGCCTAAGATTTTACATCTGGTGCGTGTATTGGAATTTGGAGCAACCAGAAAAATTCCCCCGTTTCCTTTTGGAAACGGGGGCTTATCCTGAGTTCTGCTGCCTCAATCTAAATCCAAGTTATGAAGATAACAACCCAACATCACCTCAGAATCCTCAATGAGGATTATTCTCCCGCGTCTTCCAGCGCAGCACTACGGATGAACTCCTCAATAGTTTGCCCGCTGATTTGTGCGGCCTTGGAAATGAGTTTTAAATCATCTTCCGAAAGAGGAACCGCTACCGCTGCAACACCATTCAATATAGGGACAGAGGATGCTGTCCTGGCCGCTTCTTCTCCTTGCCTATTCATTTCTTTCCGGATCAGCTCAAGCTTGGCCGGAGGAATTATGCCTTTAGATCGAAACCAATCATCCACGGACGCCTTTTTAACAAAGCATTTCTGAGCCAACCATTCACGGCTTTTTTTATTTTTCTTTAGCCAAGATTTGATGAGTTCCTTTTCATTCTCCATGAGGAGAGTATGAGGAAAAATCCTCATTATGCAAGTAAAATATTTGATGCTTTTCCGCAAAAATAGATTGACTAGTGATGAAAAGTCCTCAATATAGAAATATGAACGCGACAGAAAAACACGAAGAACGGATTTCCCTTCCCGCATCGGTCCTCCTCTTAGAGGAGGGAATCGCCCGGGGATTGGGAATAACGATAGGAGAACGCATGAGAGCCTTGGCAATAGCGAAAGCTCAAAGAGTGCTCACCTCGAAAAAGAACTCCGAACCCAAGAAGCCCGCGGCATGAACATGAAAACCTCCCCCCAGGAAAGAACCATGAATACAAATACTGAATTACCGAAGAATGCAAAGCTGCTTACCGTGGAGGAAGCGAAGGAGCTAGTGAATAATAATTACCGCTATTATGTTAATGGTGATGGTCTGGTAAAAATACAATATTCCATCTCTCCGCAACCTCTACATGGAACGGAGTTTCTTGTAGTTGGAAGTGAAGAAGGCAAATGCCTTATCGCCCAAAGAAAGGAATTTTCAGCTGCGATAAAATCGCAGACAACTTGCGATCAATAGTTTCGGCCTGAGATTTGCTTGCTGTGTTTTTCTTTAATACATCAACATCTTTTTTCAGTTGAATGATTTTTCCATTTATATCTATAAGGGCCTCTTTGACAAATTGCTGAAATTGATATTCTTCCATATTCATAGCGGACTAATAATAATAAAATAAGACTATTTCACAATCATAAATGCTGCCAGGGGAATACGAAATCCATATTCATAGCACTCTATCCCTCAAAGCGAGAGCAGGCAGCACCAATTTCCAACAAATAACCAATGATGAACCCGGCGGACACTACGACGACTGAACCATGGAAGAAGCCCTGATCGAAGAATTGAAGCTGCTCGGATGGCACGAGCTTTGACTAATCGCCCGGCCCAGGTGGGGCCTAAAAACCAAAATACACAAATCGGTAGATAAGAATAATACGGTCTGGCAGGCGCGGGGCATACCCGTCCGGGCGGCCATTTTAATTAACCGAACATGAGCACGAATGAAAAAACGTTGAAGAGTCTGGCGGAGGCCCTGGAAACCATAGCCAGGGTGCTTAAGGAGGCTGCTTCTTCTCCTGTTCCGTCCTCCCCGGAGGCAGCGAGCGTGGGAATGTGCTGCACGGTGGACGAGTACGGGAGTGCGAGGGATGTCGCCGAGCGGTTCCATTACTCTTTGAGCGGGATTACTCCTTACCTGGAAAAAGGGGTGAGAGAAGGAGCTATCAAGAGGTTCGGCGGCCAACTCCAACCAGGCGGCAGACGGAGTGATTACCGCTACAATATGAGGCAGGTCGAACAATTTCTTTTAACAAATGGCAAATGAATATCTTTTTCAAGTTTTTGGGAGCCTGCTCCTTTGGTTTTTCCGCTGCGTGCCTGTTCTGGCTGGCGGTAGAGCTGGATAACGCCGAGTTGCAGGCCGGCAAGAGCCCGCATTCCGGGTTTTGCCCGGAGTCTCCCACTCCCATGAAAGCTTTTGACGGCTTGGAAAAACCGTCCCGCTCCACGCGGATCGTGGAAAGCAATAACCAATAGAATACCAATACAATGGACAATACCGAAGAAAAGAATGCGCAGTCCTGCACGCCGGACGAAGCCTGCTGCTGCGATACTGTTGCATCCACAAAAGAAGAAATCAGCGCCGCGCTTGATAACCTTGTTGATTTGATTAAGCGTTACGATGGGCGCGCTATTTTTTCCGCCTTTTTGGAGGTCCCGGAAGAAAGAAAAACTCGGCACATATTAGAATCCTCCAGCTCCGTTTTTCAGTCTGAGAGAATGAATTTCAAAGTTTACGGGTGGACGAGCGCTTTCGGCTATCTTCTCAAAGCAGGCGAATGCTTTGAGGGCAATGTAAAAACTATGGGAGAAGGCGTCCGTTTGTTCCTTGAACAACAGCAAAAAACGAAAATGAAGGATCGGATGAATCCCATTGCCGCCATGCTCGGAATCGCTGGTTGCGAGTGCGAGGAATGCGAAGACTGATTCGTCATCTATTATTAACTATTAGATCATCAATATTATGAGTGAAGTAACTAAACGACAAGTGCCCGGAGATGTCTTTTTCGAAGGACTTTCCGAGATTAACGAAGGGGCCCTTTTAGAAGCCCTGGACACCAAGATGACCAGCCTTGTTTCCGCCGTGCTGGCAACCGGGAATAATGGATCCCTGACTCTTAAGCTGTCCGTGAAGCGCAAAGGCGGCGTGAATCAGGTGGTGATTGAACCGAAGGTTACGGCCAGCATCCCGGATCCGACGATTGCCCCGCGCATCATGTTTGCCGATACCTCCGGCGCCCTGCATACGGACGACCCCGCCCAGGGGAAACTGGACCTGGATGCTCCTGTGAAGGTGACATTCCCGGCTGCTGCCGATGTTGATGCCGGAGTCCCCGCCAAGGTAGCTAAGCGCGCCTAAGTTCCCAACAACCACATAACAACATAAACATTATAGAATTAAATTATATGGATAACTTGAACGAAGAAACTCTGGCAGCCGTACGCGTGCAGGAAGTGGCGAATGGCCGTGCCGCCGTCGTGCCGGATGGATATACCCTGTATCATCTGGATTGCCTGGGCAATACGCCCCCTCGCAAGGCCGGCAGTGTTCAGCTGCTGGACCTGGAAACGCTGGCAGATTTCGTGAAGGCGGAAGATGCCGAAAATGGCGTCAGGAGCGTGATTTACGTGAGCGACAGAGAAGTAAACGCCGTGCTCAATTATTATTCCCCCGATGGTAATGGATGGGGGGACCACCAAGCCACTATGCAGCTCAACAAGACGGTGGAATGGGAGAATTGGACCAAATACGACGGCCAGGGCATGAGCCAGAAGGATTTTGTGGAATTCCTTGAAGAGAACAGCAAGGATGTGATGAAGCCCACCCCGTCTGAAATGCTGACGCTGGCGAGCAAGTTCGACATGCACCGCAAGGTGGAGTTTAAGTCCGCCTACCGGGCTTCCGACGGCGAAACGAAGCTGACTTATAACGAAACGGTGGATTCCAAGAGTGGAGAATTGAACGTCCCCCCGGAGTTCACGATTGCGATCCCGGTTATTCGGGGCGCTGAAGGAGATACCACGTATCAAATCAAGGTGCGCCTGCGTGTGCGCCTGGCTGATGGGAAGCTGTATTTTGTGTACCAGCTTGTCCGCGCGGACATCCCGGAACGCAATGCGATTAAGGATATTGCCGACAAGCTGGCAAAGGATCTGCCGGAGAACCGGATTCACCGCGGCGCCGTGTGCCTGTGTACGAAATCCTCCTTCACCGGAGAAATCGACCGATAAAGTGAGTTGGCCGGGGCCAGCGCCAACTGGTCCCCGGCCTGTTATCAATAGCTAACCAATAGAATACTAATAACGTGAATACCAATACAACAAACGAACTTTCCAATCAAGCGCCGGGCAATCCGTTTGCCGTTCAGGCTTCCGCCGGAAGCGGGGCCCTGGCTGCCATGACGAGCAATGCAGCCGTTACTTCCGTGCTTGCGTCGATCTGGATTGCCAAGCAGTTTCCGCGGAATTTGGCCGAAGTGACCTTGAGGATGAAGCAGGCTTGCGATCAACCGAAATTGGCGCAGTCCGCCACTTATTCCTACCCTCGCGGAAATACGACCGTGACGGGCCCCAGCATCCGTCTGGCGGAGGCGCTGATCGGGGCCTGGGGGAATGCGGAAGCCGGATGGAAGGAGGTTGCCCGGCATTGGGATCCCAAGGGCGCGGATGGAAGCGGCTGCAATGTGTCCGAATGTCTTGCCTATTGTTTCGACAAAGAGACCAATGTCAGGAGGGAAATTGCTTTTTCGGTTCCTCACACCCGCGACAAGAACGAGTATGAGGGGGGCAGGAAGGTGATGAAACGTGTTGCTTTGGACAGCGAACGGGATATTTACGAACTCTGCGCGAATATGGCTTCCCGCCGAATCCGCGCCTGCATTTTGCAGGTGCTTCCCGGGTGGCTGACGGATGAAGCTATGGAAGCTGTGAAGATTACGCAGGAGAACGGATTCAAGCGGAGTAAGGATGATATTCTCCGCTCTCTGGAAGCTAATTTTTTAGTCTATGGAGTGACGCGTGCCCGGCTTGAAGCCAGGTTGGGTCACAAACTGGAAGAAATGTCCGTAAATGAATTGCGGGATTTGAGCAATGTTTATAACGGCATTGTTGAGGGGGTAAGGAAGGTTAGAGACGAGTTCCCCGCAGACGACCAGCCCGCCCGTGACCCCTCCCTGCCGGAGACTCCTGCATCTGCCCACGCTCCAAAGGCAGCTCCCAGGACGACGCAGGCCCCGCCGCCTGTAACCGCACCGATGCCGGAAGACGGTATTCCCGGCTTGGATGTGCCGGAGGATGTGCCTTCCTTTGGTTCTTTTGAGCATTAATCCCTGACTACTGATTGACTATGTTTGATACAGAGATCATCGAGGACGAACGTCAGGGGCTGCCCAGCGCGAGCGGGATGCAGCGGCTTTTCCTCTGCCCCGGAAGCTGGAATGCAGAAAGGAAATGCCCGATAGACGAAGAGAGCGAGGACGCCGCCATTGGAACCATGCTGCACGCCTGCATGGAACAGGGGACAACGCCGGAAGACCCGGAGGACGCCGAGGCCGTGGCCTGGTGCCGCGAGATGGAAAAGGCCCTGTGTGAAAAGCACTTGGGGATGAAAGAAAACTGGATTGATGTTCAGACGGTGCGGGAAGTGCGTCTATTTGAACGGGACCGTCTGTTTTCCGGGAAACCGGACATGGTGGCTGTTTGGGACCGCAAGGCTTTTGTGGTGGATTACAAATTTGGACGCATTCCTGTTTCTCCAGCGGAGTGCAATTTGCAGTTGAGCGCCCTGGCAGTGCTGGTGATGGATGGGCACGAGGCATACCATGTGGATGAGGTGTTTGTGTGCATCTTGCAGCCTTACGCGAGCCGGAAGGAGCCTGCCGTTTGCCGGTACACCCGCGAGAGCGTGGAGCAGGCGCGGGCGTTTTTCCGGGCCTGCATTGAGCAGGCGCAGGATGAGCACGCCCCGTTGAAGCCCAGCGAGAAGGCTTGCCGTTATTGCCGGGCCCAGTCGTCCTGCCCGGCAGTGAAGCTGGCTTTGGTGAATGTGACGTCCGGGGATTTGACGGCGGCCTGGGAAGAATGGTCTCCCGAAAAACGGAGGGAAGCCTACGATCTTGCCAAACTGGCGAAGCGGTGGGCGGCTTCCGTGGAGTCCAAGGTGAAGGCGGATCTGCGGGCCGAGGTGGAGATTCCCGGTCTGGTTCTGGCTCCCGGCAAGAAGGCGTTTACGGTGACGGATGCCGCGGCGGCTTTTCAAATTCTTAACGGTTTGTTCCCCGACGACATCACGGCGCAGGCGTTTACGGCCTGCTGCAAGGTAGGGATTACCGATCTGGATAAGCTGGTGCATTCCGTCCGTAAGGCTGCGGATGCCGGCGCCAAGGTGGCCGAGTCCAAGGATTGGCTGCGTAAGACGCTGGCGGGATGCGCGGAAGTGAAGGTTTCTGACGGATCCGTGAAGGAAGTGGAAGGAGGTGCGGCATGATGACCACGCTGACCATTTCTTTGCCCCACACTCCCCGGTGTTTGTCCCCCAATGCCAAGGCCCCTCTCACACAGAGGGGGGCCATTGTGGCCGGTTATAAGAAGACGGCTGCCAAGAGCCGCGCCCGGAATATAGCCTGGGGCAGGACTTGTGAAGCCCTGAATGGCCGGAGGATGCAACCGACGCATTACCGGGTGATCTGGTTTTTCAAGGGACCGAAGCCGGACGCGGATAATTGCCTGGCGCGCTGCAAGGCGTATCTGGACGGGGCCTGCAAGGCTATGGGCATTGACGACAGGACGCTGGATTGCGCCGGGATTGACCGCGTGCATGACCTGGACCGGGCAGGACAGGTTGAAATCGTGTTTGAAAGGAGGGAGCAATGACCATGCCTAAATGCCCGCTGTGCGGATTCGAGATGAGGTTGCAATCTGATGCGTTTTACGATGATGGCTATACACGAATGTATTACTATGAGTGCCTTAACTGTCCTCTTGCAACAACACCAGCAGATACCGCAAAAGAAGCCGAGAATCAGATAAAAGACCTTATTTCCACGTTCCCGTTCATCATGCGGTTGAATGTAGGAGATAATTTAACGTATTTCGGAACAAGCGATTTTGTAACAGTCGTTCGCAAAGACATGGAATCATGTGAAATCCAAATAGAAACTCCAGAAGGTGAACTCTACATTATTGAACCTAAAGATGTTCATAAATGGCCCTGGGAACTTGAACAGGAAGGAGGCCAGCAATGATTAACATCCTCTTATCCGTCAGGCGGCCTTTCTCCGGGAAAATTCTGTCCGGGGAAAAGAGATGGGAGTTGCGGAAAAACGTACCGCGCTTAAAAAAAGGCGACTCCGTAACGCTGTGGCTCTACGAGTCCGGGAAAGACGGAAAACGGGCCATCATCGGCAAGTGCCGGATGGTTTCCTATGTGTACATGCGCCACATGCCATTCGGGAAAGCTCTTGGATTATTCATCAAAGATGCTTGCGTCTCTAAAACTCGCCTGCGGACCTATCTCCCCTGCTACGCCTGGGGAGTCCAGGACCCCGTGAGGCTCCCCGCCGCCGTGCCCCTGTCTGATATTGGACTGACCCGGCCGCCGCAGAGCTGGCAGTATATCACGAACGAGCAAGCGGCGATACTGGAAAGGAGGCTCGCATGAAAATGACACCTGAACAGAAAGCCTTTTTTGAGTACGGGAAAGCTCTTGGGAAATTGGAAAAATTTAGAGACGACCATAAAGGATGGAAGTGTGTTAATTTCCTCTCTAGGCGTCACTATTGGAGAAGCGGAAACTATGTTTGCTGCGAGACCCAAGATGTTACTGAACAGCACGCCCTGCTTATCCGTGACGCTTGGCAGAAACGAGCCGTATGCCGGGCGTGGCAGGTTAAAGAGAGGTACTGCGGTAATTGCAAATATACGGATTACAATGAATGGGATGTGCCATGTTGCGAATGCTCTCATGTCAATATCGGAGAAAGCATAGACCGATGGGAGCCGAGAAAGGAGGGGGAATAATGTACCAGACTGAATTCTTTGGACGGGAACTCTTGGCGATATGCAACTATTCTGGCGGACTTTTAAGCTGGAAAGCCGCTCAACTGGCCGTGAAAAAGTTCGGCCGTGATCATACGGTATTGCTCTATGCAGATACCGGCAACGAGTCTCCGGACAATTACCGCTTTATTGTTCAGGGCGCGGCCCTTTTAGGAGTGCCGCTCCACATTGTCCGCGCTCTTCCTGACTGGGCTGGAGGCCGCATGATTACGCCCTACGACGTAGCCATGAATTCCGGCTTCCTACCGGATTTTAACGCCCCGGAATGCTCTTCTGCTCTCAAACGCACCCCCCTTAACAAATGGATGACGGAACACGCTACGCCGGACACTCATATCGTGATCGGATTCGGTCACGAAGAAGTGGAGCGCGCAGAACGCATGAAAAAGCGTTTTCCGCACAAGCGGTATTGCTTCCCACTTCTGGAAAAACCGTACCATTTTCATTGCGAGATCGAACGTGAATTAAAATCCCTTGGTGTAGAACCTCCGAAAGCCTACAAACTGGGGTTCAGCCATGCCAACTGCAACGACGCTTGCCTAATGGCTGGCAAGGGCCACTACGTCAATCTATACCTCAAAAAACCGGACGTGTTTGCCAAAGCCGCCCGATTCGAAAGCCGGTTCCGCCGCCGTTTTGGCCGCACCATCTTTGACCAGACGGGCAAATACACCCTATTTGACCTAATCCGAGACTACAAGGCGGGCAAGCTCTCCCGCCTCACCTTGGAAAACAAGCATACCATGTGTGCTTGCGGTGTCATGTGGGATGCGGCGGACACCGCCGCGGGAAGACCGTCTTCCTGGTCTTTATGAAATCTACAACCCCCAACTGACGCTTTTTTGATATGGAATACATGAACATCCCAACAGCCTTGTTTTCCAGCCCTGAATTCATCGGAGCTGAACCAATCCAGCGCGCTACATGGATTGCCCTGTTGGCGTGGTGCTGCACCCAAGAGAACGGCGGAATCATTGAGGGGTGCCGCTCCTGGGGCATGCGCCGCTGGATGCAGACCTGCGGGGTGATGGACAAGGAAGTCATGAACGGCGGGGAACTTTACCACTTCGACGGAGACAACCTTGTTGTTTTTGGCTACCCCGGAGGCGTACAAGAGCTTCTTGAGCGAAAGCGAGTTATTGCCCGCGAAAATGGCAAGCTCGGAGGGCGCCCCAAGAAAACCCATGTTGAAACCGACATGGAAACCGAAGAGAAACCTACGTTGGTTTCTGAATTAACCGACGTAGGAACCGAAATAGGAACCAATGTAGGGGCCAACATCCAAAACCGGAAGAAAGAAAGAAAGGAAGAAAGGAATATAGGGGGAGAAACTACTACGGTGGACAGTACACCGGGGGAAGAAGCGCCCGCTGCTCCTGTGCTGCCTGCCCAGTCTTTCCCGAACCGGGAACGCCTGAACGACGTCCGGGGGATGCGCTGCGCCGACAATCACGCGGATCTGGGGGCTTCTCCTAGTGCCGCCAGGTTCATGGCTGCCTGTTTGGAAATCAACCCTTCATGGTCCCGGACAATGCCAACTGCCATTGAGCAGGCAGCCGCGCTTGAGGCGTACCGGTCTGCACAGGGCCGGGTAACGCCACGAGACATGGAGATGTTGAGGGATTATTACGCGTCAGGACTGACGGAGGACTGCAAGAAGAAAGCTTTTTGGCGCCCGGACAGCCGTAAGAAGTTTTGGGAGTGCTTCGGCGACGTTTTGACGCATGCCGATAGGTGGGCGAAGGAAACACGCTGGAAGCCGGCATCCGCTCGGAAGAAGCCAAAACCCGAAGAACCACGGCAGCCGGAAGGGCCTGTTGTGGATGTCGTGGACGCTGCGGCAGAAATTGCATCTCTACGGGAGGAAATGGGAATAGGAGGTGACGAATGAAGCAGTCAGAGTTTCTTTTCTCAAAAAGGATGAGGCTGAAAAATGTTCTGCGTGCCCTGTTGCGCCAGAACAGGGAATGTTCCATTTCCATGTATCTTTTGTTGCTCGAATTGGACGAAGGGGAGCTTTCTTCTTTGGCTTTGGAGCGCCGCCTTGGAATCAAGGCTGTGCGGATGCTTATTCACGAAGCGCAGAACCGGAAAGACCGCTGGATTACATACAGAGAGGAACCGGGCAGCGGCAAGATGTGGAGGTTGACAAAGGAGGGACGAGGCGTGTTAAATCGGATGCGGAATCAAATTGGCGAGATATGACGGATGGCGGGTTGAGCAAGGAGGAATTGGATTGGTGCGCCCTGGTTGTTACGGGTGTGACAAAGGGCGAGGCAGTTAAAAAGGCGTTTAACAGAAGCGATTTATCGGACGCGGCGGCAAGGCAGAAGGCGTCAAGGCTGTCACGGAAGCCGGAAATTGTCACAGAGTTGTCACGCTTGAGACAGGCAACGGAGCAGGCGCCGGCGTTGCGGAAGGATCTTCCGGCCATTCTGACGCGGCAGGAGGTAATGAAGAGGGTGCTGGATGTGGTGGATGATGCGGAGCGGGACGGAGATAAATTGAAGGGCCTGGAGCTTTATAGCAAGCTGGCTGGATATTCCCAGCCAGAACAGGCCGTTCAGGTGAATGTGGCCGTGGGTACTTCTTTTTCCGCCGTGATGGAGTCGATCGAGAAAGGGGAGCAATAGAAAAGCCGCCCTTTTTTTGTCCGGTTAGATTGTAGGATTCCCTATATAGCGGGGGTGTGGGCGCCCGTGGCATGGTGCCTTTGTGGATGCAAATGATACTCCTTTGACGCCGGATCAGGCGGATGTGCTGAAAAGGTTTCTTTCCGATTCTGCCGCCCGGCTGAATCACCTGTACTGGATTATTGACAAGGATGGGCGCCCCGTCCGGTTCAGGATGAATTGGGCGCAGCGGGAGTTGCACGATACGGCCCATACGCGCAATAATATTTTGAAAGTGCGCCAGTTGGGGCTTTCTACGTATATTGCCATGCTGATTCTGGATATGTGCCTGTTTCGCCCGCAGTTTAAGGCGGCTATTGTGGACAAGACTCTTACGGACGCGGAGGCGAAGGTTGCGAAGATTGCGTTTGCCTTTCAACGACTGGACATCCTGCCGGAGAATCCGACGGATTTGGATGTGGAGCTGGCCCGGATTGGATCCATGCTGAAAGCGTACCATGCCGGCATTAAAATCAAGCAGCAGTCCATTGAATTCGCCAATGGCTCGTCAGTGATTGTGAGCGCGTCCGGGCGCGGCGGCACGATGCAGTTGCTGCATGTTTCCGAGCTGGGGTACATTGCGGCGCATGATCCGGTGCGGGCCACGGAAATTATTACCGGGTCGCTTAATACGGTAGGCAAGAATTGCCGTATTTACATGGAGTCCACGCATGAGGGCGGGAAGTACGGCATCAATTACGAGCAGATTATTGGGGCTATGGATATGATCGGCAAGCCGCTTTCCCTCCTGGATTTTAAGTTCTATTTTTTCCCCTGGTTCCGGCACCCGGAATATATGCTGGAAGGAGAACCCCATCCAACAGCGGAACAGCTCAAATATTTTTCCTCTATCGAAAAAGAATGCCATACCACGCTATCGCCTGGGCAGCGGGCCTGGTATTGCTCTATGGAGCGCGTGCAGCGCAGCCGGATGAAGCAGGAGTATCCTTCCACGCCGGACGAGGCGCTGAATCCTATTACGGACGGCACTATTTATTCTTCACAGATAAACGCCCTGCGGGAACGCGGTCATTTGAAAGCCCCGTTCGAGCCGGATCCTCACCGGCCCATTTATACAGTCTGGGATTTCGGCATTGGTGATTACATGTCTATTTGGTGGGTGCAGCCTGACGGGCGCGGGAAGTGGCTGCTGCTGGATAATTACACGGCGCACCAGCAACCCATTTCCCATTATATCGGCGTGGTGAGGGAGCATGAAGCCATGTGGGGGCGTTGCGCAGGGTGTATCGTGCCGCATGACGGCGCCAGAAGGGACATTCACCTGATTCCCCAGGACGCGGCGCTTTCCGATGCCGGGTATTCCGTTACGCGGGTTCCGCGGACCAGTAATTTGTGGGCTTCTGTGGATAATACGCGGGAGTTTCTGCTTACGTGCATTATTCATGAGCGGTGTTCCGAACCGTCCGTTTGCGAGGGCGTGAAGTTTATTTCCGGGGTGGATGCCCTGTCCAATTACCGGCTGGCTCCGCCCGGCCCCAACGGGACGCTGGCTCGCCAGCCGCTGCATGATTTGTGTTCCCACGCGGCGGATTCCCTGCGCACGTTTGCGGATGCCGTCAAGAAGGGGCTGGTTTCTCCGCTGCTGGGCTGGGCCAATAAGCCGAGGCGCAAGGAGCGCTCTTCTTATGTGGACAGGATGCTTTCTTAACCACGATTGATTGATATGAAAAGACTTGCATTTAACGGTGGGGAGATTTCCCCCGCAATGGCGTTGAGGGCGGACATGGATGTTTACGCCCGCTCCTGTTCCGAGTTGACGAATTTTGACGTAGCGGCCACAGGCGGCATTTCCCGGCGCCGGGGGATGCGCCATGTGGACGAGGCCATGGAGGGGTATTCCAGGCTGATTCCCTATACGTATTCCGGCGAGATCGTCTATTTGGTGGAGCTGTCGGCGAATAGGCTCCAGGTGAGGGACGGGCATTCTCCGTTTGATGTGGTGGCCGCTTTCGACGGCGGGGAGGATTGGAGTTATTCTGATCTCGACCGCGTGACCTGGTTGCAGATCAATTCCCTGTTGTTGATTTGTTCGTCGTCCTGCCTGCTTATGCAGCTTAAGATGGACGCGGGCGGCCAGTGGTCATTTGTTCCTTATGAGTTCAAGTGTCCTCCCTGGCAGACTTCCGATTTGAGGGACCGGGAGGTTACGGTGAAGCCGACAGATGGCGGGGGGATTTATTCGGTGGAGTTTGACGCGGAGGAAGAGGAGGACGAGACGGAGCCGGATGCGGGGGATTTGCTGCGCGCTTCCTATTATACGACCAGGGCGGAGGCGTTCGAGACTTCCTCCCAGCTCCGGGGGGGAGACTGGTTTACGTTCGGGCCGGGGTCATCCGGCATTACTCCGGCGTCTTCTCATGCCGTAGGGGATCGCCTTGCTGTAGCGTCCGATCTGGTTCACGAGTGTTTCGTGTGCATTGCCGATTGGCAGGGAGTCAGCGATTTCACGCAGGGGTGTTCTTCTCCGGCTAATTATAAGGAGAATTTTTTGAGGGCGGAGGATTTGACGGGGTTTGACGATGTGGACGCCATTTTCGAACTGTCCAGCGGGCAGACTTACAAGAGGGGGGATAAGGTGCGGATCAAGTCCGGGTACTGGTCCCTTTATACCTGTATCCGGGAGTTTTCGCCGGAGGATTATGTAGCCGGGTATAGTTCCCCGGCGGATTATTCTTCTCATTTTGTCCGGGGCTGCCCTGTGGGGGATGCGCTGCCCTGCAAGGGGACGTGGAAGTTTTATTGTTCCGGCACCTGGTACGGGTCTTACGAGGTGCGCCGCTCCTACGATTCCGGTGATCACACGGCCTCCTGGGAGACGCTGGGGGAATCCATTTCTTACATAGGTTCCCCGGAAAATAATATTGTCACGGGCACGGAGGAGAAGGAGGAGTGTTTTCTTCGCCTTTATTTGACTTCCATTCGCTACAAAGGGGCTTCTCTGGCCGCAGGCTGGCCGCCGGATGAGTGTTCTAACCGGCTGATTGTGTCCGCCTACAAGCACGATATGCTGTTGAGGGTGGCGGCGGACGGTTTTTATCAGGACAGATCCGCCGTGCCCGTACAGTTGAGTTCTCCTTTGGTGACGGATGATTGGTCCTGGGGCGCGTTTAATTCCCGTTACGGGTACGCTTCCCTTGCAGAATTGCATGAGTCTCGCCTTGTGCTGGCTTCTACCGCACGGCAGCCCCAGACGATTTGGATGTCACGTGTGGATGACCTGGATAATTTTGACGATTCGGAAACGGATGATTCTTCCCTGATGCTTACCATGTCCACGTCCACGCAGGCGGCTATTTGCTGGCTGTATTCCAGGGGGGATGATTTTCTTCTGGGCACGGAGGACGGAGAGTGGGTGATTCCCGGCAATGGTTCGGGGCTCGCGGCCAAGACCGCGCGCATTGTCAATTATGGCCGGACCGGTTCGGCCCATATTCCGGTCATCCAGGCCCAGGACCGCGTTCTTTATTGTGAGCGGGGTTCCGGGCGCGTGTACCAGTACGGGTACAACGATGAGATGAGGGGTTACAGGTCCGAGGATTTGACGATTTTTGCCGATCATATCGCCAAGGATGCGGGCGGCATTGTTTCCGGGACGCTGCAAAGGAAGCCCTATTGCGTGGCATCCTTTGTGCTGGCGGATGGGACGATGGCGTTGATGACGTATAATACGTTTCATAATGTGAATGCGTGGCACCGCTACGTTACGGCAGGCAGGATTGAAAGCGCCTGCGTGCTGCCCAACGGGAATAACGCGGACCGGATGTTTTTACTGGTGAACCGGGAGGGAGGGCGACGCCTGGAGGTGATGGACGAGGATTCCCCTTATTTCGATTCGGACGGTCTGGATTACGTTTCCACGATGGAGACCACGGCGTTTTCTTCCATGGAGTACAACGAGAGGAAGGCTCCTTCGTCCGTCATGCACGCTTATATTGCGACGGATACGCCCGCGGATAATATCGCCGTTGCCACGGCCAAGACGGAGTATGTGGGGATTTCCTACACGGGGGTTATTCGTCCGGGATGGGTTCAGATGGTAGCCAATGCCGGGTGGTCTGACAGGACACGCATTGGTATTAAGGTGAAGGGCGACGCTCCGTTTTCGCTGCTGGCCGTCCAGCTTTGAGTAATGTAGGGAATTATATATGGCGGCAATCAGGCGGATGCGGGCAGGATGGGCGTGCAGATGGACAAAGGGACATTGTACAGATTGGCGGCATCTTACCTTGGCGAGTATTGCGTTAAGGAAGATACGTCTGTGTATCAGGCGTTGAACGACGTGGTTCAGCATGCCCTTGGGCTGGCCCTGGATTATACGAGCTGGCCGTTTGCGCTGGCACGGGTGACGCTGACGCCTGACGCGGACGGCGCTTTTGCTCTTCCTGCGGATTGCCTGGAGATCAGGGAGTGTTCTTTGCCCGCTTATGAGATGATCGGGCGCAAGCTTTATGCCAGGAATTTCATGGAGCATGCCCGTGTAACGCTGACTTATAAGAGTTCCGTGCTGGCGGATACAGTATGTCTGCCGGATTACGAGCCGTTTTTCTGCGAAGGTTGCGTTCTGTTGCTGGCTTCCAAGGCTGCGCCTCGCGTTACCTCCAATATGAAACTGGCCCAGAGTTTGGAACAGGAGGCATACGGGAAGTTGTACCGGGCCAAGTTGAAGATTGTGCGCTCTACGGCGAGCAATGATCAGGATCCGGATACCGTGACTGGCGGCAGCCGGGAAAGGAGGTGGCGCCGTGGGTGATTATCTCAATATGTCCGCCCAGGGGGCCAATTATTCCAGCCAGGCGGCGACGGCCAGGGCCAACGGGATTGCCCAGCGCCAGCAGGCGTATGCGCATGCCTATAAGCTGGAGACCGATGCGGCCAACCAGAGCTATCTTGCCGCGGATAACATGATGACGATGCGGCGGAATCAGGCGGCAGCCGTAGATGAAGCCAGGCTTGCCAATGGAGCCAGCGGGTTTGACGTGTCCGGGGGCAGCAAGCTCCAGGCGGAACAGTCCGTGGCGGATGTGTTTGAACAGGCTATCGCCAATATGATGAGGTCCAACACGATCAGCGACCAGAACGCCAGGATGCAGGCTCATGCTTTTCGCAGGCAGGGCGATACTTCTTTGAATTTGGGTAATATCCAGGCGGATTATCTGAACCGGATGTCCAGAATCAGCAGCAAGTATGCCCGCTGGGCCCTGGTGGGTTCCGGGTTGTCCACCCTGGGGCAAGTGGGAATGAAATATAATTGGGGCAGCAGCGGGAATCAGGACAGTTCTGCCGATATGGGGAGAGTAGGCGAATCAAGTTTTTAATAGTTAAAATATTATGGGAACAGAAGTAGCATTGGGAACAGCATTGTTAGGTTCCCTCGTGAGCGGGGCAACGGCAATAAAGAGTTCCAGAGACCAGAAAAAAGCGGCCCGCGCCGCGGCCCAGGCCGCAGCAGAAGCGGCGGATACTTCTGCCACTGTGAGCACGTCCCAGACGGCAGCCACCCCGACGGAGACCCAGGCAGGAAGCGAACGCGCCACCCAGACAGCAGCCAAAAGAAGGATGAGCGTGAGTGATACGGTTAATAAGTTTACGTCTAACGGCATGCGAAGAACATTGAATTGATTGACAGTTATGAGAGTTGTAGTTATTCCCGGAACCACTTATGCCGTTACCACGGCTACAGATTGCACCGTTTCCACTACGGACGGTGTCTTGATTGCTTCCTGCGCGGCAGGGGAGCAGACGCTTTTTGTCGCCCCCGGCGCGGAAGTGGAAGTGAGTGACGATTCCGCCCTGGTCACGGAGTCTTTTAAGGGCGCCCCCGCCGGATTGTCTGCCGTCTGGGGCTCCATTAAAAAAGTTTCCGCCTCTCTGTCTTCCAAGCTTAATGTTTCCACATTCAACGCTCATCAAGCTAATACTACTATCCACGTTACGGCTCAAGAGCGTGAGAAGTGGAACAGCAAGCAGGATAACCTGACGGATGAATCAGGTAATATGACGCTGGCCGGCAATATCACCGTCGCGGGAGGCACGTTTGACGGGACCGTCAACGCCAACGGCGGCGTCAACATCCCGCTGGCCGTGGGAGCGCCGACGGATACGGCAGCGGTCAACCGCCTGTACGCCGCCGGGTTGGCCGCCGTGACGGACGCTTTTTCCGTCAGGTGTTATCCGCTCCCGGCGAATTGCTCGTCTTCCAACGGGACGGTTTTCAAAACAGACAAGGAACCCAATTCCCTTTATTTCAATGTTCCTCCCAAGTCCGCCTTTACCGTGAAGTGCGGCCTTGTGACCAACGCGAGGCCCATGCACAATTATTCCAGCATCCGGGGGTGGGTGGCCC
>OLXP01000384.1_pt1 | contig 22362 bp, 13 predicted proteins | sample 1644201 | NCBI WGS metagenome assembly OLXP01 (sample SAMEA103958163, study PRJEB25191) | human gut metagenome
GCTGCTGCGGACGCTGGGCGCACCGACCGAGTGGCTCATCTATCCGGAGTTTGAAGAGCAAAATGCCCGCTTACACGAGATATCCCATTTGGCTGCTACATTTTCAGATGAGCAGCAGGAATTCCTGCTCGGCATTATGCGTTTGATACGGAAACAGAAATATGAGGGTTAAAAATAGCGGTGTTCGCTGGAACACCGCTATTTTTTATGCTCCAAGTAGTTGTGTACTGCTTGGAGTATTTCATCCATCAGGATTCGATCGGATGCGTTTATTAAAAACTGATTTGTTTGATCTTCGGATAAAATCCCGGTAAACAGAACATCCATAGAACAGTGAAGCGCCGCCGCGATTCTTACACATAAAACCGCGCTAGGTCTGGCCTGACCGGATTCAATCTTTGAAATATACTTCTGACTGCAATCCGCCTTCCATGAGAGTTCGTCCTGCGAAATACCGCACGCTTTCCGAAGATTATAAATGTTTTGCCCAAGCTGCACAAAAAACGCAGCTTCGTCTGATTCGGGATAGAGTTTCCATGTCATAATTATATTTGATTCCCGTGGGCAGAGAATATCCCCCAAGTGGTATAATTTTTTAGAACTATTTTGTGCCCTTACCTCAAAGTGCCATGAAATGCGTTATCGGCGCATTTCATGGCACTTTTCGCTTCATCCTACTGTTGCTGTGTTATCCCTGTCCGTAATATGCGTGACTCCCATGTTTTCTCAAATAATGCTTATCCAGCAGCTCCTGCTGCATACGGGTCTGATTTGGATTGAGCTGGAGTGAATGGAAGTTCATGAACGCAACTTCTTCGAGGACGACTGCGTTGTGAACTGCCTCGTGTGCGTTCTTGCCCCATGTGAACGGTCCATGACTATGCACAAGAACAGCCGGGATTTGCGCTGCGTCACACCCACGGAACGTCTCGACAATCACGTTGCCGGTCTCCTTTTCATACTCGCCCGCAATTTCCACCGGGGTCATTTCGCGCGTGCAGGGAATTTCGCCGTAGAAATAGTCTCCCTGCGTCGTGCCGAGCGGCGCAATTCCAACGCCTGCCTGTGCAAAGCTCGTCGCCCAGCGCGAATGCGTGTGGACGATACCACCGCATTCCGAGAACGCCTTGTAGAGAACCAGATGCGTCGGTGTGTCGCTCGACGGCTTCCACTTGCCCTCAACAACATTGCCGTTTGAGTCAACAACGACCATATCCTCTGCCGTCATGCCGTCATACGGCACACCAGAGGGCTTGATGACCACCAGACCGCTCTCCCGGTCGATGCCGGAGACATTGCCCCATGTGAACGTGATGAGTCCGTACTTTGGAAGCAGCAGATTCGCCTCCAGCACGTCCTGTTTTAATTTTTCCAGCATTACAGCACCTCCGTTGCCGTCTTTTCCAGCGGCAGCGCTTTTTTGTAGCGCGCCAGAAACGTATCGAAGCCTGCGCACTCAGCGGCATCCGCCTGCAAGGTCACGGATTTCGCGTCTGCAAAAACCTCCGTATCAAGGAAGTCCGCAAGTTTCTTTCCGTGACCGTTCATCCGATACGCCGCCAGCAGCGCCATACCGTAGGGGCCGCCCTCACCAGCCGTCTCCATCACAGAGACCGGTGCGCCGACCGCCGCCGACAGCAGACGCTGCCCGACCTCCGGGGTCTTGAAGAAGCCGCCGTGTCCGTAGAGCTTTTCAATAGCAACGTGTTCTTCACCAGTCAGAATGTCAAGGCCGATCTTGAGCGTCGCCAGCGCAGAAAGAAGATGCGTGCGCATGAAATTGGCAAGCGTCAGCTTCGCGTCAGGTGTTCTGGCAAACACAGGACGTCCGGAATCGAGATCCGTAACGCCCTCCCCGGAGAGATAATTGTAGCTGAGAAGTCCGCCGCAGTCTGCATCGCCCTCCAGCGCCTTGCGGAACAGGAGCGTATAGAGCGTGTTCGCGTCCAGCTCCGCGCCGACGGCGGCGGCAAACTCTGCGAACAGTCCGACCCATGCGTTAATATCGCTGGTGCAGTTGTTGCAGTGAACCATCGCAACCGGTGCGCCGTCCGGCGTTGTGACCATGTCGATTTCCCTGTGAACGCCAAGCAGCTTGTCCACGACGATCATGGCAAAGTCGGATGTACCGGCAGAGACGTTGCCGGTCCTGACGCGCACAGAGTTGGTCGCAGTCATGCCCGTTCCGGCGTCGCCCTCCGGCGGGCAGAACGGGATGCCGGGCTGCAAATCGCCGCTCGGGTCGAGCAGCTTTGCGCCTTCCTCTGTCAGCCCACCAGCGTCTGCACCGGCAGGCAGCACCTGCGGCAGAATGACGCGAAGATCGACGCCGGTAAGTGTACAGAACTTCTGGAGCATTTCTGCATCGTAGTCGAGCGCCTTGCTGTCGATCGGGAACATACCAGAGCAGTCTCCGATGCCAAGCACGCGCCTGCCTGTCAGCCGCCAGTGGACGTATCCGGCAAGCGTCGTCAGATAATCGATCTGCGTGGTATGTGCTTCGCCGTTCAGCAGCGCCTGATACAGATGCGCGATCGACCAGCGCTGCGGGATGTTGAATCCGAACAGTTCGGTGAGCTTTTCCACAGCTTCACCGGTCATGGTGTTTCGCCAGGTACGGAATGCGGCAAGCTGTCTTCCATTCTTATCAAATGGCAGGTAACCGTGCATCATGGCGGAAATGCCAATGGCGCCAAGCGTCGTGAGTTTCTGTGCATACTTCTGCTCGAAGTCCGCTTTCAACGCTGCGAAGCAGGTCTGCAAGCCCGTCTCCGCGTCGGAAAGCGCATACGTCCACACGCCGCGGATGAGCTGGTTTTCCCATGTGAAGCTGCCGGAGGCGATAGGCAGATAGCCTTCATCCAGCAGAACGGCCTTGATGCGGGTGGAACCGAGTTCAATGCCGAGTACAGTTTTGCTTAAATCGATCTGCTTCATCATGCGAACGGATTTTCCGTGGGATATGGGAGGGACTTTGGCTGATTATAGGCGATGTCGGCGACGCCGAGGAACTTGAAGACCTCGAACAGAAGCTTGCCGTAGTGGCCGAAGGCGACCGCACCGTGGTGCGGGTAGCGCTTCTGGATGAGCACATGCCGGTAGAATCTCCCCATCTCCGGGATGGCGAAGATGCCGATGCCGCCGAAGCTGCCCGTATGCACCGGCAGGATCTCGCCCTCGGCAATGTAGCTTCTCAGCACGCCGTCAGAGTCGCACTGGAGGCGATAGAACGTAATATCGCTTGCCGCAATATCTGCCTCGAGTGTGCCGCGCGTGAAGTCGGGCTCGGAGCCTGCCGGTTCGAGCAGACGGTGCTGGATGAGCTGATACTTGACCGCACGGTCGGCGCAGAGCTTGCAGCTCGGCGTGTTGCCGCAGTGGAAGCCCATGAAGGTGTCGGTCAGTGTGTAGTCGAACTTGCCCTTGATCTCGGATTCAAACAGGCTGGCGGGGACGGAGTTGTTGATGTCGAGGAGCGTCACGGCATCCTTCGAGATGCACGCGCCGATGTACTCGCTGAGCGCGCCATAGATATCCACCTCACAGGCCACGGGAATGCCGCGGGAGGCAAGGCGGGAGTTCACATAGCACGGCTCGAAGCCAAACTGCTCCGGGAACGCGGGCCAGCACTTGTCGGCAAAGGCGACGTATTTGCGCGCGCCCTTGTGGTTTTCTGCCCAGTCGAGGAGCGTCAGCTCAAACTGCGCCATGCGTTCGAGCATATCGGCGTAGTATTTGCCCTCGCCCATTTCCTTCTTCATATCCTCGCAGATGGCGGGGATGCGCTTGTCGCCCGCGTGCGCCTTGTAGGAGACGAGAAGATCGAGCTCGGAGTTCTCCTCGACCTCGACGCCCAGCTCATACAGACCCTTGATGGGAGCGTTGCAGGCAAAGAAGTCCTGCGGGCGTGGGCCGAAGGTGATGATCTTCAGGTTCTTCACACCGATGACGGCGCGCGCGATGGGGATGAAATCGGCGATCATCTTCGCAATGTCTTCGGCAGTGCCGACCGGATACTCGGGGATGTAGCCCTTCAGATGGCGCATGCCGAGGTTATACGAACAGTTCAGCATGCCGCAGTAGGCGTCGCCGCGGCCATTGATGAGATCGCCGTCACCTTCGGCAGCCGCGACAAACATGCACGGGCCGTCAAAATACTTTGCAATCAGCGTTTCGGGCGTCTCAGGGCCGAAGTTTCCGAGGAACACAACGAGGGCATTACACTCTGCCGCCTTCACATCGGCAACGGCCTTCAGCATATCGTTCTCGTTTTCGACGGTCACGGGGCATTCGTACACGCCGCCCTCACAAGCCTTGGCGATGTTCGCGCGGCGCATTTCGGAGAGCGTGCGCGGGAAGCAGTCACGGGAGACGGCAATGAGGCCGAGCTTTACATTGGGGATGTTTTCAAACATGATCTGTACCTCCTGATCAATCTTCAGAAATATCGATGTTTTTACCGGTCAGGCCGATGTGTGCGCCGGACTTTGCTTCACTGGATTCCGGATGCGCCAGCAGCCATTTGTTGCGGGCCGTCAGCCAGGTATCCTCTTCGCTCTGCGGCTCGAATGCGGGCTTTTCCGTGTTCGTGCCCTTCGGCAGGACGACGGCGACGCGGAAGACCTCACTTGAAATCTGGCACGGCGCGTAGTGGAGCGTCGTGCCGTAGACCTCGACGGCCGTGCCTGCCGGGACGCGGAAGGCCTTGACCTTCGCGGTGTCGAGCTGGCCGTCTTCGATCTCGTCTTCTTTTGCAAGCAGGAGAATAAAATCCTGCTCGCCGACGTTGATCTCGCTGTCCCGGTGGTACTCAAGGCAGTTGAGCTTCGTGTTATAGCCCCAGCACATGCCGATCTGGATGGGCAGACCGCCATAGGCCCGATTCTGCATCGCGTCAAAGATGCCGCAGGTCTCGAGCGCTTCGATGGCCGGTTCGTAGGCCGTGCCGCGCTCGGGCATGGGGACGGTCTGCATGGCTGCGACGAGCGCAGATGTGTCATACCCAGTCAGGACCTTGCCGTAGGGCCGAAACTCCGGATCGGAAACGGAATAAATTTTCATAGTTCCTCCTTATACCGTCGCGGCGAAGAAATCCTTCAGCGCGGGATAGAGCTTTTTGAAATTCTGATAGCGCGCCTCGTACTTTGCCGTCAGCGCTGCATCCGGCTCGGTCGTGGATGCGACCTCGACGAGCTTGTCCGCCGCTTCCTGCACGGAGGCAAACTTGCCGCAGCCGACCATGGCGAGCATCGCCGCGCCGTAGCCGGGGCCCTGCTCCGTCTTGACCATATCGAGTGGAATCCCGAGGACGTTGGCGAAGATCTTGCGCCACAGGGAGCTTTTTGCGCCGCCTCCGCAGATGTTCGAGCGAGGAATTTCGATCCCAAGAGACTTCGCGACCTCAAACGAGTCGCGGATGGCGAATGCCACGCCTTCCAGAACCGCCTGCACGAGATCAGAACGGCTCGTGTCCATCGTCATGCCGGTGAACGTGCCGCGTGCATTCGTGTCGTTGATGGGACTCCGTTCGCCCATGAGATACGGCAGGAAATAAACGTGGTTTTCGCCGAGCTTCTCGTCGGTGATATCCGCCTGTTCGCCCGCGAAGTCGGACGTTTTCAGAATTTCTTCGCACAGCCACTTGTTGCAGCTCGCGGCCGAGAGCATGCAGCCCATCAGGTGATAGCCACCGTCGGCGTGGGCAAAGGCGTGCAGCGCGTTATTGGGGTCGACGCCAAATTTGTCGGACGAGATGAAGATCGTCCCGGACGTGCCGAGCGAGATATTGCAGCCGCCCGCGCCGACTGTGTCGGTGCCGACCGCCGCCGCGGCGTTGTCACCTGCGCCCGCCACGACCTTGACCGATTCCGGAAGGCCGAGCGCCTGTGCCGCTTCCTTCGTCAGTGCGCCGACGACCTCGAAGCTCTCAAAGAGCTTCGGCATCTGCGATTCGGAAACGCCGCAGATGTCCAGCATTTCCTTCGACCAGCACTTGTGCTGCACGTCCAGCAGCAGCATACCCGAAGCGTCGGAATAATCGCAGGCGTGGACGCCGGTGAGCTTATAGGTCAGATAGTCCTTCGGAAGCATGATCTTTGCGATTTTTTTAAAGTTCTCCGGCTCGTTTTCACGCATCCAGAGGAGCTTCAGGGCGGTAAAGCCAGCGAAGGCGATGTTGGCCGTCAGCGAGGACAGCTTGTCTTTGCCGACGACGTTATTGAGATAGTCGACTTCTTTGGACGTGCGCCCATCGTTCCACAAAATCGCCGGACGGATGACGTTGTCGGCTTCATCCAGCGCGACAAGGCCGTGCATCTGGCCGCCGGAGCCGATGCCGGCGACGTCGTTTGCGTCGAAGCCCTGCAGCAGCTCCGGAACACCGGTCACGACCGCGTTCCACCAGTCCTCGGGCCGCTGCTCCGACCAACCGGGATGCGGGAAGCTGAGGGGATATTCCTTCGTTACCGTATTCAAAATCGAGCCGTTTTCGCTGACCAGCAGCAGCTTGCACGCCGACGTGCCAAGATCAATGCCAATGTAATTCATACAGCCTCCTATTCAGACAAATACCACGGATCTGCTTCGGAATCCGATTGGTTTTTCGCGCTGTTTTTTGCAATGCCGACCAGCACAGGTTCCAGAATTCTGGACGCAAGCGCCATAAGCATACAGGGAACAAAAATGACTGCCGGCAGGAAAATCCAAATCAGGCTGCCGCCTGCAAAAGCAGCGAGAAGCAGCACTGCTGTTCTGGGGAAATGGCGAATAGCGCAATAGAACGCCATCCTCCACGCTTCGTCTGCCCGCAGTTCGAACCTCGAAAGCAGCGGGCAAATCCAGAAAAAGATCGCGGTAAGCAGCACGGCAATGGCAAAGCAGAGCGTTTGCGCGAATGTGTTTCCGCAGGACCATATTTTCTGAATACCGAGCCAGTAAAGCGCGACCGCAGCAATCGCAATTGCCGTTGGCAATATGGAGGCTTTGAGATTCAAGCGAAACGACGCCCGGAAACAGGCGGCATATCCGCCCTGTTCCCGGCGCACAGCCTTTGTCATTGCATAGTAAAACGCAATCGTCGCCGCGCCAGACGTCAGAACGGGAACGGACAGGATGAGCCAGAAAAAGTTCAAAATGAGTGCTTCTCCGACTTTTGTCAATACGCGCCACAGCTTTCCATCGATGGACAGCCACTTTTGTCGTTCCATATTATTAACCCACGTCCTGAACCGTGTACTGACTGAAGAATTCACGGCTTTCGTCTACATATTGCTTTTCACCGGTCAGCGTCACAGTGCCGGATGCAGCGATTTTCTCCGCATGTTCGCCGAACATCACCTGAATCTCGCCCGGCTCAACCACGAACCGCATATCGCGGTCAACAAAAGCCATCTGCGATGCCGCAACTTCAAACTGTACACGGACTTTTTGCCCGCACTCCAAATGAACACGCGCGAAGCCCTTGAGTTCCTTGACAGGTCTGGTTACAGAGGCGACTGGGTCTGCGCAATACAGCTGAACAACTGCGTCTCCGGGCATATTTCCTGTGTTCTGCACGCAGATGGACGCCTTGAACGAGCCTGTCGTCGGCACTTCTTCGCTCTCAATTTCAAAATCGGAGTATGCAAACGTCGTATAGCTTAAGCCGAAGCCAAACGGAAGGAGCGGCTTTGTGCTGCCGTCGACGTAATCCCCCTTCCAATGCGACCGCCCGCCAGAACGCTTGTGCGCGTAAAATACTGGAACCTGTCCGACTGCGCGCGGGAACGAAATTGCCAGATGTCCGCTCGGATCGCAGCGTCCCATCAGAACGTCGCAAACCGCCTCGGCGCCCTCGCTGCCCGGAAGCCACGCTTCCAGAACGGCGTTTGATTTTTCCAGAATTTCGTCCAGCACATAGGGCCGTCCGTTGATCAGAACTGTAATAAGCTGCGCGCCTGTCTGCGCCACAGCCCGGAACAGCTGTTCCTGCTGGCCGGGCAGATGGAGCGTAGAGCTGTCACGCGTCTCGCCGGTCGAGCAGTCTTCCACGACACCCGCTTTGTCACCCAGCACGGCAATGACCAGATCTGCCTGCGAAGCGATTTTGACTGCGTCTTCGATCCCGTCCGCGCAGCTGCCCAGAACGTCGCAGCCCTTGGAGTACAGGATTCGTGCCTGACCTTCCAGATTGTCACAAATTGCCGTCAGGATGCTTTTCATGTGCGGCAGATGGATATGATCGGTGTCCACATCGTCCGGGACGGGCTGCGCCAGCGCGTTATCGGTCACCTTGACCTCTATAAGAGATTCAATGTGCGCCGGATAGGTATAGTCACCGAGCATATTGCGCACGGAGTCGGCGTTCGGACCGACGATGGCAATCGTTTTGTATGTCTTTTTGAGCGGCAGCGTGCCGTCATTTTTCAAAAGAACCATCGTTTCCTGCGCAATTTTACGTGCAGCCGCACGGTCTTCGTCGGTGTCAAACGCTGCCGCAGCCGTATCCGGATCGACGAACGGATTTTCAAACAGACCAAGCTCGAACTTGAGCTTCAGAATGTGGCGCACGGACTGATTCAGCAGCTCCATGTCGATTTTTCCCTCACGCACACCGTCAAGCAGGGGTTCTGCTGCGCAGTCTGTGTTGGGCAGTTCCGAATCCACGCCAGATGAAAGTGCCTGCGCGATCGCATCCGTTTTGTTTTCGACGAGATGATGGTAGCTGTACAGCTGCGAAATGGCGAAGTAGTCGGATACAACGATGCCGTCAAAATGCCACTTGTCGCGCAGTGTATCGCGCAGCAGCGTTTTTGAGGCATGGCAGGGAACGCCGTCCAGCTCATGATATCCCGGCATAATGGACGCCATCGAAGCTTTCTTGACTGCCGCTTCAAACGGCGTCAGATACACTTCCCGGAGTTCGCGCTCCGAAATATGCGCAGGAGCCCAGTTCATGCCGCCCTCGGAAGCGCCATAGCCGACAAAATGCTTCCCGGTCGCCGCAACGCCGTCCTTGAGCGATTTTCCCTGCAAGCCTGTCACAAATGATGTCGACATGGAAGAGACCATGTACGGATCTTCGCCGTAGGTTTCCTCCACGCGCCCCCAGCGTGGATCACGCGTCACGTCCATCAGGGGAGCCAGCGCCAGATGCATGCCCGCCGAGCGCATTTGGCGGCGGATGATCTCGCCCATCATCTCCGGCATACGCCGGTTCCACGAGCAGGCCACGCCGAGCGTTTGCGGAAATACCGTGCCGCCGCGGGCGAGCACGCCGCTGCACGCTTCTTCGTGGACAATTGCCGGGATTCCCAGCCGCGTATGCTCCAGAAGCCATGTCTGGATCTGATTTGCCGTCTCGGCACATTCTTTTGGCAGCATCGTGCTTGCGCCGCCGATTCTCGTGATCTGACCGATGCCGTTTTCCATGATCGGCTGCGCCTTTTCATCGAAAAAACGGCCGCCGTCCGTCAACTGGTAGACCCAGCACGAGCCAATCTGCGCAGTTTTTTCCTCCAGCGTCATATGCGCCAGAAGCAGATCTGCGCGCTTCGCAGAGGAAAGCGCCGGATTCATATAGTCCGCATCTGCACGGTTAAACGTTTCTTTCTGGTTCATAGGTATTCTCCTTATCCTTTGACTGCGCCGGCGACCATGCCGCTCTCGATCTGATTGCTCATCAGAAGATACATCAGAATTGTGGGGATTGTTGCGACAACAAGTCCTGCCGCAAGACCGCCCCAGTTTGTGGTATACTGGCCGACCATCTGCATAATGCCGACCGTCAGAGTCCGGAACTGATTCTTACTGACATAGGTGATGGCGAACATCATCTCGTTCCACGTGCTCAGGAACGTAAAGATAGATACCGTTGCAATAGCCGGTGTGATCAGCGGCAGAATGATCTGTACAAACGCGCGGAACAAACCGCATCCGTCCAGACACGCCGATTCCTCCAGCTCAATCGGAAGCGACGCAAAGAAGTTGGACAGAACATAGATCGCAAGCGGAAGTGCAAAGGCGACATACGGAATAATGAGCGCCTGATAGGTGCTGAGCATTTTCAAATCCCGCAGAATAATGAACACCGGAAGCAGAACCGCGTGCAGCGGGATCATCATGCCGAGAGAGAAATAGGTTTTTACAAAGCGGTTGGAGCGGAGCTTCATTCTGGTGATCGCATACGCGACCATAGACGCCAGTATGATGGTAAACAGAATCGTGGTGAAGGTGACAAAAACACTGTTGAATAGATACAGTCCGATATTGCCGTCGCGGAACGCGCTTTCATAGTTTTCCCAGTGCCAGTTTTGCGGAAGTCCGGCAATGTTTCCACCAAAAATTTCGTTGTTGTCCTTCAGCGACATAAAGAACAGGAATACCAGCGGGTAAAGCTGAACCACTGAAAAGAGGACAAATATTACAAAAATCAGCGCTTTCACAGGCGCATTTTTCTTTTTATGTACAGGTTTCATCGCGTTTCTCCATCAGCAGTCATGTTCGATCTTGAACAGCTTATCGATCAGCAGGTAGAACATCAGGCATTCCAGCACGACGAAAATCGCAATCGCGCTGCCGATGCCGTATTCGTTCCGGTTGAAGATCGTTGTATACATTAATGTAGTGGGAACCTCGCTTGCATGCAGGGGGCCGCCCTTCGTCAGAATCCATACGAGGTCAAAGAATTTCAGAGAGCCGATGACCGCAAACGTCACGCAGGTCTTGATCATCGGCTTGATCAGCGGAAGCGTAATGTTCCATGCGATCCGCCACTCCGAAGCGCCGTCGATCATCGCAGCCTCGGTCACATCAAACGGGACGCTTTTGGCTGCGGTATAAAGAAGCAGCATGTGGTATCCAAGGTACTGATATGCGACAGGGAAAAACGTCGCAAGCAGGACTGTTTTCTGATTGCCCAGCCAGTCCACGCCGGTTCCACCGAAGTATTCGATGATCGTGTTCAGAAGACCGTAATTGCTGTTATAGATCTTCAGGAACAGCTGCCCGATCACAACGGACGACAAGACGACCGGAATAAAGAAGATCGTGCGGAAGACTTTTTCTCCCGGAAAGCCGCGGGCAAGAATGATGGCGATGATTCCGCCTGGAATGATCTCAAGTATGATCGATACGACCGCCAGCACGAGCGAGTTTACGATCGATTTTGTAAATGCGGTGTTTTTTGTAAAAAGATTGATGAAGTTTTCAAGTCCGACAAACGTTCCGTTTCCGATCCCGTCCCAGTCCAGCATGCTGTAAAAAGCGGACATGCCAATTGGTAAAATAACCAGCGCTGTGTAAACCAATAAGGCAGGTAAGATAAACGTGAGATATGTCCGTTTGTTCCGTAAGAGTTTTTCCATATCTTCCTCCCGTGTGCGCTGAGTTTGCAGCGCAGAAATAAAATCGGCAGGGAAAACGCATCCGTCCTCCCTGCCGATAAACGTTATGGACGCTGCATTCTCAGGCAGAAACCAATCATCCAGGCAGTGTTTTACTTGAGATAGATTGCGTCGAGATCTGCGCAGAACTGCTCAGGCGTCTGCTGCAGGGCGATCAGCTCTGCGATTTCGTTCTTCAGGCTGTCCGCTGCGGAGCCTTCGGAAATCGTATCCAGCCAGTAGACATAGCCGGTTGCATCTGCCGTCAGCTCTGCGATTTCAACAGACAGGCGGTTCAGATCCGACACGTCGCTCAGATCCGCGCTCCATGCAGGCATACCGGAACCGGCAGCATACTGCACCTTGGACATGTACTCGGTAATAAAGGCAACAACTGCTGCCGCTTCCTTCGGATGCTCCGTCGAGGCGCTGACAAAGAAGCCTTCGCCGCAGCCGCCGTGGAACTCATTGATGTTGTCAGAGCCGCCGTCGAGCAGCGGGAACTTGATCACATCGACCTGCCCCTTAACAAGGGAATCGTCTGCTTCGCAGTCGCCGTTGAGCCAGCTGCCCATGAACATCATCGCAGCCTTGCCCTGCTTAATCATCGCAACCGCGTCGTCCTGCGAGGTACTCATAACGCTGTCGCCGAACGCGCCCATTTCAGAAAGGTTCTGCAGATACTGTGCAGCCTGAATCAGTTCTTCCGTCTGGAAGGTCGCCGTGCCGGACATTGCCTGGTTGAAGTATTCCGTACCAGCCATGCGGATCGCCATGATGCCGTAGATCATCAGACCCGGCCACAGGGTGTTTTCACCAAGAGCGATCGGCGTAATGCCGTTTTCCTTGAATGTCTCAACTGCGGTAACGAGTTCTTCGTAATTCGTCGGGATCGTCAGACCATACTGCTCAAAGAGCGCGGTGTTCGCGTAAAGGGATGCAACAGCGACGCTGTAGGGAAGACCGTAGATCTTGCCGTCGAACGTGAAGTTGTCCGTCGTGCCGCCGAGCAGGCGGGACATCGTCGCATCGTCCAGATAGTCGTTCAGCGGAAGAACCAGCTCTGCGTCAACGTAGGGCTTGATGGTTGCCGAGCCCCAGTTGAAGAAGACGTCGGGAAGCTCGTTGGCAGCCATGGACGTTTTCATCTTCACCTTGTAGGCTTCCTGCTCCGTGCCTTCATGCACAACGTTCACTTCGGGCATGGCCGTCTTCAGCGCGTCCAGCGCTTCGTAGAACGCAATGTAGTTGCCGTCCGTGGAATTCGGGTCAGAGAACTGAGACCAGAGGTTGATCGTGACAGGCTCTGCGCCTTCTGCGGTGTTTTCTGCGTCGGTGGATGCCTGTGCGTCGTTCTGCGCCGCATCCGTCTTCGGCTCATCCGAAGTCTGCTTTGCAGCGCATGCAGCCATGCTGAAAACCATGATCGCTGCAAGAATGATTGCGATAATTCTTTTCATTGTTCTTCTCCTGTTTTGTATTTGTCCCTCGGGACTGATTTCATGATAAGCAAAAATGCAGAAATATGGAATTGAAATCCTTGCGGCAATCCTATAAATTCTTTACCTTTTCCGCTCACAGGCAGGTTGTCTTCTGTACAAAACGCTTTCGGCTATGCTATGATATACACACATAATCGAGCTTGGGAGAGAAAGAATTTATGAATCATGCTCAAAAAACGGGGAGCAACCTTCCGGTCAGACTCCGTTCGCTTGCACGACAATTATATCAGAAAATACCCCCGTCCACCATCAGTAAGCGCGTTTTAATGGTGCTGGTCGTTCTTCTTTTCCTGTGCGCGATTAGCTGCATTATTTGCTTTACAACTTTATACGATAAGACGCTGGACAATTCTGCCGCGGACATTGCCACGCAGACGGTCGAGTCCACTTATTCCAATACATCAAGCCTTCTGGACACGATCAACACCTGCTCCAAATCCATCTTATCGGATTCGGCTGTGCAGTCGGCTCTGATGGGTTCTTCTGAGCAGAATCTGGCGGTTGTTTCGCAGCAGATGCGCACGCTGCTGACAAACCGCATGGAGTCCATTTCCGCACTGAGCTCCATTTATCTGTTTGATCTGAATGGGCATGTGTTTCATTCCAGCCGCTCCGGTCAGTCACTGGAACCTGTCAGCGATCCAACACAAGCCGACACATGGGATACGCTTCGTGAGTGCCGCGGCGGGTATCAGCTGCTTCTCAACGGCGGGGGTTTTTTAAGAGCCGAAACAAAAGATACTTATATTTCTCACGCGCGTCTGATCAACAGCACACAGACCGCGAAGCCTATCGGTCTTCTTGTAATCAATATTGATGTTGAAAAGCTCTTTACGATCGTATCTGCAAACGCTGCCAGCGTCGATATTGCAGTCACCAACAGCGAAGGAACCGTGATCCTTCCGTTCTCCATCTCGGCGCTGTCTGATTACTTCGAGCAAACGCAGGGAGCCGACATTCCGAAGCAGGGCTGCGTGCGCCATATCGCAGATTGCGGCAAGTGCTATCTCTATCAGGAAGCCGCGCCGTCTACCGGCTGGTATTACATCTGTGCCGTGCGGTATTCCGCTTTCCAGCCAAATAGAAGCGCGTACATCGTCACCGGTCTGATTCTTGTTACCATAAATTGCTTGCTGGTATTGATGTCACTGGGCGTTGTACAGGGAACAATCGTGCGCCCGATCCGAAAACTGGTACAGGCGATCCGGGACAACAAGGGCGGATTCCAGAAGATCTCCGTCGTCACAGAACCGGACGAGCTTGCAGAGATGCAAAGCGCATACAACCAGATGCTCGGGCAGATCGAGACGCTGCTGCATAAATCGATCGATGAGCAGCGGTTCAAGCGAAAAGCGGAGCTTGGGATGCTGCAGGCGCAGATCCATCCGCATTTTCTCTATAATAGTCTGGATGCAATTGCATACATGACGCTGGCAGGAGAATCTCAAACAGCGTATGAGCTGGTTCTGGCTCTCTCCAACTATTATCGCGGCAGCCTGAGCAAGGGACGCGAAGTCATTACGCTGGGAGACGAGATATCCATCGTCCGGAACTACCTGTTCCTGCAAAAGACAAGATTTCCCGGTCAGATCGAAGACGAATATGACATTGACGAAAGTCTTTCGCAGATGCTCATTCCCAAGCTCGTTTTACAGCCATTGGTTGAAAACTCCATTCACCACGGAATTCAGCCGAAGGGCGAATGCGGCACGATTCGAATCCGCGCACAGACGGTGGAGGACATCGTGGTCGCTGTCACGGTGGAAGACGACGGGATCGGCATGACGGAGCAGAAGCTGCACGAGATTCTGGACGGAAATCTGGAGCAGAACACAGACAGCTTCGGCTTGCGCGGCACCATTGAGCGACTGAAAATCTTTTATCGGAAAGATGACATTTATGAAATCAAAAGTGTTTACGGCGTTGGAACACGCATCACGCTGTTTCTGCCATATTTAAGGAGGATTGACGAAGGTGGAGGAAAAACTGAAAGTTCTGATCGTGGATGACGAGCCGATCGCGCGGAAATTCCTTCGCGTGTGCATCGACTGGGAAGCAGCCGGTTTTACGATCAGCGCAGAGGCTGGTGGCGGCGCGGAGGCGTTGGACCTCATGGAGGTGGACACCCCCGATATTGTATTTGCGGACATTCAGATGCCGTTTATGGATGGCTTGACCTTCAGCCGCATCGTGGCAAAACAGTATCCGCAGGTAAAAATCGTAATCCTGACCGCACACCAGAATTTTACCTACGCAAAAGAAAGCGTCGGCATCGGGGTGCAGGACTTTCTGCTCAAGCCGATCAACCGCGACGAGGTGCAGACGCTGGTTGCGCATCTGCGTGAGGAGATCCTTGCAGAAAAGCAGCACTGGCGCGAGTTCGGTGCGCTCAAGCAGAAGGTGCAGGAAAATCAGGAATATCTGAAGGAAAAGCTGCTGACAGAATTGCTGACCCGATCCTACGATGTCAGAAATCTCACGCAAAAGCTGCGCATTTTCTATCCGGACGGTATTCCGGAGCAGTTTCAGGCGGCAATTTTCGAACCGTCTGATTCCAGGGAGTCTGAGGAAACGAAGCTCCTGCTGCGCATGAAAATGGCGGAATTGATTCGTAGCCGCCTCCCGCAGGATGCCAGCTGCGAAGTGTTTCTGGATAATCGCTATGCCGTCATTCTTCTGAACCACAGCGCAGAGGCAGAGTTCGCGCAGCTCTGCGAGCAAATGCAGACCCTGTTGAGCGCAAAGCTCGACATTCCCATTTCGGTCGGGATCGGCGGCTGCTATGCGGGAGCCGCTCTCATGAGCCGCACCTATCGGGAAGCAAATGACGCATTAAAATACGGGCAGATTTTTACGCCGAATCAGGTCGTTCCATACAGCAACGAAATGGTCGTTCAGAAAACCGCATGGCAGATTGATGAGGCGCTGCTATCCCAGCTCAGCTTCTGCGTAAAAGCGGGCCTGGACGAGAAGGCGATCCACGCTGCCCGTGAACTTCTTGACGGCGGCCGGGGCGCGCAGATCGCGCTGCAGCGGTACCGTATGCTTGCAATCGATATTGTAACGACTGCATTCAATGCTGCGGCGGATATCGGTCTGGATTATGAGAGCTTTTACTCGGACGCAAAGCCGTATATCACCCTGACCAGCCTTCCCACACAGGATGAGATCGACGAGCGGGTCTTCCATACAATCAAGAAGATCACGGATCAGATCCGACTCAAGCGAACACAGCAGTCGCAGAAGAGTTTTTCTGAAATTGAGCAGTATATCCGGAAAAACTATGCTGACCCAGAGCTGTCTCTGACAAGCGTCGCAGAGCAGTTCTATTTCAACCCCAGCTATCTGAGCCGGATCTTCAAGAAGCAAACCGGACAGCATTTTTCGGAATTCCTCTATCAGATCCGGATGAAGAAAGCCGTGGAGCTGGCGTGTGAAACAGAGCAGAAATCCTATCAGATCGCCTCCGCCGTCGGTATCAAGGACGCGAATTATTTCTCCATCTGCTTTAAGAAATTTACGGGCAAAACGATCAGCGAATACCGGAAGGAAAACGGTCTTTCGTCGTAGATGCAAAAAACGCTCTGGCAGCGCGTAAAGTAATTCAAGAAAGAGGTCGATTTATTCTATACTGTTTTCTCTTCGCTCATGGTACTCTAAAGTAAAATTTGTGCGCTTTGTATAGTTTTTGCAGTATTTGGTCAGAAATCTGATTGTAATTTCCCGAAATTGTAAGTGCAAAACAATCTAATTCTGCAATCACACAGAGCATTACAGCGCGTCAAGTTGAAATCTGAGAGCAAAGTGAGGAGAAAACGTATGAAATGGAAACGAGCGTTGTCAACACTGCTGGCAGTTTTGCTTCTTGTCAGTCTGTTGCCGACCGCAGTATTTGCAGAAAGCTCGACCGCAGAGGTTTCCGTGCCGTCTGTCGGCTATCTGCAAAGCAAAATTCCGTCTTCTGACGGAAAACCCGTGTATATGGCGCGTAATAACAGTCCGTTTTTTACATGGACGGGAATGAATACGCACGCAGAGGACAATCAGTATTTCGCATTTGATTTTGTATCTGATGGTCTGTATCGCATGGTAAACCTGTCTGAAAATCAGGCGGTTACGGCTACCGACAGCGGTAACCTGAACCTTGCTGCAATCGACCCTAGCGATAACAAACAGCTTTGGAGCTTTGAAGCAGGTGCGGACGGCTATGTCTACATCAAAAACAACTCCACACAGACTTACATTACAACGCCCAGAACGAAAAACACCGATGCAATGGAACAGCATCTTCAGCTCAGCGGAAAAGCAGAAGATGCGGCAGACCAGCAGCTCTGGTATCTCGGCGATGGGCTGACAGCGTCGCTTCAGAACGGTGTTTCGACGGAATCCGGAAGTGCAACCTATCTTGCGCTCGACGGCGAGGGGGTCTATCTGACCTGGACCGGCAAGGGTTCCCATGCAGAATCCAACCAGTTTTATTCGTTCAACCGCCTTCCCAATGGCGCGTATCAGCTGCTTCGCATCAAGGACGACAAGGCGGTTTCCGTAACGGATGATGAAACCAAGCCCATTCAGTCCAAAACCGCAAACGCGGAAGATAACGCCCAGCAGTGGTATTTTGAGGACGCAGGCAGCGGTTTCTACCGCATCCGGAGTGCAGCGAATGGACTCTATCTGACCTCGCCGCGAGCTGAGGCAAGCACGGCGATGGACTTTCAGTATCTTACGCTCTCTGAAAAGAGCAACGTACAGGGACAGCTCTGGAAAACGGATCTTGCCGTTCAGGTTGCAGCTGCGCCTACTGAGCCGGGCGAATCGCCTGCGATTCCCGATGCGGCCACCGACGTGATTTACACGATCTATTCTGCCTTTGACGATCTGGATAACCAGAACATCGAAAAGGTTGACCCGGAATTCGGAAACGTTGCGGGCGCATTGAATTCTTCTCTCTCCCCGCGCATTCTGGAGCTGAAGCATCAGAGTAACCCTGCAAACAACGGCCGTCTTCTGGCGACCTTTGAGTGCAACCGCCTGCCGAAGTCCGACGCGGCGCTTGTTGCCGAGAAGTGGGAAAACAGTGAGAATTTCAGCGCGACTCTCTCCAGCTTCCCGATTTATGAAAGCATCGACGGCGGCGCGACATGGGGCGCTGGCGACACGGAAAAACCGGCACGCGGCGGCAACTATCTGCCGGTCGGCTATGTGCAAAATCAGGGCGCTACCAACGGCGTGACAGGTATGCGCAATTGCCCGGAGCTTTTTGAAATGCCCGAAACGATCGGCAATCTGACGGAAGGCACGATTCTTTGCGCCGGCAACTCCATCGAAGCCGGTACTAACGGATGTGCGGCAGATACCGAGCAGAGCAATAAAACCTATCTTGATCTGTGCATTTCTACTGACATCGGTCGAACATGGACGCATCACAGCAGCATCGCAGGGCCGTTCACCGGAGTTTGCAGAACAGCTAACGATACAGCATGGGAGCCGTTTTTCTTTGTCTGGGATCATCAGCTCTACTGCTTCTATTCCGACGAGGGATTTGACAGCACGAATGACCAGAACCTTTCCTATGCCGTTTATGACGGCAGCAAGTGGTCCGGCCCATTTGTCGTTGTGCAGACAGCAAACAAGCGTCCAGGTATGCCTATTCTGACGCAGTTGGATAACGGTCAGTTCATGATGGTCTATGAAGCAAACGGCGGCGCTTACTCCGGCTATGTGCTTTCCAAGGTCAACGATCCGACTGTCTGGTACGCGAAGGACGGCGCAGAGAAAGATACAAAAGATCATCAGCACTTGAACTGGGACGATGCTGTTCGTATCAATGGAAATGGCGCACCCTATGTGATCACGACCAAGTCCGGAACTATCCTCTACAACAATACCGCGCTGAGCAGTCTCTATGTCAACAGTGCAAAAGATCCCTCGGAGCAGGATGCGTTCTGGATCGAGTACGCAACTGGTCTCGGCTCCGCCTACAATCGGCAGATTGTTGAGTTGAGCAACGGCAATATCATGATCCCGCGCGGTGTCAACGACAGCGGCATTACCTGCACCATTCTGGATTTCCCCGACGATTTCTCGAAATCTGTCGGCAGCGTGCAGAGTAAGCTCGGCTATCTGAAGGGTGAAGAGGAAAAAGCAACCTACATGGCGTTTGACACAACTGCCATCATGACGTGGACCGGCTCGGGCGACCACGCGGAGCCGAACCAGTATTATGAGTTCCGCGAAGTTGAGGTCGGCACCTATCTGCTGATCAATACAGCGCAGGGAAAGGCAGTTTCTTCCGGTACTTCCCGTGTGGAGCTGCGCACAGTCGATCCTGACGATCCGAAGCAGCGCTGGTCTTTTGAAGCTGCGGAGAATGGTTGGTATTACATCTGGAACCACGCTTCCGGTCTGTACCTCACAACGCCCAGAGCATCTGTATCCGCCGCTATGGATTATTCATATCTCAGCGTATCTGCGAAAGCAGATGCGGATACACAGCTCTGGAAACCGGAAGTTTCTGTTGCAGAAAAGGCTGCACCCGATACTTCGGACTATTATTCCCTCACGGTAGTCCCGGCTGATGGCGTTGAAATCGAACTCAGCAGTACGCGTGCCGCTGCCGGACACTCCGTCACGATTACAGTAACAAAGAAGGAACACTGCCAATCGATCGACAAGATCGTGGTTTATCCGGAAAACGATCAGCATACGCTGGTGAATGGCGAAAGCATCGAGTTCACGGAAACCTCGTCCGGCGCGACTGCGACCGTAGCGGTTAACAAGGATCTGGTCATTACGGCAAAAACGACGCTGGAAGATTACTACGTCAGCGTTCCCACAAATAACCACACTGGGCGAAATCAGTGCCTGTCTCCCCGAATTGTCGAGTCGCTGGACGGAACAACGCTGTGGTGTACCTTTGAGAGTGCGCTTACGTCCTATACAGCAGATGGCGAGTTTACCTTCCCGATCTACCGCAGCATGGACAAGGGAAAAACATGGGAAAAAATCAGCGAAATTGTGAACGATGATACCGTTCACCCGGACGAATACTACATTGTTACCTATAATAACAATGGCATTCCTGCAAGTGCAAAGCAGGTTTCTGCCGATACGGAAGGCGCGATCTGCCATCCGTGGAGTATGCATAACTGCCCGCAGCTGTTTGTCCTTCCGGAAGCCTGGGGCGGCTTGAAAGCTGGAACGCTTCTCTGCGCCGGCGATGCAGTCACGATCGAAAAGAACGCGAAAAAGGTATCCGACGCTGGCGATGGCGGGCTTTGGAAGACCTCTCTTGATCTTTACTACAGCATTGACGGCGGCGTGACTTGGACATTCCACAGTACGATTGCGACTGGCGGCAGAAACATCATGGGGTATGATCCCGTTTGGGAGCCGTTCTTTGTCTTCAACAACGGAAGACTGATCTGCTATTATTCCGACGAGCGCATCCCCAACGGTAAGCAGAAGCTGGTATATAGTCTGAACGTGGGAACCGGCGAAGGCTGGACTGATCCGGTCGACATTCTGGACTATAACGGCAATGGTCGTCCCGGCATGCCGATTCTGGCACAGTTGACCAATGGAAAGTGGATTCTCGTTTCTGAAATCCCCACCCGTTATAAGATTTCAGATGATCTTCTGAATTGGGAACCGGTCAATACCTTTGGCCTTGAGTGGGGCGCAGGCGGCGGTTCTCCGTATGTGCTTGCTCTGCAGGACGGACGTATTGTTGTCGGTGACGGCACACTGCCCGAGGTATTTGTCAACACAAAGCGCGACTGCACCGGTGCATGGATCAAATATGAAACCGGCGCGATCGGCGGATATAACCGCTGCTTCTTACAGCTGCAAAGCGGTGAATTCCTGATTTGCGGCAGTAAGGGTTTTGATAAGCAGAACAACTACATCTACGTCAAGTCTTTGAATGTGGCAGAAGCGTTCAAAGTGGACGAGGCACTGCTCCGCTCGTACAATCTGGTGAGCAGTGCAACGGGCGAAGTCATTGGCATCAACGGCGACTCCAATTCCGACGGTGCCAGCGCGATCACCTGGACCTTCAAGGGTAATTCCATGAACCAGATCTGGACGCCGGTTCGGCGCAGCGACGGAAGCTATTATCTGAAGAACTACCAGACAGGGCTTGTGCTTGCCGTGAAGGATGGCGCGCTTGTACAGACAGAGCTGAGTGAGAACGATGCCGCACAGAACTGGACGGCCACGCTCATGGAGGACGGAACCGTTACCCTCCGCAATCGTGCAACCGAAACGTACCTGACCGCCGCAGACGGCAGCCATTCCCTTACGCTCTCTGAGACGAACGACGCTGCGGCACAGCGCTGGCAGTTCCGAACTGTCGCGGATGACGGCAAGACGTTCTCTCCGGATTGCCTGCACGCAAACAAAACGCATGTGGAAGCCAAGGACGCAACCTGCACGCAGCCCGGAACCAAAGAACATTGGCACTGCGATGGCTGCGGCCAGAACTTCTCAGATGAAAGCTGCCAGACTGTTCTCTATTCCGTCACGATCCCGGTAGAAGGGCATTCGCTCGTTCATATCGACCGTGTAGAGCCGACAACAGAAGCTGAAGGCAACATCGAATACTGGGTTTGCAGCAAGTGCGGCAGCAAATTCAAAGATGCAGATGGAACGGAAACAATTACAGATGTAACGATTCCGAAGCTGGACAAGCCTTCGAAGCCCTCCGGCGGAACTGTCAAGCCGGTTAGCCCGAACGTCGGCGTAAACAAGAAGCCGGAAGCCGAGAAAAAAGAACTTCCGTTTATTGATGTTCCGCAGACGGCATGGTACTACGAGAGTGTGCAGAACGCTTGGGAAGTCGGTCTGATCGACGGCATTACAAAGACGCAGTTCCAGCCCGACGGCACGCTGACTGTCGCGCAGGCGATCAAGCTCGCAGCAGCTCTCTATCAGATGGAGCACGAGGGTGAGGTCACCCTGAAAAACGGCAGCGTGAATTGGTATGACAGCTACGTTTCTTACGCAATTGCCAATGGCATTATTGAAAAGGATTATGCAAGCTATACTGCGGCGCAGATGAACGCTGCGATCACCAGAGCAGAGTTTGTCCACATCTTCTACGGCGCGGAGGAAGCCTATAAGGCGATCAACACCGTGGCAGATAACGCAATTCCCGACGTGAAGGCGACCGACAAGTTCGCGGCTGAGATCTACGAGTTCTATCGCGCGGGTATCCTGACGGGTTCCGATGCGAAGGGCATGTTCCATCCGGTAAGCAGCATCAAGCGCAGCGAGGTTTCTGCAATTCTGGTTCGCATGTTTGACACAGCGTCCCGGCAGAGCATTACCCTCCAATAATTCCAAGAGCCATCCTGTTTTTTGCAGGATGGCTCTTCCTTGTTTTAGGGCTTCTTTTTTCTGTATTGGTTCTCAGCTAGAGTTGGTCCTTCAAGCTGCGCCGTGGTGTCGCGGCGCTGGTGACAGCAAAAGCGCGGACGTTCCCCTTGGCGGGAGCGTCC
>OLXP01000386.1_pt1 | contig 22356 bp, 17 predicted proteins | sample 1644201 | NCBI WGS metagenome assembly OLXP01 (sample SAMEA103958163, study PRJEB25191) | human gut metagenome
TCGCCGGTGCGGTAGATTAGCTCGTGATATGCGTTATTGAGCGGGTTTTGGACGAATGCTGTGTCGGTGCGTGTAAAATCTTTATAATATCCGAGTGTTAGCGAGGTGCCGCGAATACAGATTTCGCCGGCTTGTCCCGGTGCGGCAAGTTTATTTTCTTCGTCCAAAAGCAGGATCTCCGTATTTCGGAACGGTCTACCGATCGGAATGGTCTCATCGGGACTGAATTCTCGTTCTGCTTCATAATAACACGACATCCCGGTAGCTTCTGTTGGCCCGTAAAGGTTGATAAAGCGTGTTTGCGGGAGTTGCCGTTTCCATAAATTGAACTGTTTTATCGGAAATACTTCACTGCCGAATGCGATCGTACGCAACGTTTCGGGTACGACCGTTTTAAATGTACCGAGGCTAGAGATCAGTGTTAGTGCTGGTACGACCCAGCAAATCGTGTTGATCTTATGTGCATTTAAATATTCAACTAATTTAACCGGAAACATGAAAAGCTGTTTTGGAATCAGATGTGTTGAAGCACCGTATTTGAGTGTCGGGTATATTTCTTTCAGGCAGGCATCTACATATAGCGGCGCCTGATTTCCAAATACGGTATTTTCCGATACCTGTAAAATTTCCGAAAGATTTTCGATATAGTCGATGACGGAACGGTGGCAGGCGAGGACGCCTTTCGGAATTCCGGTTGAGCCGGATGTGAATACGATATAGATCGGATCGGTATCGATTGCCCGGTTCTCGATTTCCGCAAGCGCGCCTTCGTTGACTTCGCAGTTTATCAGCATGTTGTATTTTACTATTTGAAAGGAGATTTCGCTGCTTTTCTGCAACTCCGCTGCGGCATGTTCCGTCGTATCGTCACAGATGACGAGTTCTGGCTTCAGTGTTTCGAAAATCAGATCAATCCGGTGCGGTGGCATTTCTTCATCGATCGGAACATAATAACACCCGCTCCTGACAACTCCGAGAAATGCGTTGATCATATCGGGAGACTTTTGCATGAATACGACGATCGGTTTTTTGTAATACCCGCAGCCTGCTAGATAGCTGCCGGCAGCACGGGAACGATGATAAAGCTGCGAAAATGTTACGCTGCCGTTTTCGGAGGAAAATGCTATTTTACCAGGATATTTTTGATATGTTTCGTCGAGATAAGAAAGCACGTTGATACGGTTCATGAAACATTTCTCCTTTTGTTATTCCATAGAAGAGCGGTCCCATTCGAACGGAACGTCCATTACTGCGGGATATTTCGTTTTGTCATAAGTATAATAATTATATCCGGGTTTCTGCTTCGCCGCAAATGCGTCAAATTCTGCGTCCGTACGCATGAAAGATACGAATTTCGGTATATGGATACAGGCATCAAAATGATACCAACCGCTGCCCAAATTGATTATATGCCAGTAATGGTGTGTAATACCTCCGACTCGTTCTACGGGCAGGATTTCAGCTCCGATTTTTGTAAGCAGGATCTGGCTAACAGAGAAATACGTAAAACAGTCTCCCCAGCCTTCTGTAATACCGCGATATGCCTCCGCGCGCCAGTCGTTTTTATCTGAAGAATCCCAATATCTGACATGCGTGTTTACGTATTTATAAATTTCCCATGCCTTTTCTTCCATTGTCATGGTTTCGTTGGTGATCTCCGCGATTACTGTGTTTGCAACCTCGTCCAACTGCTCTTCGGTGATTTTCACCTCGCTGAGCGTAATCGTTGCTGTCATGGAGGTTTCGTTGCCTGCTTTGTCTCGCGCGGTATAAATTACTTCATATTCTCCGGGCATTTTGGGGTCCACTTTAGAGCGGTCCACAGTGACTTCCACGTCACCGTCTATAGCATCTGTTGCGGTAACACCTTTTAGGTATGAAATCCCTTCTCCAACGTAAAATTGCCTGTTGACGACGCCGATAAGTACGGGGGGATCGTAATCGGGCACGGGGGTAGGTGTCGGCCCCAGTTCCTGGCTAGGAGTAGGAACCGGCGTTGGTATCATGGTGGGAGTCGCTACGGAGACAGGCGTTTGCGTTGCGTTACTACCGTGTTCTTTTTCTTTGCCGCAGGCTGTCGTGCCAGTTAAAAGCGCGGCGATTAGAAACGCCGCAGTTCCCGCTTTGATGATAACTGCCTTTTTTGAATCTATATTATGCATAGAAATGCTCCTGTTCCTTTGAAAAATCAACATTTATATAGTATAACGGAATCCGTGTTTTGTCAATTCGAATCAGTCCAGAAGAAGGCCTGCCAGACCGCGGGGAGAGGGCTGAATTCCATATGTAACAAGCGGCTTTTCTGATAATTTTGCGCCGTTTCGGATCAAAAAACTTGTAGGCAGTGTTGTTTCACCGATGAGAATGGATCCGTCCCCTTTTTTGCTCCCTAAAATTAAATATTGCTTACCAGTGATTTCCAATATTTTACAAAAACCACCATTATATTGATTTTCCTCCAGCGCATACTTTACCGCAGTGCTATCCCATAATAAAAAGTCGTCATGTGCAAAAGTGTGATTCCTGATCTGTTCATAAAGCGCAGATTCCTCTGCGGAGATGTTCCGTACGATGCTGTCTGAAATCATTTCTGCAAACGCCGCCTCGCGGAAGAGTACTTTTTGTGTGAAATAATTTTGAATTGCGCCATTTCTGGTATAATACCGGAGCAGTTTCTCATTGTCCGGGCAGATGATGATTCCTGCTTTCTGCTGATCTGCAAATTGATAAAATGTTTTTGCGAAATCCGGATAGATTCCTTTTCCTCTGTATTCCGGAAGGATCGCGAATGCATAGCCATAATACGCTTTTTGCATTGCAGTGCTGGCATGATGAATGGCCGCCGGCAACAGGTAGACAGCGCCGACGATTTTATCGTCACATATTGCGTAAAAGATTTCCGCTTGTTTGGTGCGGATTTTTCTTTCATAAAAAAAGTTAAAATAATCTGGGGAATCTGCAAAGCTAGAGAGCCATATTTTACATAGTGCCTCCCGGAACCCGGAGTCGGCGTCTGTTGTTTTATCGTATCTTCTGATTTCTGCCATAAGCAGCACTTCCTTTGCAAGTTTTGCTTGTTTCTCTATTATACCCAGATCAGAGTGCTATGGCAATCACGGCGATCGCGTCATTGAGATTTTTCATAAAATGGTATTGACAAATCGTTTCTTTTTGACTATCATAAACAAGCTACGCATCATATATGTTGCGTGCTCTTTTCTATGCGGATATGGCGGAACTGGCAGACGCGCTAGTTTCAGGTACTAGTGAGGGTTCCCTCGTACAGGTTCAAGTCCTGCTATCCGCACCAAAAGAGACAAACAAGCCGTAAAAGACCTGTTTGTCTCTTTTTATCTCACTAATAATGTAATAATAGCTGTTTTGGGTGAACTTCGCAAGAAATTCACTCTTTTTTTATGACAAAATCAAGTGAAAATCCATCCGTGGGCAATATAAATCACTAATGTAAAGGTTTTATTTTGGCGCTAATTTCACTAATATTTATGTTTTATATTGAAAACACAAATCAAAATAAGTATAATTAGAAAGGAAACAAAGTCATGAAATTATCGCTAGTCAAATCGAGACTTTTCGGAAGAATCTGCTATGGGTATAGGAGAGACAAGCGAGGGCTTGTCGAAATCGTGCCGGAGGAAGCAGAGGTTGTAAGAGCTATTTTCGGCCTCTACAAAACCGGAAGCAGTTTGGAAGCCATTCAGACCTGTTTGCTTAATCACAAGATTCCCTCTCCATCAGGAAAATCACGGTGGAGCAGAGACGTGCTTAACAAACTTCTAAATAACGGTAAGTACACGAAGGGGATCATCGGCTTTGAAGATTACTGCGATGTGTACTTTCTGAAAAGCGACAATTGCCGGAATCCTAACCAAGCGAAAGCAGGGAAAGCAAATGCCAAGAGCAACCAAGGAAGAACTGGAATGGGCATATGCCCTTACCAGAGAGAAATTTATAATGCGTGTGAACAAACTGTCTCCGATTAAGGCTGAAGATTGGAACAGATATCTGGATAATATCTTTGAATTGATATTGAAGGATGAGGCGCCGATTTACGAGACAAAGATGAACGCATACCTTGAAGAAACCGTCGCCAAGTATTTGCATCCGTCGGATGACTATATTTCTTTGACTAAAATTGCACGGAAGTTTGATGCCGAGAATCCCAGCTATCTAATTCAAAGCTGGTTAAGGAGCCGTAACACGGTTGAATTTCTGGCGACATGGGAGCGGAACAACAATCCGGATTTCAATGAAAGTGCATTTCAGAAGCTGGTGCTTGATGCAAAGACTCCACAGTTTACCTTGACACCAAAGAAATGGATCGATGCGACAAATGCAATCGGGATAACCTCAAAGCAAGGCAAGGGCGGCGGTACGATGGCGCACCCGTTTATTGCGTGTGACTTTGAGATGTGGAATGATTCTGAGTTCAGGTATGAAGTGTTAAAATATTTTATGACTTCAAAATTTGAAACAGACGAAATTCAAAAATAAGTAATAATGAATAGCAGTGTCAAAAAAGTACCTATTGTGAGGGAAAAGCAATATGAATAAGAGTCAAAATAAAGCAATGTCTTATAACTCCAAAATTAAAGTGTTTATTAGTTCTAAATGCGATAAGGCGGGAGTCCCCCCAAAGTATGATCCGATTCGTGCAGAACTCAAACAAGCGATAGAAAAGACTGGATTGGCAAGTGTTTATACCTTTGAAGGCAAAGAAGCCTCAACTTTAAGCGCAGGTAATCATTATATTTTTGCATTAGAGGATTCAGATGTTTGCATCTTTTTAATCGACAATGCTGACGGAGTACCAGAGGGTGTCCAAGCTGAGATTGATGTAGTTCAAAGAAATAATATAAAGGCCTTGTATTATTTCTGTGATGAAAACAAGAAAGAAAAAACATCTCTCGAAAAAGGGCTAATGGGGGCAAGATTTGCCAAAAGCAAGACAGTTCACACATTCAGTGATTTAAGCAAAAATAGTGCTGCAGCGTTGATAGAAGATATTGTATCAATTTACCATTATTACTGCATTGGAAAACTGCAAGTCATTGATGAGAACAGGTCTGATAAAATGAATAGTGTTGACATTACTTCTATTAGTAAATATCAAGAAATTTCTTTTCCTAAAGCAATATTAAAAAACATTGATAAATCCGCAGACTATATTCTCAATTATACAACTGGGTTTTCGCTTTTTCACTTTCTGGATGAATCAGTGCAAACAAGCGAATTGGATGATTGGGGTGTTCAATTTTTACCAATTTTATTTGAGGGTAAATCAATCAGAGAATTCAACACTACTCTTTTTTTAGACTGTTTAAAAGCGACACAAAAGGAAAACTATTTTAATATTGTAAATCTGCGTTGGAGAGCTATTCAATCATATTTTAGTGATGACATTGTAAAGTGTATTGAATATCTGAAACAAGCTTTGGATATCGCTAAGGCCACAAGTCAGCCTTCATGGATCGTCAAAGATATTCTTATCGATTTAAGAAATCAACATTTTGAACTTTGTACAGAGAAAAATACCTATTCCGAATCAGAAGCTCAAAAAGAATTAGATGCAAGTGAAGATGAGCTATATTACCCCGTTCTTGACCGAAATAATGAATCTTTACAAGAAAAATATATTGAAGGTCTTTATAAGAAAAAAACGGAATCCCCATATACAGTTACGTTAGGAAGCAATCTTGATCAGTACGGCAAGCTGTTAGCAAGTACATTCATTGTGGCTCTTTATAATGGCTCTTTAACCCACATTCTGTTGCTATATGATAAAGTAAAGAGCCTTTTGTTCTATTTGTCAAGCCGCTATGATGATTGGAATTTCAAAAGAGATCTATTAAAGTTTGCGATTAAAACTGGAAATGAGAAAGAAGTATCAGGTATACAAAACGCATATCCTGAAATATTAGGAAAACTTTCTGAAAAGGATGCCGAGCAAATAATGAAGTTTTGCAGTCAGCATCCTATATATTATAGGAGAACTCAGCAACAATTACTTGCTTTTGGAACCGTTGGCTACTATTTGAGTGATGAAGCATTCAAATTATATGAGTCAAAAATGGTTAAACTTATTTTTTCATGGTTGGACGACGAGAAAGCGACAGTGGCAATAGGCCAAAGTATATTTAATAATTTATCCAATATATCCTATCGATTGTCGCAAGATACAATAGCAGATATCTGCTGTAAATTTATTGACAAGCATTATAGTCGCTGGTATATGGATATGTTTAAGTTTATGTCAAAGCGCATCAATATAAACAAAATGAGTAAAAATAATGCGGGTAAGCTAATTGATCATATTATTCTTGTATTACGGGATGAAAAAGAACGCGAACAAATCCAATACTCACCGTCATTCTTGTGTACACTAAGAAAACAAAATAAATCGCTGACAGAAGATCTTAACAAAGCAATCAAAAATCATTTGCCGGATTATTATCAAAACATTTATAAGCTTGAAACAACGGATAATAAAACAACCGACCTTCCACAGTTTATAGAAAAATATGTTCAGTTAATTAAAGTAAATAATGAACGTCAAGGAAGAAACGGGGCATTTTTTGGGCATGGTACGAGAGAAATAGCAACAATAAGATCCATTCTGACCCTTAATGATCTACAAATTGCAGATGCTTTGATGGATTCAATTATAGAGACGATTTCTCAAACGTTGTTAGAATCTAAAGAATCAATTCCAACCAAGATGGATGCTGTGGCGCTGTTGTGTTGTATAATTACAAAATATCCACAATCATATGTGCGTAACAAAAATATATATCAAAAAATTTTTGATAGTGAAGATCAGATTTCCGCAGGAGACGATTTTCCATTGTCTTCAAATGTTGACAACATTGCATTGGAAATAGTTTTGAAAATTTTATTTTCTGCTATGGGAATTGATGTTCATATGGATTTACTGGAATTGCTACCATACCTTAAAGACAATATTGCTACAATAATTTCAGTATCTGGCTTTATCGCTGAGTATTTAGAAATGTCAGAGAATATAATATTCACAAAACCGACAGAATCTGTGATTCTATATAATGCTTTTGCGTGGATACATACAAATTATGTTGACATTAGATGGAATGCAACAAGAATTCTAATGGCGTTACTCAGAAATCCAGAGAATCAAGCTCTTATTAATCGTCAAGTCGTTTCACTAATTGATACAGAAAATGTGTACATTAAGAACTTAATCCTTCAACATGTTTTTAAAACTCCTGGTATCACTGAAACAACCAAGGAATATGTGCTTGAGGTATGTAAGCATGAGGCAAATTATATAACTCGAATGCTATGTAAGGACGTTATGTTCTTTGGCTAAAGAGAACATATATGCAATAGCGAGGGTTCAAAGTCATACACCAAAACGCCGAAAATATCTTTTTCGTAACGCAGATTTTATGAGGGGCTTTAATCATTACGAATGGTTAATAAGTTCCCTGAAAACCTTGATTTAAGCGGTATTTTTATCACCCCACGTTTTATAGACGGTTATGAATCCCCATTGAGTTTTTATAACACGTTTCCCTCCCGCAAGGGAAATTTCAAGGGAAACAAATAATTTGAATTTTATCTAAGGGAAACGAACTGTTGCAATGTGAATTTACAAATGAATTGAGGCTTATCATGAAGATATCCAAATTATTTGCAATCACGTTGCAATCGAAAACTAGACTTATTTTCTTTTTAATCGCAGCCACATACAATGTGATCCTGGGACTGTATCTGAAAGACTTTCTCGTACTCTCTCCGGCGTATAGGACGTTCTATTTACTATCGGTATTGCCGACCTTGTTCCTGCTCGCAGACGTACGATCCAAAGCAATGCGAAGTGCTATTTTCGTCATGATCAGTTTATCGTTTCTGCTTGGAGGCGCCTATGCACTCAGTTGCCGCAGGATGATTGTTTTCCCGGCGACAGTCTCTCTCGCTTTGGTGGTAATCTATTTCGGTGCCTTTGTAGATAGACCCCGCAAGGACAGTTTCGTGAAGAAATTGTTTGTGTTTGCGGTGTCAGTGCTTATTGCGGCAACGCTGTTCTCCGCATACAATTTCGTCTTCAAACCGAAAGCGCCGTATCTCGCAAACGGTAGAGCAACATTATGGACGCCCGAGACCGAACAACTTGCTGACGAAATTTGTGGAGGCTGTAAAACCGATGAGGAAAAGGTGCAGGCGTTCCACGACTATATCATGCACAACTTTGAGTACGACGATGACTACTATCCCCTCGTACAGTATTTCAACGTTCGCAAAACCCTTAGCACTCATCAAGGCATCTGCTTTGATTTTGCGCATCTGTTCGCGGCGTTCTGCCGCAGTCAGAATATCCCTTGCTACGTTGTGGACGGGACATCCTATAATAACAGTTTAGACCGACACGTTTGGAGCAGAGTTTACTTTAACGGCTCTTGGTGGAACGTGGATGTAACGAACGATATTTGTGCCATCCGAAAAGGAAAGTCGCTGTACGGTTTCCGAGAATTGGAAAGCTTCGATTCCCCAGACAGTGAGTATTACATAACGAAAATATATTGAATAGAATGTGTAAACGGACGCTAACCAATTTGGTCACCGTCCGTTTACATTCGTTTATTTACAAGAATCAACGACAATTTGATTTTTAACCTTTGAGACTGTACTCCGTTATGCTCCTTATCAGCCTTTCAATTTCCAAAAATGTCCAGCGCATTTTTTCGATTTTATTTGTTCCGATCTTGAATTCCATAAGAGCATATCTTCCATTTTTTGTTCTGCGCAATTTGTTTTTTGCGGTTTGCTTATCTGAAAACAGTTCCTCCGAATTTGTGTTATATCCACATTTTTTCGTCGCTGCATTTACTAAAAAACGCATTAGAAATTTTAATTCTCCTCTTGACAAAATGAAAAAAAGTGGATATAATATATCAGTGCTATATATCACCGATATATGGAGGTGAGTAAATTGAGCGAAGAAGAACAGACGACATTGGAAAGAATCCACGCTGCGGCAAAGGCAGCTTTTATGGAATACGGTTTCAAGTCTGCCTCACTGCGGCAGATCGTAAAAACGGCAGGTGTCACGCTGGGCGCTTTTTACGGGTACTACGACAGCAAGGAAGAGTTGTTTGAAGCGCTTGTCGGAGAGCAGTATAACCATATGATGACCTGCTACCGCAAAGCGCAGATCGATTTTGCGAACCTACCGCCTGATGAGCAGCCGAGGCGTATGAGTGAAATCAGCGGAGAATGTATGCACGATATGCTTCTTTACGCATACGATCATCTCGAAGAATTCAAACTTCTTCTCTGCTGTTCGGAGGGTACACGCTTTGCCGGAATGATCGATGAGATGGTGGAGATTGAGGTCAAGGGAACGCATGATTATCAGGATGTGTTGAACAAACTTGGGCGTCCGTCTCCTGAGATCGATCCGAGAGTGGAGCATATTCTTATCACGGGAATGTTCAATGCCTATTTTGAACTGATCATTCACGAAATGCCGCTCCGGGATGCGGAAAATTATCTTCAGGAGCTGCGTGAATTTCACACCGCAGGGTGGATGAAAATTATGGGACAGTAAGTCCTATAATTTTTGTTGAATAGTTAGCGTCTGCTAACTCAAGATCGGATATCGGAAGCCGGCTGCAGCGGCTTCTCTATCATAAAATTCTGTCACAAGGAGGACTGAAAGTGAAAAAGAATAAAAATCTTTCAGAGCTTATGAGCTATGCCGGTAAGCACAAGTATCTGACCTATGCATCGCTCGTATTATCGGTCATTAGTGCAATTCTTGCGCTGCTGCCCTTCGTCTTTATCTTCTTTATCATTAGGGAGGTCATAGAGGTCGCCCCAAACTTTTCGGATGCGTCAGGCGTCGCTCGCAATGGTTGGATGGCGGTACTGTTTGCGCTGATTTCCATTGTCATTTACATAGGCGCACTGATGTGCTCCCATTTGTCTGCATTCCGCATCGCAGGCAATATGCGCAAAACACTGCTGGCACATATTGCGGGACTGCCGCTGGGCTTTATCGGAGAAATGGGCAGCGGTAAAATCCGCCGGATCGTAAACGACAGCAGTGCGGCAACGGAAACCTATCTTGCCCATCAGCTTCCCGATATGGCGGGAGCCATTGTGACGCCGCTTGGTATGATCGTCATGCTGTTTTTGTTTGACTGGCGGTTTGGGCTGATCTGCCTTGTTCCGGTAGTGCTCGGTTTTGCGGCGATGTTCAAAATGGCGGGGCCGCAGATGGCAGAGGATATGAAAAACTATCAGGATGCGCTTTCCGACATGAACAATGAAGCGGTGGAGTATGTGCGCGGCGTTCCCGTCGTCAAGACCTTCGGTCAGACGGTGCATACCTTCAAGCGGTTTAAGGGCTCCATCGACAACTACTATCAATATTGTATCTCCTACTGCAAAAAGTGCCGCATGCCGATGCTCCTGTATACGGTCTTCATCAACAGTGCCTTTGCGTTCCTGATTACGTTGGCACTGATTCTTGCGGGCGGTGAAGCGGTGGCGTCGTCGGTTTTGCTCAGCTTCATTTTCTATGTCATCTTTACGCCCGTAATCGCCACAGCTATGTCAAAGGTTATGTACATGAGCGAGAACGGGATGCTGGTAAGCGACGCGCTCTCCCGCGTGCATTCGATTCTCGATCTGAAGCCCCTGCCCGAGGCGCAAAAAAGCGAAAAGCCGAAGGATAACTCGGTAGAATTCAAAAATGTTTCCTTCCGATACAGCGGCTCGGAAACGGATGCGCTGCGTGGTGTTTCCTTTATGGTGCGGCCCGGCGAAACTGTCGCGCTGGTCGGCCCGTCGGGTGGAGGAAAGACCACCGCCGCAGGACTGATCTCCCGCTTTTGGGATGTAACCGGCGGCGAAATCAAGGTCGGCGGCGTGAATGTGAAGAATATCAAAAAATCTGAGCTGACGGAAACGGTCGCCTATGTCTTTCAGGACAGCAGGCTTTTAAAAACCTCCATTTTGGAGAATGTCAGACTGGCGAAACAAAATGCTTCCCGTAAAGAGATAGAAAACGCTCTTCACAAAGCACAGTGCGACGATATAATCAAAAAGCTGCCCGACGGGATCGACACCGTCATCGGAGCAAAGGGTGTGTATCTCTCCGGCGGTGAGCAGCAGCGCATTGCCATTGCCCGCGTAATGCTGAAGGACGCTCCTATCATTATCTTGGATGAAGCCACTGCCTTTGCCGATCCGGAAAACGAGTTCCTTGTACAGCGCGCTTTTGAGGAACTGTCAAGGGACAAAACGGTCATTATGATCGCACATCGTCTGACAACTGTCAGAAACGCGGACAGGATATTCGTATTAAAGGACGGTGGGATCGAAGAATCCGGTACGCATGACTCGCTTGCGGAAAAGGGCGGCCTATACGCAAAGATGTGGCAGGACTATCAGACTTCCGTCGGCTGGAAGGTTGGAGGTGCAAGATGATAAGCAGAATTATGAAACGGTTTGCGCTCTCACGGGAAGGCGCAAAAGGGCTTGTATGGGCGACTGTCGCTTGTACGGTCGCTGATATTGTACTGATGTTCCCGGTGGGGCTTCTGTACTTTTTGGTAAGCGATTTTCTCGGCGGAGCAGTGCCGGAGAATCACTATGCATTATACGGTGTCGGAATCGCCGTAGCGCTTCTTCTGATTTTTCTCTCGGAGTTCTGGAGATACAATGCCACCTATTTCTCTACTTACAGAGAATCGGGAAAATGCAGAATCCGTCTTGCGGAAAAGCTGCGCAGGCTGCCTCTTTCCTTCTTCGGAAAGAAGGATCTTGCGGATCTTACCAATACGATGCTGGGCGATGTGGCAACAACGGAGCAGATGTTTTCCCACTATGTTCCGCAGTTTTATGCTTCGATCATCTCTACTTGCCTGATTGCGGTCAGTCTGTTCTTTTATGACTGGCGGCTGGCGCTGGCCGCTTTGTGGGTGCTGCCTGTGGCACTGTTGATCGTCGGTCTTTCCAAAAAGGCGCAGAACTATTTCAGCCGTAAGCAGAACATGGCGCAGATTGCGGTGCAGGACGGCGTACAGGAATGCCTTGAAACCGTGCGCGACCTGAAAAGCAATAATGCGGGACAGGAGTATCTGGACGGGCTGTATCAGAAGATCGACACGCTGGAAGGACGGCATATTAAGAGTGAACTTGGTATAGCCATGTTCGTTGTTCCGGCACAGATGATTATGAAACTCGGTATTGCAACTGTTTCTCTTGTTGGCAGTATGCTGCTGATAAACGGAACACTTTCTTTGATTACCTTCTTTATGTTCCTGCTCGTTGTGTCCAGAATCTATGAGCCGATGTCCTTCTCCCTACAGAATCTGGCGGCAATGAATTCTCTGCAGATCAACATCGACCGAATGAATGAGATTGAAAACTGCAAGGAGCAGATCGGCAAAAAAGAATTTCATCCAAGCGGCTACGACATTGCCTTTGATAATGTGGGTTTCGCCTACAACAGCGATGAGACGGTACTCCGAAATGTATCCTTTACAGCCAAGCAGGGCGAGGTGACGGCACTGATCGGTCCCTCCGGCGGCGGCAAGTCTACGGCGGCAAAGCTGGCGGCAAGGTTCTGGGACGCAGATAAGGGGAAAATTACAGTCGGCGGCGTGGATGTAAAATCAGTCGATCCCGAACAGCTTTTAACGGCCTTTTCTATCGTCTTTCAGGATGTCACGCTCTTCAACAACACCGTCATGGAAAACATCCGTATCGGCAGAAAGGATGCGACCGACGAGGAAGTCATGGAGGCGGCAAGGCTTGCGAACTGCGAAGAATTTGTGGAGAAGCTGCCTGATAAATGGAACAGCAACATCGGAGAAAACGGAAGCTCTCTTTCCGGCGGTGAACGGCAGCGTATTTCCATCGCCCGCGCATTCTTAAAGGACGCGCCCATTATCCTGTTGGATGAGGCAACGGCCAGCCTTGATGCGGAAAATGAGACGGCAATACAGTCGGCGCTTTCCCGCTTGATCAAGGACAAGACAGTTCTTTTGATCGCACACCGCATGCGCACCGTTGCCGGTGCGGATAAGGTTGTTGTCCTGTCAGACGGCACAGTCGCGGAACAGGGGCGTCCTGATCAGCTGCTGGGGCAGAACGGCATTTATACCCGCATGGTCGGGCTGCAAACCGAAAGCCAAAACTGGGCGATTGGCTAAAGCGGTGTACGATACAGAGTCGGTTAAGTGTAAACCGGCTCTGTTTTTATTATGACAGAAAAAACATGCGGAACATCGGACACAGTGACGGCAAAACGACTTTCGCTTTATGAAATTTCTGCAAACTTGCCCACCGTATCTTGACAAACAGGATTCTTCTGTGCTATACTATAGTATCAAGTTAGCGGCTGCTAACAGCGGCTGCTTTTATTTCATAGCGGGGTTAGCATTCGCTAACCCGATGTGTGTGCTTCTTGGCAAAATGCGGTGGAGGTGATGAAGGTGCCGATGGAAACATTGCAGGGCGTGCTGATCCCGTTTGTGGGGACAACGCTCGGTTCTGCCTGCGTACTGTTTATGAAAAGGACATTGCGTTCATCCGTGCAAAGAGCCTTGACTGGATTTGCTGCAGGTGTAATGGTTGCTGCGTCCATTTGGAGCTTGCTGATTCCTTCCATAGAGCAATCGGAAAGTATGGGTGTGTGGTCGTTTTTCCCTGCTGTTGCAGGATTTTGGATTGGAATTCTGTTTTTACTGCTGCTCGACAAAACGATTCCCCATTTGCATTTAGGAAGCGATCAGCCCGAAGGAGTAAAAGTTAAGTTGAAAAAGACGACTATGCTGGTGTTGGCTGTAACATTGCACAATATTCCGGAAGGAATGGCTGTAGGGGTTCTGTTTGCCGGTTGGTTATCCGGAAACGGAACGATCGAGGTGGCAGGTGCGTTGGCTCTCTCTATCGGAATCGCGATTCAGAACTTTCCCGAAGGCGCGATCATTTCCATGCCGCTTCATTCGGAAGGAATGAAAAAAGGAAAATCCTTTTTATACGGAACCCTTTCAGGGATTGTAGAACCCATCGCTGCTGTCATTACCATTTTAGCGGCGGGGCTTCTTGTACCGGCTCTTCCGTATTTGCTCAGCTTTGCGGCAGGCGCCATGATTTATGTGGTTGTGGAGGAACTGATCCCCGAAATGTCCGCAGGCGAGCATTCCAATTTAGGAACGATATTCTTTGCGCTTGGATTTACGGTTATGCTGGCACTGGATGTAGCTCTGGGATGAGGTGACGGAGATGAAATCAGAAGATAATAAGCACTTTTGGGAAAAATGGGCGGTAAGATACGACAAAACTATGCGCGGTAGCGGAAGGCTGTATTGGAGCATCATATCCAATATGGAACAAACGCTGAACCGAAATATGACGGTATTGGAGCTTGCTTGTGGCACAGGTCTGCTCTCGGTAAAAATCGCTCCGACAGTAAAGCATTTGGAATCTACAGACTTTTCGCAGGAAATGATTGTACAGGCAAAAAAGAAGGTACATTCATCAAAGCTGTTTTTCTCTGTGCAGGATGCAACGGCGCTGCCGTATGCGCCCAAGACATTTGACGCTGTGATCATTTCCAATGCGCTACATATCATGCCTGAGCCTCAAAAGGCGTTGTCCGAGATCAAGCGTGTATTGAGGGATGACGGCATTCTGATTGCTCCGACATTCACGGCGGCGGGCAGTCTTGGCGGCAGAATAAAGAACCGCATTATGGAACTGTCCGGCTTTAAGGTATTTCACAAATGGACGCCGGAAAGCTATCTTGCATTTCTGAAATCAAACGGATTTGAGATTCAAAAGAGCGAGGTGCTAAGCGGCGCTCTGACGCTGACCTATGCCGAGGCAAGGAAAAACAACTAATCTGCAATATCATTTTTACACCGTAAGATAGGAGAGTTTCACCATGACAAGTGAAGAATACAAAAAGCTATCGCTGAAGGAGTTCGACCGCGCAGCAGAAAAATTTGATGATGATGATCCCAGCGTCTATAATATGTGCCGCAAGGATTATCCTGCCGTATTGGCGGAAGCGGTCAAAGAGCCTTTTTCCGACCTGTTGGATGCCGGCTGCGGCACAGGGGCGATGCTGTATATGTTCAAAAGGGATTATCCGGATAAGAATTGTACCGGGATTGACCTGTCTGAAAAGATGATCGAAACGGCAAAGAAAAAGCAGCTTAAAGGCGTGCGCTTTGTCGCCGGGGATTGCGAAAATCTGCCTTTTGCAGAGAATAGCTTTGATGTGGTCACCTGCTCCATGAGCTTTCACCATTATCCGAACCCCGAAAAATTTTTTATAAGCCTGCACAAGGTTCTGCGTCCGGGAGGACGGCTTGTTTTACGGGATATGGCGTCAAAAAATAAGGTGATGATGTGGTTTATCAATCATATCGAGATTCCTCTTGCCAACAAGGTAATGCGGAAAGGTGACGTTCATTGCTACTCAAGAGACGATATACAGCGGCTTTGCGAAGCAAGCGGGCTGAAACTGGAAAAATATGTGGTACAGAAAGGCTTTCGCCTGCATTGTGTCGTCAGAAAACCGAATAACGGATAAATATAAAGACTGTAATTTTCAGTATGATCCGAACCATAAATCTGCTTTGAAAGAGGTGCCGTTATGAAAATGCAAAAAGGACATCTTCCTGTATACGGAGTCGGTCCGATCTACGGTGTGTGTATTATCGCTGCAACGCTCATAGGAATTATCTTGTCCTGCATGAATGTTATACCGGCGTGGAAATTTTCAGTATTGAAAGTACCCTGCATAATCATTGGGATTTTGATTGCCTTCACCGGCTTTCTCGTTTGGTTTAAGGCTGCGTTCCGAATCGACAAATATATCGTTTCCAACAAGCTGTGTACCGATGGAATTTATGCGATTGTTAGGAATCCTTGCTATTCCGGCATTATGCTGATGTGTACGGGCGCTTTATTCATAGCAAATAATTTGTTTTTGCTGTTTTTGCCCTTTGTTTACTGGATGACCATGACTATGCTTATGAAGCATACGGAGGAAAAATGGCTGTATGACTTATACGGTAAGGAGTATGCCGATTATTGTAAAAAGGTAAACCGTTGTATCCCATGGTTCAGACATTAAACGCAGCGATATAAAAGAGAGTTCATTGCGGAAAGGAAAATAGGATCATGTTCATCTCCCGACACAAAAATTGCGAAGGAGATCAAGGCGTTCTCCATCCGCGACCAGACGAAAACCATGACAGAGCAGATGGATGCGATGCTGTGGATAATTATTGCGCTTGTCATGATGCTGATGGATGCCTATATATCGCTGCAAAGCTATGCTCTTTCTTTCGGGCTGACGGCGCTGTGCTATGCCGGCTCTCTGTATTTGCTGCGCCGCAAGGTAAAGCGCGTGGATATGATCGAGAGCCTGAAGGACAACAGAGAGTAGGAGACTTAGAAATATTCACTGAGCTGCACCTGACGGTTTTATGCTTTGATCGCATCTACACGGCGGTGCAGTTCGGCAGCCGTATGAATATAGTCGTTATGTTCGTGCAGATCTATCTGCATGGAAACGGGCAGGGAGAGAAAATATCTGCGGGAGCTGCTGCTCTCCCTGACCAAATGGTTTAAATTATCGTATTTCAAAACACTCACCTCACGGTTTAGTGTTTGAAGTACGGAAAAAGCTATGCGCGAACCGTAGAAATTCAGCAAAAAATTGTAGCAAGCGTGCAACAATCAAAAAATCGCTAAGTAAAGCACTTGTTTTAGGATTTTCTCTAAAACGGCCTCAAAAGCAGCTTATTTGTTGCAGGAATGCTACAAACTTGTTTACTCCGTTTTCGGAAAAATATGCTATAATAAAACTGCTCCGCAGAGACGGAGTTTTTTTAGAAAACTATGTTAGCCGCCGCTAACTATTTGATTGATAAAGGAGATGATAACCATATGACAGAATCGCCGGACATCCTTAAACTCCGCGTGCTGCTGTGCTTTTTGAAATCGGCTCCGGAGCATTGTACCGTTACCGGTATTTCTCGCACCTTGAATGAGAAAAAATACACGATAAGCCGTAGTTTACAAGGGCTGGCGAAGGACGGTCTTATCGACCGAACAGACGCCAGGCATCCGTTATTGACGGAAAAAGGCAGTGAACTTGCGCGGCGCTACGCTGAACGAGTGGAAATAGCGACTAACCATCTGCTGTATGAAGGCGTAGATATTGAAAATGCCAAGCAAGACGCCAGTTACTGGGCGCTCTATTGTTCTGACAAGTTAATGGAAGTGGTACATTCCAGTGAGGAGCGTTATCGAGTCAAGCTGGAGCTTCGTAATCAAAAGACATTCAGCGGAACTACACTTTGCAAAAGACTGAAAGATGGATGTTACCAGTTTCCGTTTATCATCTACCGTGAGTGCGTAAAGGGTAACAGCAATATTTCAATGGCAAACGAAGGCTTTGAGCATCCCTGCACATTGTACGTTAACGGCGGCGAAGGGCTGATTCAGCTCCGTTCTCTGCCCATCTCGGCAAGGTCCGGTTTGAACGGCAAAATGATTCACGGTAAAGTCAACAAGATGGAATATTTTGATGCAGGTCAGTTCGTCAATGCAGAGCTTCACGGAAATGTGGTCTCTTTCCCTGCAGACGCTCTAAATTTTGTCAATATGGGAACAGGCGTAGGTCAAGTGCTTCATGGAACAGTGTGTCTAAAGATGCAATGTTCCTGCGGACTTATACATATGCCCGAATCTAAGGCGATTTTTACGATCATTATATAAGAACGGCTTTTGCAGGGCAGAAACAAGTAAAAAATGAAAAATATTGTAGCATCCATGCAACAATGGAAAAGACCCGTGAAAGCCCGGAAAATGGGTCAAAAACACTGTATAATATGACAAAAACGCCTGGATAATGTGAAATTCATTCGAAACGAGCCTGTTTTTGTAGCATGTGCGCAACAAAGTCAAGTGCTCCAAAACGGATAACTTATGCTATACTGTATCCGTCCGTGATAAGGTAACTCCGTAGAGGAGTATTTTTTCGGGGCGTCAGTTAGCGTAAGATAATAGCAAAAGCGGTACGCATCCAAAAGGATGATCCGATATATCAGGGAACAAAAGCAAACAGCTTCTGTCCCTGTCCAAATCAAATCATACAGAAGGAGGCAATTACTGTGCAGCCGAATCATCGGCTTTATTTTAAGGCAAAAGGTTAGCGTTCGCTAACCAAGAAACACAATCGCCCAAAAGGGCAAAATGAAAGGAAGGATTTATTTTTATGATAATGACCAAACAAAATTGGTTCAAACGCAGCATGGCGGTTCTTTTGGTGCTTATTATGTGCCTTGGAATCGTGCCGACGAGTGTGTTTGCGGCGGATGAACAGTTGCAGAACACACGAGACATCTATCTTAGCGCTTTGAATGAAGCAAGAAATATTTCGGAAAGCGACTACTCTAAGAGTTCTTATACAGTGTTTCAGAAAAGAATAGATGAATATGACCGTTCTGCTTCGATGAATGATGATTATGAGACTTTAACGGACTATGAATATTCTAAGCTTACGCAAGGAATAAAAGAAGCATATTCTCTTTTACGGGAACCGTCACATACATACTATCAGGAGTTTGCAAAGTTGATAGATTATTGTGACAGTATTAACCCTGATAACTATACTGATGAAAGTTACACAGAATTTTCTAAGCAATATGAAAAGCTGAAAAAAAGATATGGTTTGAAAAAAGCTGATGCATATGTTGAAAAAGATAATGATGTTGGTATCTATCAAGATCTTATTGTCAATAGGTATTATAGCTGCTTGAATCTGCTTGTCAGCAAAGACTGTAAAGAAGTTATAAAAGAAGATGAATCAACAGGATTAAGGCTTATTTCAGACAGCGATACAATTTCTGAAGATACTGTTTTAACAGTGGATAAATTTGATTCGAGCAATTGGGATTGGCAGAATGTTCAGTCTATATACCTTACGAATATAGAAACGGTATGCAATCAGTACGAGTATTATAGTTTTTCACTGTTGGATAATGAAGGAAACAGGGTCAAGTTTTCTAAGAGCTTTTCTGTTGAAGTGTCTGTTCCAGATTACTTTGATATAGATAGCTTAACAGTTTCGTTGTATAAAAACAGCTGTGCTGCCGGTGCAATAGGAGGAATTTCTGTTGACAATGAAAAACGTGTTGTTACGGTGACTTTTCCTGACGGAAGTTGGCTTTATACAGCTAATGGTGCGGCTATTTTATTGAAAAACCCTGTTTCGTCTGTTGATCCGTTGACACTTGAAAATGACGGTGTGTATCAAATACAAGCAGATTTGACCAAATACACCGATGCAGCAGAAGCTTCAATGGCTAACGCCGCTTTAGTAAATGAGGCTTATCTTACGAAGAACGGTGAAAATATTGACGTATACCTGAACTTTAATCCGATTTACATTTTAGCTGATACTCCTGCATATTGCGGTGGTCTATGGTGCGAAAAGGGTGAAATTAAAGACGGTGAATATTTTACAGAAAGCAAAACTGTCTTCAGTTATTATACGAACGAAGACGGCTCAATAAGGGATAATGATATATATAATGGTATTACTGAGATCAATTGTCCTAAAACAATAAAACTCCATCTTGAAAGAGATAGTTATAATGACTTTGGCGGTTATACATTGGCAGTAAGTTCACCTACTATGGCAGCAGCATTCGACACGCCATTTGAAGAAATGTATATGGATGACCTTCTGTGCAACCTTTTTATTTCAAAACCTGAACTCATTGACACTATTGATAATGCTGATAAGTATTTGCCTACCTACGACAAATCCGCACTCCGTTATGAGATCGACTATTCAAAGTCACTTGACGAGCTTGATTATACAGTCGAAAGCTGGCGGAATCTTATTGACACGGTTGATATCGCACAGGTAAAATATGACGGAGATTCCATCACAACAGAGGAAATAACCGAACAGATAGGTCTTGTGCAGGCGGCAAGAAAAGCTCTTGTTATAGATGATTCGGCAGACGGTGACAAGGCAGAGCTTGAAAAACTTGTTGCAGAAGCCGAAAAGCTGAATGAGGACGATTATACAAAGTCAAGTTATTCAGCATTGCAGGACGCACTCACCGCTGCTAAAAAGGTTCTTGACAAAGAACACGCAAAACAACCGAGAATAGACACGGTTAAAGAAAAACTTCAAGCCGCCATTGACGCGCTGGTGAAGAAGCCCGAGACCACGCTTGATAAGGACAATCTTTCGGACGGCAAATATATTTTGTCCGCAGAAATGTTCAAGATTGACCGTTCAAGCTATTCTATGGCAAACAACGCCATCAATCATACAGTTTGGCTTGAAGTTGTAAACGGTGAGTATTATCTGACCGTTCAGTTCAAGGGTCTTGCAATTTATAACAAGTTTGGATATCTTTCAAGACTCTCTTATTATAATGCAGGATACACCTATTCCGATTATGGCATTCCGCAGGGTGAAACAACAGCGGCAACAGTTTTTTCTACGCAAAAGGATTCTGACGGAAAGGATGTAATTGATCAATATAACGATGCAAATAATCTTTATCCTGAGCTTTTGAAGATTAAATTGGTGGATAAGGCATCACAACAGTATGTTCCTCTCCATGTGTTCGTTCCTATTATGGAGGCTATTGCAGAAGGAACAGGGGATCAGGATGTGCTTATGGAACTTGATTGGTCTACATTGGTTGAAAACAAAGACGGCAAAATCGATAAAGAAGAACAGGAAGAGCAGTCGCCTGCGGTGGATATCACGGACAGCGCAACAGGCGTGAAGGTTCACGCTGACAAGGGCGTGTTCGAGGAAGGCGTAAAGCTTGTTGTAACCCCAATCATTTCCGGCGCGGAGTATGACCTTGCAGCTTCTGCTTTGGATGAAGTCGGCAAGAAATTCAAGCTGTACGAAATCCACTTTGAGGACGCAAACGGAAACGAGGTGCAGCCTAACGGAACGGTAACCGTAAGCTATCCCATACCCGCAGGCTATGACGCAGCAAATGTTGTGCTGTACCGTATCAACGAGGATGGCTCCAAGACGCTGATCAAGGGAGCTGTTGACGGCAATTACTTCACGGTTATTACAAAGAGCTTCTCAAACTATGCGCTTGTCGAAAAGGACAGCACGATTACGGATGATCAGAATACGCAGAATGTAAACAATGGTAATTCAGGCAATTCCGGTAGCCCGCAGACCGGAGATAACAGAAATATTATGCTTTGGTTTATGCTGGCGCTTGCATCTGCCGGAATGATCTGTGTTCTGACTTTTACAAGAAGGCGCAGAGTCAGTGAAGGAGAATAAGACTATGAAACATACCGCATCGAAATTATTTCGGGCGCTGTGCGGTATAGACAAGATGCTCATCCGTGTGATGAGCATCTTGGTAATGCTCGCCCTTGTGGCGGGCATTACTTCCGTACCGGCGTTAGCCGCCTCTAACGGCATCTATATCGCAACAGCAACGCCCCACTATAAACATCCCACGACGGGAAAGATCGAAGACGCAGGCGGCGACGGTTCTGCTGTGCTGGGACAGGCTATGACCGAGAGCGCTACCTACAAGAAGGCGCTTGTGGAGGTCGATCCTGCCGGCAACACCTATATAACAGTTCGTCTCCAACTGATGGATAACATTCAGAATCCGCAGTTTCAGGTGGACGGAAAAGCGGTCTCTGCTTCTCTTATGCAGGAAGACTACATAAACAATACCGCCGACTACCGTATGAAAGTAAACAGTGAAAATTCTATAATCCGTTGCAATATGTACGTGATCGCGATGGGCAGAGATGTCATTTTTTACATCACGGTGTCGAACTTGCAAGCCGGCTCAGGCGATTTTATCACCAGTATCAAAGTCGAACCGATACAGCCTGATCAGCCAAGCGAGCCTCCGGTGCAGCCGGATCAGCCGAGAGAACCTCCGGTACAGCCCGATCAGCCGAGTGAACCTCCGGTTCAGCCTGATCCTGTCCACACAGAACCGCCCGCAACGGACAGTTCCGAACCGTCTGATTCCCAAACGGAAGAACCGGACACTACAGAACCGGACACTACAGAACCGGAAACATCAGAAAAAGATGAAGATACTGCGCTCGGTTTGCAGGAATTTGATAAGAACGGAAACAAGGTAGAGCAAAGTTCCGAAAACACGGAAAATGATATATCAAAATCCGGCAGCACCGCCCTTTGGTGGGTACTCGGCGGGATTGTCTTAGTTGCGGCGGCAGGCGGATGCGTTTGGTATTTCTGCTTCTTTAAGAAAAAGAAATAAGGAGGCGGATGAT
>OLXP01000394.1_pt1 | contig 21936 bp, 18 predicted proteins | sample 1644201 | NCBI WGS metagenome assembly OLXP01 (sample SAMEA103958163, study PRJEB25191) | human gut metagenome
ATATTGTCTCCAAAAGGAAAGAATGCATCCGAACCAAGCGCCACATCTGTATTTTTATCCAGCCAAGCCCGTTTTTCTTCCGCAGTAAATATCTCCGGTTTAATTTTAAAAATCTTTTGCCACGCACCCTCTGCTAGAACATCCATATAATCTTCTCCAATATAAAGATCAATTGCGTTATCTCTATCGGCACGCTTAATTTTATCAACAAATTGAAGTCCAAGCACCTGCGGGGACTGGCGAAGGAACCAGTTATCTGCCTTGCTTCCCGCCAGACGGGTACAGTGAATCCGGGATTGCTGCCCCGCTCCGATCCCAATCGCCTGCCCATCTTTCACATAACAAACAGAGTTGGACTGGGTATATTTCAAAGTAATCATCGCGATCGTCAGATCGATCTTTGCACGCTCCGGCAGCGACTGATTCTCCGTCACAATATTAGAGAAAAATGTATCGTCAATCTTCAACTCATTCCGACCCTGTTCAAAAGTAATGCCGAACACCTCTTTATGTTCGATCGGCGCCGGCACATAATCCGGATCAATCTCAATCACATTGTAGCCGCCGTTTTTCTTCTCTTTTAAGATCGCAAGCGCTTCCGGCGTATATCCAGGCGCAATCACGCCATCCGACACCTCGCGTTTAATCAGCATCGCCGTTTCCTTATCACAAACATCAGACAAAGAAATAAAATCCCCAAAAGAAGACATTCTGTCAGCGCCTCTTGCCCGCGCATACGCATTTGCCAAGGGAGTAAACTCCATATCCAGATCATCCGCCCAATAAATTTTGCGTTCAACATCAGTAAGCGGGAGTCCCACTGCCGCCCCAGCCGGAGAAACATGCTTAAAAGACGTCGCTGCCGCAATCCCCGTCGCCTGTTTCAACTCTTTCACAAGCTGCCAACCATTCAACGCATCCAGAAAATTAATATATCCCGGTTTCCCGGATAGCACCTTAATAGGGAGCTCTCCCTTCTCCATAAAAATCCTGGACGGCTTCTGGTTCGGGTTGCAGCCATACTTTAATTCTAATTCTTTCATAAAGACCTCCTTAGTGGTTCTTATTCACAATACGCGTTTCATAACTGCCAGTCTCAATGTCAATATATCTCACGAACAACGACACTTTATTTTCTTCATTCAGGCTGTCCCAAAGCATCGCGGTAAAATCATCGATCCCGCCATCCATTCTGACCAATTTCGGCTCTCCTGCAAAACTCGGCAGCGGATTGCCATCGCCCCGATAGGTATGGATCAAGCGGCCTTCCCCCGCCATAGGATTCTCATAAGCAAATGTATAACGACAACAGCTCTCCGGATTTCCCTCATTCGCCTTTAAAATAGACATTGCAAAATTATATTTTCCGTCCTCCACATGTAAAATTCCGGAGATTCGCGGCGTATAATTCGGCGCGTCCGGCTCAAACTCTCTGGTACGAAGCGCCTGTTCAAATGTCTGCTGCTTGTCCATCAATTCGTAAATCGTATCGGTCTGATCCCCGTTCGTTACTATGGTTTTATTGCCCAACACACGCACCGGCGCATAAATGATCAGACTTGGATCGCTCAGCTTCGACGGATCGAATGCCTGCGTACGAATCCCCGAACCACATTCCACAAAGATCCGATTTCTGCTGTTTACGCTTCTTCCCATAATAAAATACGCGGTTACAGCAAACTTGCCGTCCTTTGATTTGCCGATCACAATTCCTCTGCCGGGATAAGAATTATTCTTTAATTCCTGTTCCAATGAATACATTTTTCTGATCCTCCTGTTCTATTCTTCCATAAACAATCCCACGGTCTTCTTCGCAATATCGCCGAACAAAGAACTTTCCGGGACTGTCAAACAATTTGCATGAATTTTAACTACATATCCGGCCTTCTCATATTTCATAATTGCAAATCATGAATCTCAAAAACATAAGACGCCGGACCTGACATAAACGCATTGCCCTCTTTTCCATCCCAAAAAATTTGAAGAGTTCCACCTTTTAAATGAACCGTGATCTCTCCGGCATCACAATACCCATTCAAAATCGAAGCCACTGCGGAAGCAACCGCTCCTGTACCGCAGGCAAACGTTTCGCCGGAGCCACGTTCCCAAACACGCATTTTAATCGTATGTGCATCCATCCGCTGCACAAACTCCACATTTGTCCTATCCGGGAAAATTTTATCGTGCTCGATCAGCGGTCCGATTGTTTCGATTTCTACAGCATCCGGATTCTCCACAAATTCCACCGCGTGCGGATTGCCCATAGAGACAAGCGTCAATTGGTGCGCCTGCCCGCCAGCCTGTAAAACGACATGCGGATCGCTCTTTCCTGGAAGTCCGGGGATCACCGGCTTTCCCATATCGACACGCGCGCCGGTACACACGCCCTTCTCGATCAAAAGCTGCAAATGTTTTACACTTCCACCCGACTCGATGTCCACGGTATCTTTCCGCACATAACCATTATCATATAAATATTTTCCAACACACCGGATCCCGTTACCGCACATCTGCGCGTAAGAGCCGTCTGCATTATACACCCGCATCTCGAAATCCGCACGTTCTGACGGACAAATTAAAATAAGCCCGTCTGATCCGACGCCGAAATGACGATCCGAAAGGCGGACAGAAAGCCCTGCGGGATCCTCTATTGTGTCTCTCACGCAATCCGCAAACACGTAGTCATTTCCGATCCCATGCATTTTAACGAATTTCATACAACCTGCTCCTTGCTCTTATGAGTCAAGGTAAATTTTAACACACACGAGCGCGCAGCGCAACAAACGGTTTTACCGTTTTCTCCGAAAAAACCGGATCGCAAAGAATCCCACGGCAGCCGTAATTGTCACCACCGTAATCGTCATTCCCGCCACAAATCCCGGCACCTGGTATTCGATTTCGATCTCGTGCGTCCCCGCCGCAATATCAAAGCAAAGTAAACCATCCTGAAATGCCCACGTTTCTGCCGCTGCACCGTCTATCAAAACCTTCCAGGAAGGATCATATACGAGACTTGTGAACATTACACCGGCTTTCTCGATTTCCGCTGTCCCCTTCAGATAACCAGACGACCACTTCGAAAGCTGAAGCGATTCCTTTCGCAGGGCATCCACCGCCTCCGCAAAGCGCGTCAAATTCAGCTGGTAAAATGCGTTTCCGTTTGTTACAAGGCTGTTTCCAAAAATTTTGACGCGGATCTGTTCTCCCGCCTTATAATTTCCCAGAAATTGCACACAATCCGTCTCTCCTGTATACAAATGAATATCATACTGATCATTCACACACATTTTACTCACACGATTTTCATTTTTCGGGAAATATGCGTATAAAGGGCCCGTTTCCGGCGCGATGATCGTATATTCAATATAATTTCCTTCTTGTGCCAAAGAAACAGCACCGCCTGTATTCTCACTCATTTTTATAAAATACGAAGTATCTTCCTCCAGCATGCAATTTAAAAGATAATTCTGTGATTCCACACCATTTTCCTGCCAATTAAAATCTTTTAGGTGCGCGCTGACTGCAAAGCAAGGCGGCAGAACATACGGATTTTCATATAATACGGCCGTATCTTTCTTCGCCGCAGCAATATAATGCGTATAAGGAACGCGGCACCAGGAAATAATTTTGCCGCGATCATCCAACCGCGAAATATCAGGATCACTCATCACATATTTTACCGAAAAAAGGGAATCTGTAACCGTCGTAGAACCCGCGTAGGAACTCCAAAAATAAATCTGCGCAAAGCCCATTTTATAAAGAAAAGAATTGATATTTTTATTATAAGAAGAACTATAATGGCTGAGGCCAGCGTAACCGAGACCAATCGCTTCGTTAAAATTCCGCTGAAAATCCGCACCCATCCTGTAAAATTTTCCCTCCGACCGCAGCGCAGCTTCTTCCGCCAACCCCTGTGTTAATTCTTTATATTCCTGATATTTTTCATATGATTCATAACGGTGCGCCTTATCCAAACCTTCCGTCAGGAAACGTGCGTTTGCAAACGTTTCGCCTGCTGCCGCGCATAGCAAAAGCAGCAGCACGACGCTGCTCCCAAGTCGATTCGGGCGGGTACGGTTCAGAATCACAGCCGCAAAAACGAGGACGATATTGATCAGCAAAAACAAGACGCTGTAGCGGAATTGTTCCTCTCCCACACCGCTTTCCGGAAAATTCTTCACAAATAGGTAAAATCCCGTAGCAAGTAGAAAAAATACAACATGTACTGCATACGGAATCTCCCGGAAACGAAGAAAGGCTTTTGCCGCCGTAAAAATTATAAAAAACGTGAGAATAAAAGAATACCGGTACGGGAACCAATTCGGCTTCTGAAACACATGCCATGCAAGATCCAATTGGATCACATATGTACTGATTCCCAGAAAGAAAGTGATCACAGCCGTCAGGATCTTCTCTTCCACAGAAATTGTTTTTGTAAAATAGTATGCAAAGTAAAATGCAAATACGATAATTCCACAATAAAAAAACGGCGTTCCGCTGTTCGTGATACTGTCGTATGTTCCCAAGAAAAACTTTTTGAGAATTTGCGCAAATTCATAATGATATCCCGTTTGCAATCCTACGGCAGCACTTCCGATTTTTCCCTCGAAGAGCGAATATAGCGTCGGAAGCAAAAGCCACGCTCCGGCGCAAGCCGCTACTGCCGCACTGCCGATAAATTTTCCACAAGCGATCAGGAGCGCGCGAGAACCGCGAAAATGTTTCCGAACCAGCGCAAAAATAAGATAGAGACAGGAAAAAATTCCCACCATGTAAGAAATATAATAGGTGGAAATAAATAATATGGTATACGTGATACAAAGAAGATACGGCTTCCCGCCGTCCGTGATTTTTTCAATGCCGAGAATTACAATGGGCAGCCAGATCACCGCATCAATCCACATCAGACACATCGAATAGACGATATTATATGACATCAATGCATAAAATACAGAAAATATCACGATCCAGATTCTATTTCTCACAAAGCAATCCGCGTATGCACGGGCTTTTTTCTGGATATCATTTAATAAGATACCGAATGTCAAGCCGCAAAGGCCAATTTTCAAGACCGTCAAATAAAAAATTCCAAGCGGCATCTTTTCATTCGGACAAAGGAGTGTTAGGAAAGAAAGCGGGCTGGATAGATAATATGCAAAAACACCGGCATAATTACTTCCGAAAACTTTTGACCAAGAAAATAGAACGCCTCCGTTTTGCGCATTGATATTTTTCAAGCCACAAAAAAATTCAGAGTATTGGGCAGACATGTCCATAATCAAAAGGGACTTCTCCCCAAACGGAGCAATCCCATATACAAAATATACGAGAATTAGTATCGCGCACGGCACCGCAAAACAAAAAAACAATAATGCGGAAGTGCGCAGTCGGTTTGCATTTTTATGATTCAGAGCAGCATGCGTCATCCGGATCTCCGTTCGATATTTTTATTCTTGTATTATAACACAAAATCAGCAACTTTGTTCCGTTTCTATAACACGTTTTACAAAAAAAATTGTGTAAATTTCTCATATGTGCTATTTTAGCACAATTTTTAATGTTTTTTTGTGCATAATATTTGCAGCAGATAGAAGGGAACAGCATGGGCAGAAGAATTAACGAAAAAAATGCAAAAAAACATAAAGTTAATATCTGCGGCGAATGGATCAAGTACGTGCGAACAGGTCATTATGATAAGTATCATCCGAAAATTTCGCAAGATACTTTGATCGCAAGGTTACAGACGCGAGGGCTTATGATGAAACGTTCCTCTCTCAGCCGCATTGAAACGGGCTGCAGAGCATTGACTGATCTAGAAGTCGTTTATTTTGCCGAAGCATTGAGAGTCCCTGTAACTTTTCTGTATGAAGGTACAAATAAGCAAATGCCGAAGACGGAAGATTTATCTTCCATGGTTGCAGAAAGAGACGAAAAAGAACTCGAATAAAAATTTATATGTCATTCCATGCAATTCATGCTATACTTTTACCGTATATTATAATACGTAGAAAGGGATTCCGGATCTTATGGAGCTCAAAACGAATGTATTGCGGATTTTGGACAAGAATAAAACAAAATATATTTCACATCTTTATGAAAGTAATGGGGCAATCAGCGGGAAGGAAGTCGCAGAAAGTATCGGAAAACCATGCAGCCTCGTTTATAAAACACTTGTCACTGTGGGAAAATCGAAAAAAAATTACGTCTTTGTAATCCCTGTGTGCAGCGAGTTAGATCTCAAAAAGGCAGCAGCCGCCGCAGGCGAGAAAAGCATTCATATGATTCCGCAGAAGGAATTATTTCCTCTAACAGGATATGTTCACGGAGGTTGTTCCCCAATCGGGATGAAAAAACAATTTCCTACGTTTTTACATATTACCGCAAAAGAGCAACGGAATATTATGTTCAGCGCAGGTAAAATCGGCGTCCAGGTAGAGCTTTCGCCCGATGACTTAAATAAAATCATACATTTTACGTACGCAGACGTTATCACAGCGGAAGAAAGCATGGACGCGCTGTGATAACAGCTTCAATGAATTTACGCAGAGAATGAAATTTCTTTGGCAGATCACGATGGTAAAATTGCAAAATGTTTGAGATTCCCCGGATTATTGTTCCCGCTTCTTGAAAATTTTTTGCGCACGCGCAAGACGTACAACGATAATAAAATCCGTAACAGCGTCAAGAATCAAACTGATTCCGCATAATATCATGATGAGCTTTGCAGCATTGAAGTGAAGTATAATTACCAAAACGCCGAGTGCCATCGTTAGAACTGCGAAGATCAGGTCGAGGCCCCATCTGCTTCCGCCGAACTTTTTAAACTCAAGTGCGGACTGAAGATCAATAGCGCCATGTACTAGCATCATGATTCCGAGCAATACCATGATAAAGTTTGCAATAAAATCCGGATCAAGCACAATCCAAAGCCCAAGCACGATACCAATGACGCCAAGTACAATATTCAAATAAGCAAAACCGAGCGTTTTACCCGTGAAAAACATAATAACGGAGAAAACACCGCTAATCAGCAATACCCAGCCTACGATCACACTAATCGTAGCTACCGCGGCATCTGGGCGTGCTAGTAAAAAAATTCCGATGATCATCGTAAGGATGGCAGAGATCAATGTACTCCATTTAATGCGTTTGAAAAAATCAGACATTCTAAAAACTCCCTTGATTTTATTCTTCTCAAACTCTACTATAAATCGCGAATCGTGTCAAATAAAGAATGGATTTATTTTACTCTTCTCATTTTGAGATTTTTCAAGTATAATATGTATGGTCTTTGAAAGGGGGCATGTAATATGAAAATAGAACGAATTGCCGATAATGCGATCAACATATATATCAGCAGCAAAGATCTAGCTTCCAGAAATTTGGACGTTTCCACTTTGAAAGAGGGCACACACGACTTCGATAAATTGATATGGGATGCAATCGATCATGCAAATATAGAATTCGGCCATGAATTTGAAGACCGACAGCTCAACGTAGTAAATAAACCGGATGGAGACGGCGGACTCATTTTGATGATTTCGCATGATATTGATGAAGATTATGAAGATAATTTTTACTACGACGAGGGAAACGAAGAAATCCTGAACCGATTCGATAGAATATTAAAGAATGCGGCCAAAAATGTCCGAAACGAAAATAAAAACATTCAGGAGCCGGTTTCTGCTGCGGAAGAAGAAGAGACAGATTCTGAAGAAGCAACAGAAGATGCGGAATACGAATCAGACGACGAGGACGAAGACGAGGAAGAGGAAGAGGAGGAAGAAGCAGAAAATACTTCTGCGGGGCAGCAGACTGCTCCCGTGTTCGATATGTCGAATATTCCGCCGGAAGCGTTCCGAAACCTATTTCATAAGATCCGCGTACAAAACCGAAATCAAAAGGTAGCACAACAGCAGCACGCCTCTGGTAAGAAGCAGGAGAAACAGGATCAGACAGGGAATTCTCCAATCAAATTCATACAGCCAGCTAGGAAACAATCTATGCTGTCCGACTGGGATGTGTTGATCTTTCCCGAGTTCAATGATATGTTGGAATTTCTTTCGCGGAATAAGTCCTTCAAGACGATTGCTTCTTCTCTATATACTTATAGGAGGGCTTATTATCTTGTACTGAAACCGAATAGTAAGAACCTGAACATGTTGAACCGCCTTGAATCTCTTGTGATTGATTATAACGCGACATATCTTCCTGCCGAATCTTTCCTTCCGCTTCTGAAAGAGCGCGGTACAATTCTGATGGAACACGGTGCAATTTCAAAATTAATTAGTCATTTTGAGTTGTAATAGAAATGTCTTTTCCAAATCCTGCAATGAGATGCAGGATTTGGCGTTATCTCACAAAAATCAGAACAAATTCCGCTAAATTTTAGAGAATATTTTACGATCCCGCTGTCTTCTGTTCAGCGGGTTTTTCTTTTGTCGCCAGGCTATTTTGATTTTCAAGGAAAGAGAGACATCGAAAAGCGCTTCCCTTCAGCATCTATTCGAGATCCTTTTGAGAAGCGCTTTTTACTGCTTATGAAATCTTTCGATTTGTAAAATACTTACTGTACTTCGTACAGCTCTTTCATTTTGAGCAGACGGTCATACCGCTCTTTGGCTTCATCCGCAGCTTCCGCAAAAAGCTTTTCTGCCCTCTCCGGGAATGCCTGCTTCAGGCGGCTGTAGCGCGTTTCACTTTCAATGAAATCGATATAGCTTTCTGTAGGCGCCTTGCAGTCGATCGTAAGCGGATTCTTACCCTCAGCTTTCAGGGCAGGATTGAAACGGAATGTCTGCCAATAGCCTGCGGCAACTGCTTTCTTCATCTCCGACTGGCAATTCGTCATGCCGCCCTTTACGCCGTGCATTTCACAAGGCGCATAACCGATGACGATCGAAGGGCCATGATATGCTTCTGCTTCTGCGAGTGCTTTGATTGTTTGATTCATATCGGCACCCATTGCGATCTGTGCGACATAAACATAACCGTAAGACATCGCGATTTCCGCAAGGTTCTTTTTGCCGATCGCTTTTCCTGCAGCAGCGAATTGCGCCACCTGACCGAGTCGGCTCGCCTTTGACGCCTGACCGCCCGTATTGGAATACACTTCCGTATCGAATACCATGATATTTACATCTTCTCCGGAAGCAATTACGTGATCCAGGCCGCCAAATCCGATATCATATGCCCAGCCGTCTCCGCCGAAGATCCAGATGGATTTTTTGGAAAGATATTCCTTATTTGCTAGGATCTCTTTGCGTTCTTCACAATCGCAGTCCAGCGTTTCCAGCTTTTCAATCAGCTTTCTCGCAGGCTCCGCATTCGCCTGACCGTCATCCTTCGTATCGAGGAACGACGCGCAAAGCGCTTTGACTTCTTCCGAAGAAGTCTTCTCCGCAATACGTTCCACACAGCCAATCAGTCTGTCGCGTACCGCTTTCTGGCCAAGGAACATTCCGAGTCCGTGTTCCGCATTGTCTTCGAACAAGCTATTTCCCCAGGCAGGTCCACGACCGGAATCACGATTCACCGTATAAGGTGTCGCGGGCGCTGATCCACCCCAGATAGAAGAACATCCCGTTGCATTTGAGATATACATTCTTTCACCGAACAGCTGTGTGATCAAACGTGCATACGATGTCTCTGCACAACCGGCACAAGAACCGGAGAATTCAAGCAGCGGCTGGTTGAACTGACTTCCCTTTACCGTGAAATCACTGAAAGAAGTCGGTTTTTTGGTAACATTTGCAACTGCATAATCAAATACTTCCTGCTGTGCAGCCTGAGATTCCTGCGGCACCATTTTGAGTGCCTTTTCTTTTGCAGGACAAACATTGACGCAGAGACCGCAACCCATACAGTCAAGTGGGCTAATCGTCATTGCAAAAGTATAATCCTCGCAACCCTTGCCTTTCATCTGTACCTTCTTCATAGCCGCGGGTGCATCAGCAGCTTCCTGCGCATTCAATGCGAACGGGCGAATCGTAGCATGCGGACAGACATAAGCGCACTGGTTGCACTGAATACAATTTTCCGGAATCCATTCTGGTACATCAACCGCAACACCACGTTTTTCAAATGCAGCGGAACCTTGCGGGAACGTACCGTCCGCACGGTCTTCGAATACCGACACAGGCAGAGAATCACCCTGCATCATGCCAACCGGTTGCAGCACTTCTTTAACAAATTTCACCATTTCGGGAGATTTGCTCTTTACCTCGCGAACCTCGGATTTCACAGAAAGCGATTTCCAGGATTCAGGAACATTGATTTTAACAATCGCATCAACTCCCGCATCAATGGCTTTATAGTTCATTTCCACGACAGCTTCACCTTTCTTCAGATAAGACTTCTTTGCTGCCGCTTTCATATATTCTACCGCTTTATCGATCGGCATGATATTTGCAAGTGCAAAAAACGCGGATTGTAAAATTGTATTCGTACGCTTGCCCATTCCGATTTCTCTTGCTTTGTCGATTGCGTTTACAGTGTAAAATTTAATATCATTCTCTGCGATATATTTTTTCGCTTCCGCAGGCAGATGCTTTTCTACTTCTTCCGGCGTCCACTGACAGTTCAGCAGGAAGGTACCACCCGGCTTAACATCGTTGACAATTTTATAGCCTTTCACCATATAAGAAGGATTATGGCAAGCCACAAAGTCTGCCTTTGTAATATAGTAAGAAGATTTGATGGGCTTATCTCCGAAACGCAGGTGCGATATTGTAATTCCGCCCGTCTTCTTCGAGTCGTACTGGAAATACGCCTGAATAAATTTATCCGTATGATCTCCGATAATTTTAATGGAGTTTTTATTGGCACCAACCGTACCGTCACCGCCGAGACCCCAGAACTTGCAACTGATCGTCCCCTGCGGTGCCGTATCAGGAGCAGGCTTCTCTTCCAGCGAATGATTCGTAACATCATCTACAATGCCGATCGTAAAATTCGCTTTGGGCTCTTCTGCTTTAAGATTTTCATATACAGCAAAGATGCTTTGCGGAGGTGTATCTTTGGAGCCGAGACCATACCGCCCGCCGACGACTTTGGCATGAAAGCCTTTCATTGCAAGCGCAGTAACTACGTCAAGGTACAGCGGTTCTCCGAGGGAACCAGGTTCCTTCGTTCTGTCAAGTACCGCAATCTTCTTCGCAGTTGCCGGAATCGCCTCAAGCAGTTTGTCCGCACAAAATGGCCTGTAAAGACGAACCTTGACAAGACCCACTTTTTCACCTTTGGACATCATGTAGTCAATAACTTCTTCCGCTACATCACAGATCGATCCCATTGCAACGATAACACGATCCGCATCTGGAGCGCCATAATAATTGAACAGTTTATAATTGGTTCCGATTTTGGCATTAACCTGATTCATATAATCTTCCACAATTTCGGGAAGCGCTTCGTAATATTTGTTGCAAGCCTCTCTGTGCTGGAAGAAAATATCTCCGTTTTCAGCACTGCCGCGCAGGGAAGGATGTTCCGGATTCAAAGCTCTCTTGCGGAACGCTGTCAAAGCATCCTGGTCAATCATAGAAGCAAGCTCATCATAATCCCATGCTTCAATTTTCTGGATTTCGTGAGAAGTCCGGAAACCATCGAAGAAGTTCAAAAACGGAACTCTTCCTTTGATTGCAGAAAGATGTACTACCGCACCGAGATCCATAACTTCCTGCGGATTTGTACATGCCATCATCGCAAAACCGGTCTGGCGGCATGCATATACGTCGGAATGATCTCCGAAAATATTCAGCGCATGAGAAGCAACACATCTTGCGGATACATGGATCACGCACGGCAGCAATTCTCCGGCAATTTTATACATATTTGGGATCATCAAAAGTAAACCCTGAGAAGCCGTATACGTCGTCGTAAGCGCACCGGCAGCAAGGCTGCCGTGCACGGTGCCTGCTGCACCTGCTTCAGACTGCATCTCCATGACTTTCACTTTGTCCCCGAAAATGTTCTTGAGGCCTGTTGCAGACCAGGAGTCCGTCAATTCCGCCATAACGCTGGACGGTGTAATCGGGTAGATACTCGCAACTTCCGTAAATGCGTAACTTACGTGTGCAGCAGCTGTATTACCGTCCATTGAAATCTTTTTTCTAGCCATTTATTTTGCCTCCTTCGCCAGCAAAATCTTCTCGGCGATCGCTTCAGCGGTTAGGCCGTATTTCTCAAGCAGCGCCGCAGGTGTTCCGGATTTGCCGAATTTTTCTTCCACGCCGATTAATTTTACCTTGCAGGGGTAATTCTGAGAAAGCGCTTCGCAGACTGCGCCGCCAAGACCACCCGTAATATTGTGTTCTTCTACAGTCACAATAAATCCCGTTTCTTTTGCCGCTTTTACAAGGATCTCCGTATCGATCGGCTTAATCGTATGCATGTCGATGACTCTTGCATGAACGCCCTTTGCCGCCAGAATCTCGGCCGCTTTCATCGACTCCTGTACCATCAGTCCCGTAGCCACGATCGTAAGGTCATTTCCTTCTTTAATCTGTACGCCTTTACCGATCTCGAATTTAAAGTTTGCCGGATCATGAACTGCTTCTACAGCAAGTCTGCCAAGTCTGACATAGACAGGACCGTCATGGTCAATCGCCGCTTTGATCGTAAGATTCGTTTCAACTTCGTCGCAAGGACTGAGTACCACCATATTCGGGAGCGCTCTCATTACTGCAAGATCTTCTACACATTGATGGGACGCACCGTCTTCGCCTACAGTAAGTCCTGCATGTGTTGCACAGACTTTCACGTTGAGTTTCGGATAACAGATAGAATTCCGGATTTGTTCACACGCCCGTTCTGACGCAAAAATCGCAAATGTGCTGGCAAATACGATTTTACCTGTCGTTGCAAGCCCTGCCGCAACACACATCATATTCGCTTCTGCGATTCCCATGTTAAAATGTCTTTCAGGATATACCTGCTTGAATGTGCTTGTTTTTGTGGATTTTGATAAGTCGGCGTCAAGAACGATTATTCTTTCATCTGCGCCATATTGTGCCAATGCTGCTCCGTAAGCTTCTCTTGTTGCTACTTTACCCATTGTTCTCAAGCCTCCTCTGCGATTTCTTTATCGATTTTTGCCATCAAAGCATCAAGCTCTTCGATCGCTTTATCTCTTTGTTCCTGATTCGGCGCTGTGCCGTGCCATGCGTAATTATTCTCCATAAAGGAAACGCCCTTACCTTTTGTACATTTGCAAACAACCATGGTTGGCTTTCCTTTGACCGTTTTCGCTGTTTCTATGGCGTCTTTAATCTGTTTGTGGTCATGTCCGTCCACAACGATCTCATTCCAGCCAAATGCCGCGAATTTATCTGCAACCGGCTCAGGATTCATAACATCAGTGATATTACCGTCAATTTGCAGTCCATTGTAGTCTACAAATGCAGTAAGATTATCCAGTTTATAGTGAGCAGCTGCCATAGAAGCTTCCCAGACCTGGCCTTCCTCGAGTTCCCCGTCGCCTAAAATAGAATATACCCTGTAATCTTTCTGATCGATTTTACCGGCAAGCGCCATTCCGACTGCCGTAGAAATTCCCTGTCCAAGAGAACCCGTTGACATATCTACGCCCGGAACATATGTCATGCTGGGATGCCCTTCGAGATAGCTGTCCGCCTTACGGAATGTATACAGATCGTTCTCCGGGAAGAAGCCCTTAACGGCGAGCGTTGCATAAAGTGCCGGTGCGCAGTGTCCTTTTGAAAGGACGAATCTGTCTCTTTCGGGGCATTTAGGGTTCTTGGGATCGACTCTCATTTCGTCGAAATATAACACAGTTAAAATATCCGTGCACGACAGGGAGCCGCCCGGATGTCCGGATTTTGCAGAAAATACTTCTTCTATAATGTATTTTCTGATCTGCGTCGCTTTTTTCTGTAAATCAAGCTCTTTGCGCTTGTCCATGATTTGATCTCCTCCATATCATTAATATCACATATTTTTATAATTAACTGCCGAAGCAATTATTAACTTTTTGACTGTTCAGTTTCTCTTTTCAATTTCGGATATGAAATCCAATCGCGGCTGATGTCTGCCGCCCTCATATTCGGCATTTACCCATTCATCAATGATCATCTTGGCAAGTTCCGAACCAACGACGCGCGCTCCGAAACAGAGAATATTGGAATTGTTGTGGAGTTTGGAAAGCTTGGCGGAAAATGGTTCCGAACAACATGCCGCTCTGATTCCGTTGACTTTGTTTGCCGCGATGGATATGCCGATTCCCGTCCCACAGATCAAGATTCCCCGTTCACATTCCCCCGATGCCACTGCATTTGCAACTTCTTCGGCTTTTTCCGCATAATTGCTTGCTGTCGTAGAATCCGTTCCGAAATCTTTGACTTCTATGCCTTTTGCTTCAAGATGCGCTTTTATAATCTGTTTCAGCGCAACTGCTGTGTGATCATTTCCGATTGCATACATTCTTTCATCAGACCTCCGGTTCAAAATGTCTATTATTTTTGAAATTCATAAAAATGACTTCCAATATATTATTATACACGCTCAAATAATAAAATTCAATGGAAATTCCCCTATGCGTCTGTTTCCCGAAGAATTATTTTGTAATTTCGCCATCACACGCGGCATAGATATTTAAGTGAAAACGAGACGGAGGCTGAAAATCCATGAAAGATGGGTATTATTATTTTATTCCGGCATCTGCCGACAAAACTGATGTGGATAAATCGCTGGGGTATCTCTGCGTTACGAAATACCCTAAGGGTGCATCTTATTCTATACAATGCAGTCTCAGCCAGGAGATCGCAGCAAAGATCGGCGGCCAGGGGCTCATTGAAATTTTCCTAAGTCCCACGACGTATATTACCGCACAATCTATTTTGATCGGTAAAATTTTCGTCGCACCGAAAGTGCGTCTTTTTGTTGATTCTTCCTTGCAGGCGAGCGCCGTAAATGTGTTTGACGAAGATCAATATGCGATTATTACAGCCAACGGCCGTACGCTATGCTATTCGGTGCTGGTTAAAAAGAAAAATGCGGTGCCTCCGCCGGATCCTCTGCATGAAATACAGGCAGAACCAACGCCCCTGCCTATCCAACAAGCTCCGCAACAGCAACAACAGGTGCAGCAACGGCGTCAGCCAGAGCCCCCAAATGTGATTGCAGAACCACCCCGCACTCCTTTCCAGGGAAAAGATTTTGATCCATTCGACACGACGAATCCGGCTTATAAATGGTATATATATGACAATCGCACCGATGGCGCGGATTCCGTTAAAAATATACAGGAACTTGACAAGATGTTCCGCTATTTTAACGTGCAATATGATCTGTTCGCAAAAATGAACAACAGTAGTAAAGCGCCTTACAGCGATACATTTTTAAAGATGTCTTATTATTCTGTTCAGATTGCGGGCCATGTTCTCAGAGGAGAATACAGGGATCCGGAAACAAAAAGAAAGTTTACGATCATCGGCCTACCTGGTTGGAATACACAAAATACCATTCAAAGCAGCGGTACGCAGACTGGTCGTCGGAATAACCGGCGCCGCACACAGGAAGCGCAGCAAGCCTCCTCCGGTACGACGCGTACAATTCGCGAGTGTTCCAGATGGCTTGCGGCAAAAAGGAAACCGTCTTGTAGCTATAACCGGAATTATAACGGCTATTGGCTTTATTACTTCGATGCGGAAAGCGGAATGCCGGTAAAGGCTATTATGAAAACAGATTAATTTTCTGTTATACAAAGGAACATACAATTCCTGCAGCTATAGCAGAGATCAGATTTGACGCCAGCGCCACGGGCAGCACGCCCGGGAGTCGGCGTATTTTTGTATTTTCGGTATAGACTGCCATTGTATAGAAAATCGTTTCTGTCGATCCCATCATGACGCAGGCAGCGCGTGCTACATGCGAGTCTACGCCGCATTTTACAATGATATCCCTCAGCGTTGCCAAAGATGCACTCCCGGAGACGGGGCGGATTAATACAAGTGGTAAAATATCGCTGTTTGCTCCGATTTTTTCCATAAATGGCCTGCAGAATTCGACAATGAGATCGAGCGCGCCGGATGCACGGAATACGCCGATTGATACGATCAGACCTACCAATGCTGGTACTAGACGTACAATCGTCATTGCGCCATTTTGGGCTCCCTTTACAAAACTGTCAAAGCACGGAACGCCTTTCACAAAACCGATGACGAGAATCACTAATATAAATACGGGTAATATGTATACCATTTTCAATGCTCCTTTATTTTCGCTTCTTTGCCTGGAGGCCGTAATAAATTTTACTGTATATGAAATATAGAATGAGAGCGGAGGTCATGGATATGAGGGATACGATCCAGGTCGGCAGAAGAATATCCGCCGGATTTGTGGCACCTAGTTCGGAACGGATTGCGATGACTGTAGATGGAATCAGTTGAAGCCCCGCAGAGTTTATTACAAGAAACAAGGAAACATCTTTCAGATTGTTTTTCATTTCTCCTACCGCTTCGATTCCGGATGGCGTAGCTCCATTTCCTAATCCGAAAAAATTTGCAGTAATATTTGTTAATATGCTGGACTGGGCTTTTTCATTTCCTACCGTTCCAGGAAAAAGTTTTGTTATGAGTGGGCGTAGCATCCTTGATGCTGCACGCACACCGCCGGAATCTTCGAAGATTTGAATGATGCCGCACCAGAGTGCTACAATCCCAAGAAGACCGATTGAAAATTTAACGGCATCATCTGCCGAAGTCATGATGCTTTGTGCTACTTCGCTGATCCTCCCATTTATAATACCTACGATAAATCCGATAATTAACAACAGTGCCCAAATAATATTTAACATTCCAAATACCCTCCTTATAAAAAGGGACATTGTGTTTTTACTATTATATGCGCGTTTTTTGAGGGTATGTCCGGTATTTTCCAGTCTCCGAAATTTTTCCGGGAAATATTTCCCAAATATTTGACTTTATACCATTTTTATTGTATTATATATTCACATTCATTCGAATGACATTAAACACAAAAGGAGTGTATAAAAAATGAAATCAACAGGGATAGTGAGAAAAGTAGACGAACTGGGGCGTGTGGTGCTCCCAATCGAACTCAGAAGGACATTAAATATTTCGTATAAAGATTCGCTCGAAATATTCACCGACAACAATATGGTCGTGCTCAGAAAATACGAGCCCTCTTGCATTTTTTGCGGAAGTGCCACAAATGTGGTGAATTATAAAGGGAGAAATATTTGCCCTGAGTGTATCGCTCACATGCAGGACGACATCAGAATTGCTCAATAAGAATTATTTCCCTCCACATAGAAACATACTGTTATCAAAACAGCCGCCTCTGCTCAGGGTGGCTGTTCTGCTTTAATGACAATTAAGAGAATCCTCCCATTTTGTCTTTCATTCTATTCTAGGAGAATTATATAACTAATTCCGTACAAATACAATTATATGTTCAATTCGCAAATTTTAATCCCATGGCCCTAAAAATTCACAGCTTGCAACCGAACGGTACGTTTCACCGCCAGCTCCTTCATCAGTACTATTTACAAACAGCAACGCTTTATAATATTTGCTGGGCATTATCAGATTTAGCATATTAGGCTTTATTGTAACGGTTCCGAAGGACTGTTCTTTAACTCTTGCCCATGCGAAAGATGCCGTATTTTCATAATCTGTTTCGTATTTATCATAAATACCGATCCACGAATCGTAGCACGGCGCTCCATGATACTCGAATTTATATTCTCCTGCAACAAACGAGAGCGTGCCGGCTGTAAGCGTAGGCTCCAAAACTGTAATCGGCTCTGATACTGCATAAGGCGTATATCCGCCGCTATTGAATAACACAACCTGATATTTTCCAGGCTTAAGATAGCGCAGTGTCCCTGTATTAGTATCCATAGTATTTAAAGATAACCGAATCCTACCATTTGAAACCTGTTTTTTTCCATTCTTGTCTCCCCCTGTAATCGGACATTGCTGTCCATTTGCAGTATAACACCACATACCTGTATCACATTTAGAATAGCTGTTATTCGCGCTGTATGGATATAAGCCAATCCACGCGTCTTTAGAAGTTACTCCATAGAAACTCACATCGATATTTTCCCCGCAATAGAATGTACCACCGCTTATCATCTTAAGCTTTTCTCCTGAAGTAGCAGCAGAAATGGCGTCAGTTAAGATATCCGTATGTATTGTAACGGAATTTAATTTGTGCTCCGATGCCTTTTGATATCCGCTATCCGAGAACAATACAATCTTGTAATCATCTGATCCCCCGGAGAATGGCATCCGCATCGTGGTAAAATAATTTTTCTGACAGCTTTTTTGATTCAACATTTGCTTAGGAATATACTGCCATTTCAATGATTTCTTGTTCGCGTTGAATTCTGTTTGCCCCGTTGGATAGACGCCAACCCAAGCTCCTTCCATTAAATATCCATGAATACTAATATCAATCCATTTTTCATCATATTTTGCCTCACATATTTGAGCGCCTTTCACTTGAAAGCGAACCTCCGTGCCTTTTGTATAACCTTGGTCTTTAAATAGAACTACTTTATAATCTCCGTCTTTAAGTGCATATGATATATTTTTATCTAAATCTACCAGCATTGCCGTCAAAACAGCACTGGAATTCTTCGTTACATTTTTCCACATGCCTAAAGAATTTCCTTTAAAATTACTTCCTATTTCACATCGGTATAATCCAATCCAGGGTTCTGTATAAGATGAGTCTAGATTTCCGATCTTCACATTGATTTTTTCGCCGGAGCAGTAACTGCTTTTATCAACCTGAATTTGCGAATTTCCTGTCGCCTCGCTGATATAGGTAAGATACTTCAGTTTTCCATGTTTTGTCCAGGATCTGCTTGTGTATCCCGCCTTATTACCCATATTCGCTACGGCCGTAACCGCAACGCCGTCCTGAGGAAGTATATTTGTGCTGTCAACAGCCAGACCGTTTCCAATATAGATGCCGCAGTGACCGTCCTTCCATAAAAATTCGCCGGGAACAAGATTGCTGAAATCAGTTGTGACGTCTGTACAAAAGCTGTCAATATACGCTTGCTCCGTCTCATCCGGAACGTCGTTCAATTCGTATTGACTGCCGCCGCGATAATGATCCAGATCGCCGCTCCATCCCCATAAGATTCCCTTTATAAGGCATATGCAGTCGAAACCAAAGTAGCCCTTCCCTGTATATTGCTTTAGATGCTCTCCATTAGTCTTTCCTGAAACGGATTCTTTCTCAATATACCAATAAGGATAATCATTCGATAAGCTGCTAATATTACTCTCTGTCAAAACGTGTCCGTACATGCCTTTTGCATACAATGTTTTATATGTCATTGCAATTTCTATTGCTTTATTTACAAATTCTATATTTGTCATTTTTATACATCCTTTCTTTTCGTTTTTTCATTTTATGCTTTTATAGAATTTATGTCTCTTGGAATCTCGTTATAGATTCCGCTATTTACATCCATCGGACATTCCCCCTTTCTTTGCTTTGATACAAGTGTAAAGTACGAAAGTCACAAAAAAAGAAACCTGTAAACAGACTCCCACTTTACTTTCGTGGTAATCCATTTATCAGGTTTCTCTTGATTATTTAACAAGTCTAACTCTCTTGGGCGCTATCGCCTCAATAAATGCTATCTACTTATTTACTTTACAGTGATCTCTACTCGCATCTATCAGAAACACATCGTTCTTGATAGATGCTATTCTATACCCTTTTCTGATACTTGTCAAGAGGTATGCTAAAATATTTTTCAAGCTTCTGCAAATTCCACTTTTACTTCTTCCTCTTAACTAATACAACTGCTATAATCCCGGCAGCAACCACAGCTGCCGCTCCGATGCAGATCCACAGAACCGCAGACTTGCCATTAGACTCTGCAGCCCCTGGTGTTTCGGCAGGCGCTGGCGAGACGGTTGGATTCGGCGCTTTACTTGGAATTTCTGTTTCTGCCGCCGTCGGTATTTCAGTAGACTCAGGCGCCTTTGTCGGAAGCTTCGTCGGCGCCTTCGTCAGAGTTGGAGTCGAAGTCGGCGCCGGGGTGGGAGTCTCCGTGATCTCCGGAATTTCAAATTCTATCGGGCCTGCAATCGTTTTATGATAGCCAGTAAATACAACATAATATATTCCGGGACGCAGTGCCGATCTCGGGCCGTCAACAAATTCAGGCGCATCTTCGTTTGGATAACGCAAACCTATCGTACCAGGATAATGTACACTAAAAACCTGATCAGATTCCGGAACCCACCAGAGTACCGAATACAATGGAGTTCCTTCCTGATTATGCCTGTCAAGAGATTCCTTAGAGTATACAAATACATCGTTATACTCATTTGTTGGCCTGTCTTCCTCTGGAACAATCGTTGTCACCGTGAAAGAGCCGTCCGCATGCACTTCAACGCTCAGAGGCGGCTGCTCCTCTTCTGCCATTACCGTCATCATCGATACTGAACATATTATGATACAAATAATGAACAATATAATTCGTTTCATAAAATCCTCCCATTTTCTCTTTTATTCTATTCTAGAAGTATTATACAATAAATTCCGTACAAATACAATTATATGTTTAATTCGCAAATTTCTTCACAATTACAAATACTATTTTTCTTGCTGCCGTTTTACAATAATTTTCGAAAGTCGCTGCCACCCGTCTACTTTTTACTTGACAACTCCACATAGCGGGTGGTTGGTATTTCGCACGCTTCACGTACTCAACAGCGTCTATCCGGCCCACAAAACAAAAACTGCTTCGCAATTCCGCCTAAATTAGCGGAAGCGAAGCAGTCCATGTCAATCGATATTAAAATATCGCTGAATTCTGATTATTCAATAATCTGAGAAACGGTTCCGGCGCCTACCGTTCTACCACCCTCACGGATAGCGAAACGAAGACCTTCTTCCATAGCGATTGGGGTAATCAGCTTAACATCCATATCGATATGGTCACCAGGCATTACCATTTCAACGCCCTCCGGAAGTGTGATCACTCCCGTAACGTCCGTTGTTCTGAAATAGAACTGTGGTCTGTAATTGCTGAAGAAAGGAGAGTGACGTCCGCCTTCATCTTTTGTCAGAACGTAAACCTGACCCTTGAAATGCGTATGCGGATGAATTGTGCCGGGTTTTACGAGTACCTGGCCTCTTTCAACTTCGGTTCTCTGAATACCTCTCAACAGAACGCCAATGTTATCTCCAGCTTCTGCCTGATCGAGCTGCTTTCTGAACATTTCAACACCCGTAACAACGGTGTTCTTCTTTTCGTCGCTGAGTCCTACGATTTCTGCAGGATCGCCAACTTTAATAACGCCTCTTTCAAGACGGCCTGTAGCAACCGTACCACGTCCTGTGATCGTGAAGACGTCTTCAACAGGCATCAAGAACGGTTTGTCGATCGGTCTTTCCGGTGTCGGGATATAGCTGTCAACAGCAGCCATTAACTCATTGATGCATGCGTATTCCGGTGCATTCAAATCTGTAGATGCACATTCGAGCGCTTTCAGAGCAGATCCTCTGATAATCGGAATATCATCTCCCGGGAATTCATAGGAGTTGAGCAGCTCTCTAATTTCCATCTCAGCAAGATCAAGAAGTTCTTCGTCGCCAGGATCAATCATATCGCATTTATTCATGAATACTACGATGTAAGGAACGCCAACCTGACGTGCCAGCAGGATATGCTCTCTCGTCTGTGCCTGCGGACCATCCGGTCCGGAAACGAGCAGGATTGCACCGTCCATCTGCGCGGCACCTGTGATCATGTTTTTAACATAGTCAGCGTGTCCCGGGCAGTCCACGTGCGCATAGTGTCTGCTGTCTGTTTCATACTCAACGTGCGCGGTGTTGATCGTGATTCCTCTTGCTTTTTCTTCCGGCGCTCCGTCGATTTCATCATATGCTTTCGCAACTGCGTCACCTTTCAGAGCA
>OLXP01000425.1_pt1 | contig 20489 bp, 18 predicted proteins | sample 1644201 | NCBI WGS metagenome assembly OLXP01 (sample SAMEA103958163, study PRJEB25191) | human gut metagenome
GACAGCCAATCTTTTGTTAACCTTAAATCTAATACTATGAAAAACACATTACAAAGATACGGACTTCTGGAAAATTAGCAAGTAAAGCAAGAAAAAATAGATGTTTTATAACATTGATTAAATAATTCATTCTACTATTCAATCTTTATTAAGATTTTTACTGCTTTGAATGCTATATTCCCAATATTTATCACATAGTTGCAGGTAACTTGTCTCGGCACTCTTACCTCCCAAGGAGATAGCATACATTTTTGTTTGTTTTGCTTTTGCATGTTCTATGCTTCGGGCTAACATATAATCAACGGGACGCATCTCAAAGTCGGATACGGTGATGATATCTGTTTCCATATATCCTTCTTCGCTGATTTTTCGTAAAGCGTGTGTAATAACAGGTTCCATGTCCGTTCCGCCATGAAAGGATTGACTTAGAAAGTCGTCGAGGCGGTCGAAGCTACTGCCCAAGTCAGTGATTTCGATACATTCGATATCATCAGAGAAAAGCTCCTGCCATAGAACCGGAGGTATCGAGACAAACGATGAAAGGGCCTTTAGCCTCTTCGGAAATTTTGTTTCCTGCTATTTTCTTATCATTGATAGGTTGTTTTTCTTGTGATTGGTAGTCGATAACCTGCAATCTTTTCTCGATAAAACGCTCGAAGAAAATCGGTTGCAGACTTTTCTCGGCCAGATAGCAATATTCGAGAGGAAGAAGGCTGTTTTGGTCATTACCTTCGCAAATGCCGGTGATGTCGCTTCGTGTGGCATGAGATATAATTTGTTCGCGGTGAATACCGGCGGTCATTTTGAAACGTTTTCGGCTACTTTGATGTTTCTTTCCTAATATTTCTACTAATTCGCGGATGACGGGGTTACGTTTGATTGTTTCTTCGTATTCAAGGATTTGTTCTGCTAACTGCTTATGGTTTCGAAGCAGTCAGGCAAGACGTGAACCGCCGCGTACCGGGAGATTCTTTGAAAGGGAGACTTGAAGATGGTAGAAATCATCACAGAGTTGGTCGATATGTTCTATCTGATAGTTAAATTCGTTGTTTGAGAGTAGTGTGTGCCTGAGCCTAATACTCTCTATTCTCTTGTTCATGGGCTATGATGCGAAGCTCGTTCCGGTAGTTCTCGATGATGCGTGCGGTCTCTCCCAGGATTCGCCTGATTTTACCTTTGGGGGAAATGTTGAGGAAAAGATGCTCCTTTGAATAGGCGGTTTCGCGTTCAGAGATCGTTTTATATTTGGCCTCCATTTGTTGTAGCAGGTCGATAACCTCTTGCAATGTAAATTCGAACGGGGTACCCTCATCCTGTTGGGCAGGTAAAGGGTCGCAGTTATCATAGCATAATAAAGGATATTCTTGATTATTGACGAAAACGGAACGTCTGCCTTTGCGAAGGGAATAGATATTCTTTTGGGCGATATGCCGGTTTTTTACGAAGTCATAGGCTTTCAGTATTTTGTTGACCGGACGGAATTTATCATGCTGAATATAAAACAGCCGATTACTGTCTTTTTTCAAAGATTGGTAATCGGAGGCAAAGATACGAGATTTCTTTGAGATAGGTTTATCGGGTACAGAGGGATTTACCTCCATAATTAGGCAATTTCCTCCGTACAAGTAGGACTTTTCAGTTTCATAGGGAAAATTCATTCTATACTTTTGTCATATCGAAAGATAAATGATATAAATAAGGACCATAAAAATAAAGGATTATGAAAACGAACGCATTCAAATACTTAGGTATAGCTTTAATGGCATTGATGATGATTAGCCTTACTTCTTGCGAAGTAGAAATTGATAGCTTTTATGATGATGATAATATCGGTGGCGGGTATTATTCCCGTTCGTCGGAATTGTGCAGTCGCACATGGATCAGTTATTACCGTGACGCAGACGGGAACCGTTGTTGTCAAGAACTGGATTTTTATTTAGACCGTACAGGGGTTGATTACATACGAGTGGAATACCGTAACGGAGATGTGGAAGTTTTTGAATATAATTTCCGGTGGAACTGGGAAAACTATGCACAAACATCTATCAGGATGTCCTACGGTCCGGGTGATGTTTCCTATCTGGATGATGTGTACCTTGGTGGAAACAGATTAAGCGGTTATCTGGACGGAAGGGATAACTTTGTGGAATATCAGGGAAGCAGGTAAAAAAACAATAGGTATCGGAGATAACAAGATGTAGCTAGAAAGACGAGGACAAAGAAGGATAAGATAAAAATGTGTCAGGGGTTAATGACAGAATGATAGGTAGGAGAGGTAAAAGGTTGCCAATAGGATTTCAGGAATAAGGGTTAGAGTATAAATAGGGCGCGAAATGAAAGCATAAAAGTTTTGAACGGGACTAAATAGTTTTTATCTTTGCGCCCTATTAGTTTTATATATACATGGAGTGGTTATCTAGTCTATTTCTCGAACATTCTGCCTTACAGGCTGTTGTGGTACTTTCACTGATTTCTGCGATAGGTCTGGGCTTGGGAAGAGTGCATTTCTGGGGTATATCCCTGGGAGTCACTTTTGTTTTTTTTGCCGGTATACTTGCCGGACATTTCGGGCTTTCGGTTGACCCGCAGATGTTGAATTACGCAGAAAGTTTCGGTCTGGTTATCTTTGTTTATTCTCTCGGTCTGCAAGTGGGGCCCGGTTTTTTCAGTTCTTTCCGGAAAGGAGGAGTGACGTTGAATATGTTGGCGTTGGGGGTTGTTCTTCTGGGTACTTTGTTAACGGTGGTAGCCAGTTATGCTACAGGTATATCGCTTCCCGATATGGTTGGTATTCTTTGCGGAGCGACGACAAACACTCCGGCGTTGGGAGCGGCGCAGCAGACATTGAAACAAATGGGCATGGATAGTAGTACGCCTGCTCTGGGATGTGCCGTGGCCTATCCAATGGGAGTAGTCGGTGTGATTCTTGCCGTTTTGTTAATTCGTAAAGTATTGGTTCGCAAGGAAGACTTGGAAATAAAGGAGAAGGATGATGCGAACAAAACCTATATTGCAGCGTTTCAAGTACATAATCCTGCTATTTTCAATAAAAGCATAAAGGATATAGCTCATTTGAGTTATCCTAAGTTTGTTATTTCCCGTTTGTGGCGTGACGGACATGTCAGTATTCCGACTTCTGATAAAGTGTTGAAGGAAGGTGATCGCTTGCTGGTGATTACGGCTGAAAAAGATGCGCTGGCTCTGACTGTGCTTTTCGGCGAACAGGAAAATACGGATTGGAACAAAGAGGACATTGACTGGAATGCGATTGACAGTGAACTGGTCTCCCAGCGCATTGTTGTCACTCGCCCTGAACTGAACGGGAAGAAATTGGGAGCGCTCCGGTTGAGAAATCATTATGGAATCAATATCAGCCGTGTCTATCGTTCGGGTGTACAACTGCTCGCCACTCCGGGATTGATACTTCAGTTGGGTGACCGACTGACGGTAGTAGGGGAAAAGGCAGCCATTCAAAACGTGGAAAAAGTACTAGGTAATGCTGTCAAGAGTTTGAAAGAACCTAATTTGGTTGTTATATTTATTGGTATCGTGTTGGGATTGGCGTTAGGTGCTATTCCTTTTTCTATTCCGGGTATCAGTACTCCTGTAAAACTAGGCTTGGCAGGTGGTCCTATTATTGTCGGTATCCTTTTAGGTACGTTTGGACCACGGATACACATGATTACCTACACTACTCGTAGTGCCAATTTGATGTTACGTGCCTTAGGACTCTCAATGTATCTAGCCTGTCTGGGACTGGATGCTGGGGCACATTTCTTCGATACGGTATTCCGTTCGGAAGGGCTACTGTGGATCGGTTTAGGAGCCGGACTGACAATCATCCCAACTGTTTTAGTGGGCTTTGTAGCCTTCAAGATGATGAAGATCGATTTTGGCACAGTGTCCGGTATGCTATGCGGAAGTATGGCGAATCCTATGGCATTAAATTATGCAAATGATACAATTCCCGGTGATAACCCGTCTGTAGCCTATGCGACAGTATATCCATTGTGTATGTTTCTACGGGTGATTATTGCACAAGTACTGTTGATGTTCTTATTAGGTTGAAAATAAATTTTATATGAAAATTGTAAACGAGTAAATAAAAAAATATATTTATCACGGATAACTGAATGGAATGATTCCGAACAACGAACATAGGAAGCAAAGTAATTGTTAATTAGTAAATTGTAATAAAATAGAATGACTGCTCAAAGTAATATAACTCCTGAAAGTATTGTGGGCGATCTCCGCTACCTTCAATTGCTTTCCCGTAGTTTTCCTACTATTGCCGATGCTAGTACGGAAATTATCAATCTGGAGGCTATCTTGAATCTGCCTAAGGGGACAGAACATTTCCTGACAGATATACATGGTGAATATGAAGCATTCCAACATGTACTGAAAAATGCTTCAGGTGCGGTAAAGCGTAAAGTGAATGAAATATTCGGCAATACTCTCCGTGAAGCGGAAAAGAAAGAACTCTGTACGCTGATTTACTATCCCGAAGAAAAACTTCAACTGGTGAAAGCTCGTGAGAAGGATTTGGACGATTGGTATCTGATTACTCTGAACCAACTGGTGAAGGTCTGTCAGAATGTGTCTTCCAAGTATACGCGTTCTAAAGTGCGTAAATCGTTACCTGCCGAGTTCTCCTATATTATTCAGGAATTATTGCATGAATCGTCTATCGAACCGAATAAACATGCTTATATCAATGTAATTATCAGTACGATTATTACAACAAAGCGGGCAGATGACTTCATCATTGCTATGTGTAACCTGATTCAACGGCTGACTATTGACTCCCTACATATTGTCGGTGACATCTACGACCGTGGTCCTGGTGCGCATATCATCATGGATACTTTATGTAATTATCATAATTTTGATATTCAATGGGGAAACCATGATATTCTTTGGATGGGTGCTGCTTCGGGCAATGACAGTTGCATCGCTAATGTGATCCGTATGTCTATGCGTTACGGTAATTTGGGCACATTGGAAGATGGTTATGGTATTAATCTGCTGCCATTGGCTACCTTTGCTATGGATACTTATGCTGATGATCCCTGTACTATCTTCATGCCGAAGATGAATTTTGCCGACGCTCACTATAATGAGAAAACCCTGCGTTTGATTACCCAGATGCATAAAGCGATTACTATCATCCAGTTTAAGTTGGAGGCTGAAATCATCGACCGTCGTCCTGAATTCGGCATGGCGAACCGGAAACTTTTAGAGAAGATAGACTTCGACCGTGGTGTCTTTGTGTACGAGGGAAAAGAATATGTCCTGCGTGATACCAACTTTCCGACAGTAGACCCAGCCAATCCTTATCGGCTGACAGAAGAGGAACGTGAACTGGTAGAAAAGATTCATTATTCATTTATGAATAGTGAGAAGTTGAAGAAACATATGCGCTGTCTGTTTACGTATGGCGGGATGTATTTGGTTTCCAACTCGAATCTTCTTTATCATGCTTCCGTACCTTTAAATGAAGATGGCAGTTTCAAGCGTGTCAAAATCCGGGGAAAGGAATACTGGGGACGTAGGCTACTGGATAAGGCCGACCAGTTGATTCGTACCGCTTACTTTGACGAAGAAGGAGAGGAGGATAAGGAATTTGCTATGGACTATATTTGGTATATGTGGTGCGGTCCTGAAGCTCCTCTGTTTGATAAAGATAAAATGGCTACTTTTGAGCGCTATTTTGTAGAAGATAAAGAACTGCACAAAGAGAAGAAAGGGCATTATTATACATTGCGTAATCGTGAGGATATTTGTGACCGGATTCTGGAAGAATTTGGTGCTTCGGGTCCTCATTCGCATATCATCAATGGTCATGTGCCGGTAAAGACTATTCAGGGCGAACAGCCGATGAAAGCTAACGGCAAACTTTTTGTGATTGACGGTGGATTTTCAAAGGCTTATCAGCCGGAAACAGGGATTGCAGGATATACGCTTGTTTACCATTCTCACGGTATGCAGCTTGTACAGCATGAACCATTCCAGTCGCGGCAGAAAGCAATTGAGGAAGGGCTGGATATTAAGTCTACCAATTTTGTACTGGAATTCAATTCACAACGAATGATGGTGAAAGATACTGATAAAGGAAAAGAGCTGGTAACGCAGATTCAGGATTTAAAAAAGCTACTTGTTGCTTATCGTACCGGATTGATAAAAGAGAAGATATAAAAGAATAGTAAGTAGTGATTAACAATGAACGGTGAATAAGTTGCAACGTAATAAAGCAACTTGTTCACCGTTCACTATTTTGTATACTGTTTGCTATACATACATTCTTTTTTAGAAAAGAACAATGCCTGCTTCAATGATAACACCTTTATCGTAATTGCTTGATTTATTATAGAACCGGGTAAGTCCGTAACCACCCGTTGCAAAAATACCGAATTTTGGAGTAAACTGATATTCCAGATTGGCACGGGCTTGCAGTGCATATAGGCGTTTTGGAATTACTTCATCCTTATTGTCGAATGCTTCAATGTGTTGATAACCAAGATCTCCGCTGATAGATAGTCCTTTATAAACAGGGAAGGAAATACCAGCACGATAGGAGGCGCTGGCTGAGAACTTGTCATTTAAGTCCTGATACATGGAACCGACTCCCAGAATTGTATAGAACAGCTGGTTCTTGAAACGCACACCGATGTTGGCAGCTGTAGAATTGCCACCATACAGCATCATTTGCACTTTCGTATCAGGATTGGCATTGACCAGACCCAGTTGCAAGCCTTTCATATCTTCCCTATAATAATTGACCAGACCAATTTGTAAACCACGGGCTTTTGTTGCATAGTTGCATAAAGCGATCTGTAAGCCATTCAGTTTTCGGGCAGTAATATTGGCAATACCTGCAATCTGCAAACCATTCATATCTTCGCCCACCACATTCAGTAGTCCGGATGTTACCATACCGTTATAACTCTGTCCGGTGATATTGGCTGCGCCGGAGAACTGGAAGCCCGAAGCCATGTTTCCTGTCACATTCATAAAACCGCTCATCATCACTCCCGAAGTATTATCTCCTCCGATACTGGTAAGACCGGCAATAATTACCCCTTTTGTACCGTCTCCGGTAATATTTACTAATCCGGCAGTAGAAAGTCCTATGGTATTGTCACCGCTGATATTGCTGACACCCGCTATCTGAACACCCCGCATCGTACCACCGGCAAGATTGGCTAATCCTGTGATCTGTACTCCGTTCATATCTCCATGAATGACGCTTCCCAGCGCGTTGATGCCAACGCCGTTGAGACGGTTCAGCGTAGACAGCAGACCGAGGTTTACATAAGTCGTCTGAGTGCTGTCATACGGCTGTGTGCAGATGTCTTTCCATAAGGAAAGGTTGATGCCCGCACTCTTGTTCTGTGCCGGCAAACAAACGGCAGCCATGAGAATAGCTGCCGTGAGGATTGTTTTTCTTATCTTCATTTTTAATATATTTCTCTTTCTCTTGATTTCTTTTTTCTCGGTTCAGGTGGAAATGCATGGGAGGATAATTATCCTTTCGCTTCCTGATACAGATAACGCTTAATACTCTTTTTCGGCGTCTTTTCAAATTCTTCCGGATAAATCTTCATTTTTGAGATCTGACTATATGCCGGCAACATAGCATTCAACGCCACTCGGTTTTCTTCCATAACCCGTTCAATGTCCTCGTTCTTCAAACCGTGGGCAAAAGCATCATCAAAGTCCGGATAAACAAGTCCGACGAGTTTTTCGTTCTGCTGGACAATAATACTTTCGGCCACATAGGGCAGGTTGTTCAACTTGTCTTCTATTTCTTCCGGATAAATATTCTGTCCGCTGGCACTGAGCAATAAGTTTTTGCTGCGTCCCTTGATTGTAATATTTCCTTCCGCATCTTTCAACGCCAGGTCTCCTGTGTGCAGCCAGCCGTCTTTATCTATAACTTCTTTTGTAGCTTCTTCATTCTTGTAATATCCCAGCATAACATTCGGTCCTTTACAAACTATTTCTCCTACGATGTTTTCCGGGTCGGAAGATAGAACCTGTACATCCATACGTGGTACAGCTTTTCCGCAAGAGCCGGGTTTGAACCTTCTCCAATCTTCATAGCAGATAATCGGACCACATTCTGTCATTCCATAACCTACTGTATAAGGAAAATCAATCATTTTCAGGAATTGCTCAACTTCCTGATTGAAAGCTGCACCCCCTACGATAACTGCTTTGAAGTTTCCGCCGAACGCCTTAATCATTTCTTCGCGTACCGTTGCTTTAATCTTATCGTTGATAATAGGTACTTTCAGTAATATTTTCATGGCCGGAGTCTCCAACTTCGGAAGTACACTCTTCTTGATAATCTTTTCGATAATCAGTGGGACGGCAACGATCAAACTGGGTTTTACTTCTTCAAATGCCTGGAAAATGATTTTCGGACTTGGCATACGGGTCAGGAAGTAGATGTGACATCCTACGGAGAACTCATAAAGAAATTCGAAAGCCAGTCCGTACATGTGCGCCATAGGAAGCATGGATACAATCTTGTCTCCGGCTTCCAACTCCAATACTTCAAATGCAAATTTAGTATTCGACCACAAACTACGATAGGGGAGCATTACTCCTTTTGAATAACTGGTCGTTCCGGAAGTATAATTGATAACGGCTAATTCTTCGGGTTCGTCTTTGTGGTATTCGATATGTTCTCTACGGAAATTTTTCGGATATTTTTTGCCGAACATTTCATTCAAATGTTCGCGTGCGTGAGTTAACCGTTCACTACGGGATACCAGCAGGGTGAAGTCATTCATCATCAGGATACCTTCGAGTAGTGGCATTGCCGATTCGTTCAGGTTTTCCCATACCATATCTCCTACAAACAGCAGTTTGGCTTCGGAATGGTTGACGATATTGTGTACATTGTCTGCTTTAAACTCGTGGAGAATAGGAACGATTACTGCTCCGTACGTCAGTGTAGCAAGGAAAGTTACTCCCCAATGGGAGCTGTTTCTTCCGCATACGGCAATCTTATCTCCTTTGCGGATTCCACTTTCCTCAAAAATTATATGGAGTTTTTCGATTTTGCGGGCTACATCTTTATACTGAAGGGTGGCTCCCTTGTAATCTGTCAGGGCATCCAAATCCCAATTGTTCTTGATACTATTCTCAATGTAAGCTATAAAACTTTGTTCCATTGTTTTTGCACATTTGGTATTAAATTGTGCAAATATAGCAATTAAATTAAGAATGGAAAATTAACTATGAAGAATTTTTGGAGAGGGTGGAGAGAAGAGTGAGTCTGTGATATGCTATAAGCTAAAATAATTATACTGATAGCATATCAACAGATTGTTTGATTTTTTATTTCAAGTACCATTCATACATCTTTCGCACACCTTCCTCGATTTCGATTTTGTGATGCCAACCCAGTGCGTGCAGTTTCGAAGGATCGGTTAGCTTACGCATCGTGCCGTCCGGTTTACTGCTGTCGAAAGTCAGTTTGCCTTGATAGCCTACTGTCTCTACGATCCGCTCGGCAAGTTGTCGAATAGTGATTTCCTTACCTGTTCCGATGTTGATATGACAGTTACGGATATCCTTGCTACCTTCTTTATATGTATCTTTGAAGTCAACGTGTTCCATGACGAATACACTGGCGTCTGCCATTTCTTCACTCCAAAGGAACTCGCGGAGAGGAGTTCCCGTACCCCACAATGTCACTTCCGTTTCACTGATACCATATTTGCTTAGGATAGCCAGAATTTCTTCTTTCGGACTGTCTCCGTTGATACCTTCTACCGGGCGCAGGTTCATATCCTTTCGGACAGCCTCCCAGTTGCCTTCTTTCAGGCAGTGGGCCAGATGAATCTTGCGGATCATAGCAGGCAGTACATGGCTGCGTTCCAAATCGAAGTTATCATTCGGACCATATAAGTTGGTCGGCATCACAGCGATGTAGTTTGTTCCATATTGCAGGTTGAAACTTTCACACATCTTCAGACCGGCAATCTTGGCGATGGCATACGGCTCGTTGGTATATTCCAACGGAGAAGTAAGTAATACATCCTCTTTCATCGGTTGCTTGGCGTCACGTGGATAAATACAGGTACTGCCGAGAAAGAGTAGCTTTTTTATGTTGTGGCGGAAACTTTCCCCGATGACATTCTGTTGGATTTGCAGATTTTTGTAGATAAAGTCGGCGCGGTAGATACTGTTTGCCATGATGCCGCCAACGAAGGCAGCAGCAAGGAATACATATTCCGGCTGTTCTTCATCGAAAAACTGGCGGACAGATACACTGTCGAGCAGGTCAAGCTCCTTGTGAGTGCGGCCTACCAGATTCGTGTATCCTTTATTCTGCAAATTTTTCCAGATAGCAGAACCCACGAGACCGTGGTGTCCTGCTACATATATTTTTGCATTCTTTTCCATTCTTCCGTTTAATGTTTGTTCGCGATCATGCGTTTCACCTTTTCCATGTCGTGGCGTACCATGATACGGACCAGTTCTTCAAATGAAGTCTTGCACGGATTCCAACCCAGCAATGTTCTTGCTTTGGTCGGGTCGCCTAACAACTGTTCAACTTCCGATGGACGGAAATATTTGGGGTCAACTTCTACCAATGGCTTGCCGGTGTCTACGTCAATTCCCTTTTCATTTATGCCCTCGCCTTCCCAGCGGAGTTCGATGCCTGCTTCCTTGAAAGCTAGCGTAGCAAATTCGCGTACCGTATGCATTTCTCCAGTAGCGATTACGAAATCTTCTGGAACGTCATGCTGCAGAATCAGCCACATACATTCTACGTAATCTTTGGCGTATCCCCAATCTCGGCGTGCATCCAGATTACCTAGATACAGCTTGTCCTGTTCGCCCTGTGCGATGCGGGCGGCAGCCAGAGATATTTTGCGGGTAACAAAAGTCTCGCCACGGCGTTCGCTTTCGTGGTTGAACAAGATACCGTTTACGGCAAACATACCGTAGCTTTCGCGATAGTTTTTGGTAATCCAGAAACCATATTGTTTGGCTACCCCGTACGGAGAACGGGGATAGAACGGAGTTGTCTCTTTCTGTGGAACTTCCTGCACTTTACCGAACAACTCGGAAGTGGAAGCCTGATAGATACGGGTTTTCTTTTCCAGTCCCAGAATCCGTACCGCTTCGAGCATACGGAGCGTACCGATAGCGTCCGCTTCGGCAGTATATTCCGGAACATCAAATGATACCTTTACGTGGCTTTGGGCAGCCAGGTTGTAAATTTCATCAGGTTGCACTTGTTGAATGATACGGATTAACGAACTGGAATCTGTCATATCCCCATAATGCAGATTGATCGTACGTTTCTGTTTCATGTCGCGCACCCATTCATCAAAATATAAATGTTCGATACGTCCCGTATTGAACGACGAAGAACGACGAAGGATACCGTGAACTTCGTAACCTTTTTGCAAAAGTAATTCGGCAAGATACGAACCGTCTTGTCCGGTAATGCCTGATATTAGGGCTTTTTTCATACGTTATAATTGTTTATTTGGAATAATACGGGCGCAAATGTCGACATTTTTTGCAGTATATGCAAACCTCTTTCAATTTATTTTTCAGCACAGTCGTTCAGCACGGTTTTTGCCCATTATTTTGTCGATAATCAAAGCAATAGCTCCATCTCCGGTTACGTTGCAAGCTGTTCCGAAACTGTCCATGGCAATGTAAAGAGCAATCATCAATGCTTGTGCTGATTCATCGAAGCTGAGCATGGACTGCAAGATACCTAGTGCCGCCATGATTGCTCCTCCAGGAACACCCGGTGCAGCTACCATTGTAATCCCCAGCATAAAGATAAACCCGGCAAATAGGGGAAAGTCGAACGGTATTCCCTGCATCATCATCAATGCCAGTGCACAGGCTACGATTTTCAGAGTACTGCCCGACAGGTGAATCGTGGCGCATAGTGGAATAACGAAGCCGGCAATGTCTGAGGATACTCCGTTCTTCTTCGTCTGCTCCAGTGTGACGGGGATAGTGGCTGCTGAAGATTGTGTGCCTAAAGCCGTGAAATATGCCGGCATCATCTTTCCGAGCAGTTTAAACGGATTTTTGCGCACGAATAATGCTGCAATGGAATATTGGAAAACCAGCAGGAAGATATGAAGAATGAAAATTACTCCGATAATTTTGATAAATACCATTAAGATAGCGTATACTTGTCCGGAGTGCGTCATGTTTAGAAAAATACCGAAGATATAAAGCGGAAGCAACGGCAGAATGACAGCACTAATCATGCGGACGATGATCTCCTGGAAGTCCCTTGCCACGTTTTTTAGCGCATCGCTGTTCAGGGAGGCGAGCCCCAACCCCAGCGTAAAAGCGAAAATTAACGCGGTCATTACATTCATCAGCGGAGGAATGGAGACGGAGAAGTAGGGAAGAATTCCTTGTGCTTCGCTTACTTCTTCGAGCGGCACGCCCGGTTCGATGAGTGATGGGAATACTGTGACTCCTGTGAAATAGGAGAGAAAACCTGAAAACAACGTAGCACCGTATGCAATGAGTGCGGTGACAAGCAACATCTTTCCCGCACCTTTACCAATGTCGGCAATAGCCACAGTGACCAGTCCGACGATAATCAGTGGAATGGAAAAGTTGAGAAACTCACTGAAAATACCGTTGAATGTAACAAATATCCGTACCAGTGGTGCCGGGAAAACTGTACCGATAGCAATACCTAGTATGATAGCGATAATGATACGCGGCAATAAGCCGATTTTAATCTTCTTCATCCTTGTTTTTATTTGTAGACCACAAAAATAATGTTTTAATCTAAATATTGCGAACAAATGTTCTTTTCAAGTGTTACTATGATAAACATTATATCAAAATATACAAGTTATGACAAATCAGAATAAAACAGATATCGGGCTAATCGGCTTGGCTGTAATGGGCGAGAATTTAGCATTAAATATGGAGAGTAAAGGCTGGTATGTATCAGTTTACAACCGTACTGTTCCCGGAGTGGAAGAAGGAGTCGTAGACCGCTTTATGAATAGCCGTGCAAAAGGTAAAAATATTGAAGGATTCACAGATATAAAAGCATTCGTTGATTCGATAGCTACCCCTCGTAAAATAATGATGATGGTTCGTGCCGGAAGTCCGGTAGACGAATTGATGGAACAACTTTTTCCGTTGCTTTCGCCCGGAGATATTCTTATCGACGGTGGTAACTCCAATTATGAAGATACCAACCGGCGTGTCAAACTGGCCGAATCGAAAGGTTTTCTTTTCGTCGGTAGTGGTGTGTCCGGAGGGGAAGAAGGAGCGTTGAACGGTGCGTCTATCATGCCCGGTGGTTCGGAAAAAGCATGGTCGGAAGTGAAGCCGATTCTTCAGAGTATTGCAGCAAAAGCACCGGATGGTACACCGTGTTGCCAATGGGTAGGCCCTGCCGGTTCGGGACATTTTGTGAAGATGATTCACAATGGTATTGAGTACGGTGATATGCAGTTGATTGCCGAAGCTTATTGGGTGATGAAGAATCTGATTGATTTGAATAATGAAGAAATGGCGGATGTGTTCGCCCGTTGGAATGAAGGAAAGCTGCGCAGCTATCTGATTGAAATCACTGCCAACATTCTCCGTCATAAAGACAAAACCGGGGGATATCTTATTGATAAGATTCTGGATGCAGCAGGACAGAAAGGAACCGGTAAATGGTCGGTTATTAATGCTATGGAACTAGGTATGCCGTTGGGGCTGATTGCCACGGCAGTATTCGAACGCAGCCTTTCCGCACAAAAAGACCTGCGTCGTCTGGCTTCCAAACAATTCCAGTGTCAACATACACAACCTATATATAATAAGGCGGAACTTGTAAAGAATATCTTTTCCGCCCTTTATGCTTCTAAACTAGTCTCTTATGCACAGGGATTCGCCGTGTTGCAACGTGCTTCCGATGCTTTCGACTGGCATCTTGATCTGGCCTCCATTGCTCGTATGTGGCGTGGCGGATGTATCATTCGTAGTGTATTCCTCAACGATATTGCTGCCGCTTTCGAAGCACCCGATAAACCTAAGCACTTGTTGCTGGCTCCTTATTTCCGGGAAGAAATCAAGACGTTGCTTTCCGGTTGGAAGAGTCTCGTTGCAGAAGCGATGAAAGAAGAACTGCCCGTTCCGGCTTTTTCTTCTGCTTTGAATTATTTCTATTCACTCACTTCTGCCGATTTGCCCGCTAACCTTGTGCAAGCGCAGCGCGACTACTTCGGCGCGCATACATTCGAACGAAAAGATGAGTTGCGCGGACAGTTCTTCCATGAAAACTGGACAGGACACGGAGGCGATACGAAATCTGGAACATATAATGTATAATAAATAGGTATTTTCAAGTAACAAGATTGTTTGATAAGTAGAAATAAAAAAGCGACAATGGATAAATTTGCAATGATTATTTTCGGTGCGTCGGGTGACCTGACCAAGCGTAAACTGATGCCTGCACTCTACTCCTTATACCGCGACAAGCGGCTTACAGGAGATTTCTCTATACTCGGCATCGGGCGTACGATATACTCCGACGAGAACTATCGTTCTTATATATTGGAAGAACTGCAACAATTCGTCAAGGCAGACGAACAGGATACTATTCTTATGTCTTCTTTTGTTTCTCACCTGTATTACTTGCCGCTGGACCCTGCAAAGGAAGAAGGTTACCCCTTACTCCGCCAACGTCTGGTGGAATTAACTAACGAGGTAGATCCGGATAATTTGTTGTTTTACCTTGCCACTCCGCCTTCGCTTTACGGTGTAGTTCCTCTGCATCTGAAGGCTGCCGGACTAAATACTCCTCATTCGCGTATCATCGTCGAGAAACCTTTCGGTTACGATCTCGAATCGGCACGTGAGTTGAACCGTATCTATGCTTCTGTCTTCAACGAGCACCAGATTTACCGTATCGACCATTTTCTTGGCAAGGAAACTGCACAAAACGTGCTTGCGTTCCGTTTTGCCAACGGTATCTTCGAACCTCTCTGGAATCGTAACTATATCGACTACGTAGAAATTACAGCCGTCGAGAACCTCGGTATCGAGCAACGCGGCGGGTTCTACGAAACGGCGGGTGCCTTGCGCGACATGGTACAGAATCATCTTATCCAACTTGTAGCTCTTACAGCTATGGAACCACCTGCTGTCTTTAATGCGGACAATTTCCGGAATGAAGTGGTGAAAGTCTACGAGTCTCTCACGCCGCTTACTGAAGAAGATTTGAACGAGCACATCGTTCGTGGACAATATACGGCTTCCGGTAACAAGAAAGGTTATCGTGAAGAAAAGGGAGTAGCTTCCGAATCACGTACGGAAACTTACATAGCCATGAAGCTGGGTATCAGTAACTGGCGTTGGAGCGGTGTCCCGTTCTACATTCGTACCGGCAAGCAAATGCCGACGAAGGTGACGGAAATCGTCGTTCATTTCCGTGAAACACCTCATCAGATGTTTCGCTGCTCCGGCGGTAACTGTCCGCGAGCTAATAAATTGATTCTTCGTTTGCAACCCAACGAAGGAATAGTGCTTAAGATTGGAATGAAAGTGCCCGGTGCAGGTTTCGAAGTCCGTCAGGTGACAATGGATTTCAGTTATGCACAGTTAGGCGGAGTGCCGAGTGGCGACGCTTACGCACGCCTGATAGACGACTGTATTCAGGGCGACCCGACCTTATTTACTCGCAGCGATGCAGTAGAAGCCTCATGGAAATTCTTTGACCCGGTTCTCCGCTATTGGAAAGAAAACCCTGACGCACCTTTGTACGGCTATCCGGCAGGCACGTGGGGACCTCTAGAAAGTGAAGCAATGATGCACGAGCATGGGGCCGACTGGACGAATCCTTGTAAGAATTTGACGAACACAGATCAATATTGTGAATTATGAAATTAGCAGTTTTTCCCTCGTCGATTGAAACCTCACGCGCGTTGATACTTCGTCTGGTGGAACTCATGAATGAGGAGCCGGACAGAATATTCAACATCGCAGTCAGTGGAGGTAATACCCCCGCTTTGATGTTCGATTTATGGGCGAATGAATATCTGGATATCACTCCTTGGAACCGTATGAAAATCTATTGGGTGGACGAACGTTGTGTGCCTCCCGAAGACTCTGACAGTAATTATGGAATGATGCGTAATCTCCTTCTTGGGATAGCCCCCATTCCTTATGAAAACGTATTCCGCATCCGTGGCGAAGCTAAGCCGGTGAAAGAGGCGGTTCGTTACTCCGAATTGGTGAAACAGCAACTGCCATACAGATTGGGCTGGCCTGAGTTTGACATTGTGCTGCTTGGAGCGGGAGACGACGGGCATACTTCCTCTATTTTTCCAGGACAGGAGAATCTCTTGACTTCCACTTCCAGTTATGTAGTCAGTATTCATCCCTGCAACGGGCAGAAGCGTATTGCAATGACCGGATATCCTATTCTGAATGCCCGTCATGTTATTTTTCTGATTACCGGAAAGAATAAGGCGGATGTGGTGGAGGAAATCTGTAATTCGGGAGATACGGGTCCTGCGGCTTATATCGCTCATCATGCACAGAATGTAGAACTGTTTATAGATAAAGGGGCTGCATCGTATATTGGGGATGCGAGTAAAGAGATACATTAATTCAAAACAGAGCTACTAAAACAACAGGTAACATGAATCCTTATCTGCAAGAACAACGATTTGCTTAGCGGACTACTTGCCGAGTAAAACATAAAAGACTGGAGGAGAGTTACGTTTTCGTGATCTCCTCCACTATATATTTGTCTTCCACCTTCTTACAAGTACACACAAGGTATTCCGGATGTTTCAAAGCTCCTTGTAGTGTATCGGGAAGAATAACTTCTTTCGTACGTCGGTCTATCGCAACCATTGCATACAGTATACCTTCACTCTCGCACTTCTCTATTAGTGCTTTCTTTAGTTCTTCTACGTCGAATTCCATTTTGGTGAGATTTGTCACTGCAAAGTTAGGGAAAATAATGAATATTTTCTGCAAATATATTTGTATTCCGCTAAATTAAGGACAATAAATAAAAACCAAGTATATTCAAATACTGAACATTTAGTATAATATTGATTAATATTTAATGTAGTGGAAATATTTTTTTGAATTAAGGGATTAAATGTGTATAATTGTAAATCCGTCGTAAAGGGGTTAGAATTAGTATGGAGATATTTTAATAATTAAATTCAAATCATATGAGACCTTTAATATCTAAGAAATCTTTCAGCTGTATAATTATAGGATCTGCTGTTATGAGCTATATAATTAAGTATATTATTGAAAAGCTGGGTGATCCTATTGAGAATATCGTTTGTGGAGCAGCTATAATGATTTCAATAACATCTCTAGTCTTTTTGTTTAAGTTGAAAAAATATATAGATAATAGTATTAATCAATCAAGTACTGATAACAAAGAAAAAGTGGAATAAAAGGGGTGGATTACTATTTAAAAGAAGTTCGAAACGATATATAAATAGTTAGTATATATACATAAAATGGCTTCCTTGTTCGTCCGCCGACGAGGAAGCCATTTCAACACAAAAACTAAACTAGACTTAACTAAACTATTCTATTCTTGGAATTTCACAATCCCTTTTCTGTTCGGTACAAATGTACGTATAAATCATATTCTGACAAACTATAATCGACAAAATTCTCTTTTTTACCGATAAAACAGCTAAACATTAGCTCCTCTCGTCGAGGAAAGTTTGGAAGACCTGCTTGTAGCTGTCGCTGATAGGGATATAGGTCTTGTCGAATACAATACGGCCACGGTCAATCACACGTATTTTATCTTTTTGTACAATGAACGAACGGTGTACACGTATAAAGCGGCTGGACGGCAGAAGTTCTTCCATAGCTTTCATACTCATCAATGAAAGAATAGGTTTGGGAGCGTCTTCTGTATAAATTTTAATATAATCTTTCAGTCCTTCGATATACATAATTTTCTTCAAGTCTACTTGTACCAGTTTGTAGTCACTTTTTACAAAAATGCTGTCTATTTCTTCCGGTTTCTGAACCAGTTCGAACCATTGAAGTGCCTTATTGGCAGCTTGCAGGAAATCGACATACGAAATAGGTTTCAGCAGATAATCGAGCGCATTGACACGGTAGCCGTCAATGGCATACTGACCGAAGGCGGTGGTAAACACAATACGGGTACGAGAATCCACCATTTTAGAAAACTCCAGTCCGTTAAGCTCCGGCATTTGAATATCCAGGAAAAGAAGATCGACTTCCTCATCCGGCAACTCTTTCATGGCCTGAACCGCACTGGAATATTTCCCGGCTAGTTGCAGAAACGGAGTCTTGTTCACGTAACTCTCCAACAGACCGAGAGCCAGAGGCTCATCATCAACGATTGCACAACGTAACATCATAATTCTCTATATCTATTGTTTAATACTTAACGTTTTATTCTCAAATCCTGATACTCAGTCGAGATTCGTACACTTCTCCCTCCTTCGAAATGCCTTTCGACCAGGTGTAATCCCCTGGATAAAGTATCTCCAGCCGTCGGCTGACTTGTTCCAATCCCACGCCTGAACCACTCTTGTCCTCCATTGTCTTAGGATGATTACTGTTACGGATCTCACAAATTACCTCTTTGTTGCTTTCCGAGATACGAATGCTGATGAAACTCGTTTCGGTGGGGGAGATGCCATGTTTGAAAGCGTTCTCAATCAAGGAAATGAAGATAAGTGGGGCAATAAGTGTCTGGCTGTCCGGCTGGATATCGAATTGAGTAGTCATTTTTACGTTCGACGATAATCGGATACGCATCAGTTCAATGTAATTGCGGATGAAGTCCACTTCCTTGCAGAGAGGGACATACGTCTGCTGATTGTCGTACAGAACATAACGGAGTAATTTACTCAATTCCTGTACCGCCTGTTGTGCCTTGTCCGAGTCGAACGCAATCAGTGCATAAATATTGTTCAGGGTGTTCAGCAGGAAGTGCGGATTCAGCTGATTGCGCAGATTTTTCAGTTCGGCTTCCGCACGGCTTTTTTCTGCTTCCTTACGGGCAGCTTCGTTCTGTGTCCAACGGGCACTCATGCGGATAGCGGCACTTAGCCCGATAGTAAAGACAAGGCTCAGCATATCTCTAAGGAAAAACAGCCAGCCCGGAGGCATACCCGCCCGTTTGGGTTTTGGAGCAAATGACGGGTCGAATGTCAGGCTCTGCCAGAGATGAAGTAAAACTCCAATGGCACATAATAGGATGATGTTGTAAACAACATATCTCTTAGCCTGATTCTGAAAAAGGTAGCGGGGAACCAACAGGAAATAATTGGCGTAGAACACGATCATAAAAGAAAGTGGTACGGCGGCATGGCGTACGTAAGCCCACCAGTTGATGTTTCCGTTCCCACGTTCGACGAAAAAGAACGGGAAACCGAACATAATCCCCCAGCCGATAATGTGTATCAGTATCTCCAGGGGACGACGTGCGGATGTAAAGGTTTGTTTCATAAAGACAAAGATAGTTTTTTATTCGTATCTGATTGCCTCTATCGGGTCTAAATCTGCTGCTTTCTTTGCAGGATACCATCCGAAGAAGACTCCGGTGACGGTGCAGACTGCGAAAGAAAGGAAGACACTCCAAGGTTGGATGAAGATAGGCCAGTGTGCCACGCTCTTCACGATCCAGCTGGCTCCGCAGCCTATGATGACTCCGATAAGACCTCCCGTAATACTGATCATGATAGCCTCGATGAGGAACTGGCTCAGAATATCAACGCCACGTGCGCCGACGGACATACGCAGACCGATTTCACGGGTACGTTCGGTGACGGATACGTACATAATATTCATGATACCGATACCGCCCACTACCAGAGATATTCCGGCAATACAGGCGAGCAGGGTGGTCATCAGATCGGTGGTAGAGTTTAGCATCGTACTCAACTCCTGTTGGGTACGGATGGTGAAATCGTCTTCGTCCGAAGCTTTCAACTTATGGTTGCGCCGCAGGATTTCCGTGATTTCATCGGTAGCATACTCGGTCATGTCTTCCGATAGGGCAGAAGCAAAGACACCCTGAAGATAGGTGACGGCAAGCAATCGTTTCATGACGGTGGTGTAAGGAGCCAGTACGATATTGTCCTGATCCTGTCCCATAGAGTTGTACCCTTTGGCTTTGAGCACACCGACCACCCGGAACGGTATCTTGTTGAAGCGGATGATTTTCCCTATCGGATCGCTTCCGTCCGGAAAGAGGTTGTCTACAATCGTTTTACCGATCACGCAGACCTTAGCCGAACTTTGTATGTCGGCTTCCGTAAACATATCTCCACTTTCTACACTCAGCTGACGGATGTCGAGATACTCCAGCCCAACACCGCTGACGGATGACGGGTAGTTGTTGTTACCCGCGATAAGCTGTCCCGACGAAGACACATTAGGACTGATGGCGGACAGGAAATTGGTCTCATCGCGCAAGGCCTCATAGTCGGTCAGCTTCAACG
>OLXP01000431.1_pt1 | contig 20237 bp, 16 predicted proteins | sample 1644201 | NCBI WGS metagenome assembly OLXP01 (sample SAMEA103958163, study PRJEB25191) | human gut metagenome
AGAACGGAAAATACAAGGACGGAAGAGGTGACGGAATACAGCTGGTCGAAAGGACAAAAGCTTTTCCTGTGGCGAGAAACAGCGGATTTCCATTGCCCGCTGCATCCTGAAAGAGCGCCTATCGTGATTCTGGATAAAGCGACTGCCAGTGTGGATCCTGAAAATGAGCATTTAATTCAGGAGGCAATCTCTGAGCTTACGCACGGAAAAACGATTATTACGATCGCTCACCGTCTGGCTAAGATTGAAAATGCCGGCCAGATTTTTGTAATAGACAATGGAAGCGTTGCCCAGAAAGGTACACAGGAACAACTTCTGAAATAGGAAGGAACCGATCAGGAATTTGTAAAAATCCGCAAAAATGCGGAAAAATGGAGAATACAATAAATGGAGGGATCCATAGAGATAAAATTTAATAAGCTTCTTATTTGGACAACTCAAATATGCAGTTCTCAAAATTGAATATTGGCAGCCTGTTCCAAAAGCATGAATCATCAAAATCCGACGCCTAGTAATATACGGAGCGTCGGATTTATCTTTCCTTTGACTTTTTTGCAAACTTTCCGAATATATCTTGACAATCCTTCCCTGGTTATAGTATGATAAACCATAAGTTAGCACACGCTAACTCATATAAACAAAGCAGCCTTGAAAAGGCTTATATTTTCAGCGCGTAGTTATCATACGCTAACTACGCAGAAAGGAATCAGCATGAGCGTAGTAATCGTCGGTGGGAATGAGTGTATGATCCGCCAATATAAGGATTTATGCGGTGAATACAAATGCAAGGCAAAGGTGTATCCCAAAATGAAAAGCGGACTGAAAGATATCGGTACGCCGGACCTGCTGGTACTTTTTACAAATACCGTATCTCATAAAATGATCCGCTGTGCTTTGAGTGAGACGAAAGGACGGAATGTCAAAATCGCCCGTTCGCATAGCAGCTCTATGGCAGCGCTCAAAACGATTCTGGAAGAGCACACTTCATAAAGGAAGGAAGATGAATATGTCAGAAGGACTGTTGGTGCGTCATTGCTCGCCTACGCTTGCTGGAATGAAAACTGGAAATATGTTTACCTGTACATTTGCGGATGACATGGAAATGCGAAGCTGTATCCGCTGTTGGAACCGTATGTTTGTAAAGAAAGGTCTGCGTGTTCTGCCGCTTCGATCAGTATATTGTTTCCAATAAGCTGTGTGCTGACGGTATTTATGCGATTGTCAGAAATTCCTGCTATTCCGGCATTATGCTGATGTGTACAGGCGCTTTATTCATGGCAAACAATTTGTTCCTGTTGATTTTTTTTGTTTACTGGATAGCCATGACAGTGCTTATGAAGCATACGGAGGAGAAATAGCTGTATAAATTATACAGTCAGGAGTATGCCGATTATTGTAAAAAGGTAAACCGGTGTATTCTGTGCTTCAAACATTAAACGGAACGATATATGAGAGCGTTTCATTTCAGAAAAAAATATGGATATATTCATCAATCTTAAAAATGCGGTAAAGAAATATGGGTCTGGCGAAACGGAGGTATATGCCCTCGACCACGCCGATTTGGAATTGGAAGAAGGTAAAATCTGTCTCATTCTCGGATCGTCAGGATCGGGTAAGAGTACGCTTCTCAATATGCTAGGCGATCTGGATTTACAGGACAACGGCGAGCTTACCGTCGGCGGAAGAAGGAAGAGCGGGTTGTTCATAAATCAGCGAGCTGACTATCGGAATGAGGATGTGGGCTTTGTATTTCAATTCTACAATCTGATTCCCGACCTTACGGTAGAGGACCGATTTACCGCAGCGACGGATACCGATAATAACCTTGATTTCCCTGCTCCACATATTGTGAATGATTCTGTTCAGATAAAAATCGCGTTTAATCATTTTTATACCTCTTACTTATGTCAGATTTGCTATAACTTCTGCGTATAATATATCGCTTCAAAACAAAAAATCAAGTGAGAAGGGCCTTTTCACGAAAAAGTTACATCGAATTTGACATAAATTCTTTGTGGAACAGAGAACAACATAATTTTAGTGTTCCCAAATGTAATAAAATTTATTGAACTTCCCACAAATATACTTGCTTTTTGAAAAGCCGTATATCAGATTCACTCCAAATTCAAAAAAGGAGTTGATCTGATGGCAACGCTGACAGAGAGCGTGAGCGTGCAGAGAATATGAAATCAGATGATACAGATGACAATTATGCAGGTCCGAGGAATTTTGTTCAGAACAGTGTCGGACGGGTGCAGTAGAACGCTTTATCAAAAACAGTGTATACGAAAATCTTCTCTCGCATAACACCAAACGAAATGCTTTTGGACTTTGGTAAGACTGTCAGTAACTTTGGCAGAATACGAAATGATTATCAGGCAGGATAAATCAATACTGCTGAGTATCGATGTGCGATGAACCACACGAAGGTGAGATCATCGGCAAAATGCTTGAGATAGGCAGTTCCCGTAAAAGCATTTTGGAAGATGTTGATTCCGTTGATACTGAATTGAATCCCGGAGCGTGATATTTCCGGGTTCGAAGGAATGTAACCCCTAATACAGATAATTCTGAGGCAGGGCTTGCCGAGGCGGAGACAGATGCCGAAGCTGAACAGCAAGATGCCGGGGAACCGGAGTGGACTCAGGAAGAGGAAAGAGAGCAAGATAAGATTGAGGAACGGCCTGCACCACAACGAACTGTCGCAACACCGGTACCGGCACCAGTGCCACCGGCAACGATAGTCATTGCAGAAGCCGAGAAACATAAAAAGATACAGTTATTTATAGGTATGGAGGAACAAATCCGGGAAATTTAACTGGCATGGTTTATGTGGCTAAAGATGGACCTACACAGGTTAGTGTATATCCTCTTGGAGGAACAATGGAAAGATTGGGTTAATGCTGGATCAAGTTCAATTTGGACTCAGGCTGTAAAATCTGTTATAATTAAATGGGATGGTGCTAGTTAAATGGTAAATATTGATTATATAATGGATTTACTGGATTGGAATAACAACAGTGAAGATCAGTTGCTAGGGATAAAACTTGCTCGAGATGTAAAATGCATCAATGCTTTTTTGCAACCTGGCTTCCCATACGGGAAGAGAGTTTGGGATAATTGTGCAAAAATTTTGTCCGAGAGAACGGATGAGGAGTTGTCACCATATTTCGTTGAATTGTTAGAATGGTTGCAAGATTTAAATTGGCCTGGTACTTTTATAATAATAAATCGGTTGATTCTCTTTAATGGGGACTCACTGTTGGAAACATATTCAAAAGTAGTATATACTGCATTAAGAAACGAAGAAGAAAATAATGAATGGCTCGATCACTTGTCAAAACTTTTAGAGAATCATCATCTTTCAAAAGGACTTAACAGAAACTTGCACAATATAATGTTGGAGCGTTATAATAGTTTTTGGAGATAAGTGAGTACGATATACTACTAGACAACACTTGTTTGCATACTCCAGTGAACAGATATCAATGGAGATAGTTTCCATAAAATTATGATAAATATAGATGGTTAAAGTTTTGAAGCAATAGTAAATGAAAATGATACTTTTGGATCAAGTATTCTTGCATCCAGGAGAAAATAAAGGTTCAAGTAAAGATAAAAGGAAAGGCGCAAAAAATAGACAAATTCGGTAGGAGCATTTGCTAGTGCGTGGAGTCCGAGTATTAGCGTGTCATTTTGGAAAATAAAAATTGAGGTTTCAGGCGAAGTAGGAGCAGCCGGAATAGGCTCTTCCTTCGGAATGAATGAAGTATCCCTTAAATGTGCTTGGTTATTTGGCGCAGGGATTGATATAGAATGGGATTTTTAGGAGGCTATAAATGACAATTCAATCAAAAAAAAATAATCAGTTTTTTTCCACTTGTGAATATCATAGTAATCATTTTGTGGATTCGATTTTATAGTAGAAATGGATTATCGCATGTCCACTTTTTTAAAAACCTTATAAAAATTTTTCTGGTATTGGTGCTGCTTCATATCCCGAGAATTATTTTAAGATTTGTGGGAGTGTCTGATACGATTCAACAGATATTAGCCTTTGCATCTTTCTATCTTACTTTTGTCACCTGGGCATTCCTTGCAATCCGTGACGAGAAAAAGTATTTGTACGAAAATACAAATCATAATTAAATAAAAGAGGCGGGAAGAACGTGCAAGGAGGTGTGACAGAGTTGTACCGGAATGGATACTACTACGATGTCGAGACGGGACGATATGCAACAGACACCAGATCCTATGTTCCCGAAATTGGACGTTTCATCAATTCTGATGGAACATGCAATCCTCGCTTGCTTAAAAAAATTCAGGAAGGAGAAAAATATGCCCCAAAACATATTTCCCAAAAATCTATTAGAATGTTCTATATCTTTAAAAACGTTGGGAATCAAAGAAGTTGCTTTTGATCAGGAACATATTTTTGATGCGATTCATTGGTGTCAAACAAATAAAAATATAATTCTCGGTGGTGATGTATATAAAATGAATGGTCTAAGTGCTGAGTCGCTAGGTGATTCATGGTACTTTGAACCGAACAATTCAGCAAGCGACCATGAAGTTTCATGCAAAAAAGCTGCAGAATATATAAGAAAATATATTGGTTTAAATAAGGGAAGGTTTGCCTTTTCTCTTGTAATTAAAGTGAATTAATTACCGCATTTAAAATGCAGACGTATAAAGAACGGAATTTAAGGGTTTATATAGATCAGTTTGCTGAAGAAAATAATTGTTTTTCTGATAACGGCTATATTCCAGAGGCTAAAACGGCAAAAATAATTGGATCACAGATAATCGATAAAATGACTGGGGACAACAGATCCGAAATAAGCGGTACGACAGCACTATTGAAGGGGAAAACAGTGGACTTTTCTACGCAAAAGTGTTAAAATATAAAAGTTATAGAAGCATATTGCCGAGTTCCAAAAAGGAGTTATATTTATAATGAGTGACGAGAACAATAAAGAAACGACAGACGAGCTGGCCAAAGTATTGCCGATCGATATCGTTCATGAAATGAAGAAATCTTTTATAGATTATTCGATGAGCGTTATCGTGGACAGAGCGCTTCCTGACGTCAGGGACGGGCTCAAGCCGGTCCACCGGCGAATTATATATTCCATGTTTGAGCAAGGGTATACGCCGGATAAATCTTACAGAAAATCAGCGACGACAGTCGGTAATGTAATGGGTAAATACCATCCGCACGGCGACGCGGCAATTTATGATAGTTTAGTAAGACTTGCACAGGATTTCTCCATGCGGTATACACTTGTGGACGGAAACGGAAACTTCGGCTCCCGGGACGGCGATCCACCGGCCGCACAAAGGTATACGGAAGCAAAAATGTCCAAAATATCAATGGAAATGGTAGCGGACATTAATAAAAACACTGTGGACTTCCGTCCGAACTATGATGAACACGAAGTAGAGCCAACTGTTTTACCATCGCGTTTCCCGAACATGCTTGTAAACGGTTCCTCTGGTATCGCAGTCGGCATGGCGACGAATATCCCTCCTCATAATTTGGGAGAGGTAATCGACGGTGTGATCCAGGTAATGGAGAATCCGGATATTACGGTAGACGAGCTTATGCAGTACATAAAAGGGCCGGACTTTCCGACTGGCGCAAATATTCTCGGAAAACAGGGTATCCGGGAGGCATATAAGACGGGGCGCGGGAAGATTATCGTTCGTTCTGAAGCCAAAATAGAAGAAATGGGAAATAACCGGCATCGGATCGTAGTGACAGAAATCCCATACCAGGTAAACAACGCAAGACTTGTAGAGAAGATTGCAGAGCTCGTGAAAGATAAACGCCTCGACGCCATCAGCGGCTTGCGGGATGAATATTCGAAGGCGGGAATTCGGATTGTCATTGAATTGAAAAGGGATGCCAACCCCAATGTGGTGCTGAACCAGCTATATAAATTTACTTCCATGCAGGAGGCGTTCAATGTCAACATGCTGGCGCTGATTCCGACGGCAGACGGCAAATCACAGCCACAGCTGATCAATCTGAAGGAAGCGCTTATTTATTATGTAGATCACCAGAAGAACGTAGTCACCAGAAGGACACAGTTCGATCTTGATAAAGCGCTTGACCGGGCACATATTTTGGAAGGCACGCTTCTTGCATTGGACAATATCGATGAAATCATCAATATCATCCGTTCTTCTAAGACGGAAGCGATTGCAAAAGAAGGGATGATGAACCGTTTTGGCTTCACAGAACGCCAGGCGCAGTATATCATCGATATGCGGCTGGGACGTCTCACCGGAATTGAGCGTGAGAAAGTTCTGGAAGAGTACCAAGAAAAACAAAAAGAAATTGCATATTATCGAAGCATTCTTGGCGACGAGGGCCTTTTAATGGGCGTAATAAAGGATGAGCTACTTGCAATTAAAAAATCTTATGCGGATGAACGAAGAACAAGGATCGTTCCCTACGAAGGCGAAATTGATATCGACGATCTGATTCATGAACAGGAAATCGCCGTTACACTTACGCATTTCGGTTATGTTAAACGTACTCCGGCGGACACCTATAAAGCGCAGCGCCGGGGCGGAAAAGGTATTATGGGTCTCAGTACGCGAGAAGAGGACTTCGTAGAACATCTTTTGATAACATCTTCCCACAATATGCTCTTGTTTATTACGAACTTCGGACGCGTTTACTCTCTAAAAGGTTATGAAATTCCGGATGCCGGCAGAACTGCGAAAGGAATTGCCATCGTAAACTTGCTGCAGTTGAATCCGGATGAAAAGATCGCAACAATGATTCCGATCAGCGGCTTTGAAGACGGAAAATACCTCTTGATGGCTACGAAAGAAGGGATCATCAAAAAGACGGAGTTGAAAGAGTATTGTAATATCAGAAAAGGCGGTCTGATCGCTCTGGAACTGCGGGAAGGCGATGAACTGATTAATGCGCGTCTTGCAGATGAAGAGAAAGATATTATGCTTGTAACACGGAAGGGAATGTCCATCCGATTCTCGGAAGCAGATGTGCGTTCTACGGGCAGAGCTTCCATCGGTGTAAGAGGAATTACACTGCGGGAAGGCGATTCCGTCATAGGCATGGATATCTGTGATCCTGAGAACTCTCTGCTGATCATAACAGAGAAAGGGTTCGGGAAACGGACGGATATCGTTGAATACAGAATTCAGTCGCGTGGCGGCAAGGGCTTGCTTACTTATAAAATTTCCGAAAAAACGGGAGAACTCGCGGGTATGATGATGGTAAACGACGCCAATGACGTGATGCTGATTACGACGGAAGGCGTTATTATCCGGATCCATGCGGAAGATATCAATATCATCGGAAGAAATACGAGTGGCGTGCGTCTCATGCGGACAACGGAAACGAATCTGATCGTGAGCTGTGCCAAAACGGACCGAGAAGATGAGGATCCGGAAGACAGCGAAACTGCGGAAAAACCGGAAATATCAGACGGGGATGAAGAAGGAGCGGATTTAGAAACTTTACCGGAAACCTCCGATGACGCGGTGGAAGGCCCAGATACGGAAGCTGGCAGGGATATCCTCAACAAACTCGATATAGAATAAGCAAACGAAAAGTATTGAACACCTCCGGCAGATCGAATCTCCGGAGGTGTTTTGTTCTGCGATATATCCGATCGAGCTGAATTTTTTATTGTTTCAGAATCTCAATCCGTTTTTTATAATCCGGAAGATATTGTCCAATAAGTGCGTAAAATTCTTTTCCATTATTATGATGCTTTATATGTGCAAGTTCATGTACCACCACATAATCAATTGCCTCCGCAGGGTATTGCATCAGACGGTATGAAAAATTTAAACTGTTCTTGGCGCTGCAGCTGCCGAATCGTGCAGCTGCGGACGATATTTTCACGGCGGAAGGGAAAAGCCCCATACGTTCTGAATAATATTTTACCCTTGCGGGAATATACGTGCGCGCCTTTTCTCTCAACACAGCGATTTCTTCCTCTGTCAGTGTTTTGCGGGATCCGCGTTTAGCACGCTCCGCCTGCTTTTGTTGTGCACGAAGAATCCAATCCTTGTGTGATTCGACGAATTGCAGCACATCGCGTTTCGGCATAAAGCGCGGAGCGCGTATCGTCACTTTACCGTCAGACGCAACTTCTGCGCAGATTGTGCGGCGATTTGAATAAATTACAGTAAATTCGTTCATGGAAAATCCTTCTGGTAAAATATTTTTCTCCAGTATAGCAATGCAGCTCTTTTTTTTCAATAGAATGATGTTTTTATAAAAAATGGTTGACAAGTTCCTATAGAAGGGCGTATAATCGACTACGCTTGTTGCTTATGGAAGATCATGGTTTCATGGGTGACTTGCATTTCTTGGTGGCTGTAGCTCAGTTGGTTAGAGTACTAGGTTGTGGCCCTAGGGGTCGTGGGTTCGAGTCCCATCAGCCACCCCATATTAGAGTAACGAAAAAGATATCTTGCGAAAAAGCCCGGTACTACCGGGCTTTTTTTGCGTCTCAGAGCACCTCAAAACGCTGATTTTAGGATTCGAACCGACGCCGACAGGGAAAAAACGGCGTCGCAGCATATCGGCCGAATCTCTGTATGCACTATAAATCTAAACAATAAAATTTTACATTTTTTTATTATATGTTCTTTATTGTATGGCATTTTATAAAAGCAGAACAGAAAATTAAATATATGACGTGTAATGCTTATATAAAAGATATCAAGGAAGCAAAAGCTGAGACTGAAAATAATATGGGAAATAAACCGGTGATTCTCTCTATGTAATAGTCTGCTGCATACTAATGTTAATGATCCGTAGTCAAAATTGTTTTCAATGATTGATTGCAGCTAAAAAATGTGATATTTCATAATTTCACGGCCGCGTGCCTGACTGAAAACTACAGTAAATGTATATACTTTTTGAGCGAAACATTTATTTTTATTTTTTATGCGCACTGATAAAATATTGTTAAAATCATTTTAAGTCTGCCTGAGTTTCTTTCTTATTTTGCAGGCAGAGAAAGGAAAGATTATAATGAAAAAGTTTTCGATAATATGTTTAGTGATTGTTATGATGGCATGTTTCACGATGTCAGGCTGTAAATCAGACAACGAGACAACGCCTACCGTTTCACCCAAAACGAGCGCGTCGCCATCTGCGACAGCCACGGCGGAGTCCTCTGCCAAACCTGAGTCCACACCCACGGCGGAACCCACCGTTACACCCGAGCCTACTGCAAAGACTGATTATTCAGGAGGTATTGTATCAGAAGACCCTGCAGCGGTGCAGTTTAATCCTGAAATAGATTTAGCAATACTTACGCCGCAGTGCGGAACCGGAATTTCTATCGCGTTGCAGTTTAACGCCACGGCGCCTTTCTCCGGTTTAGGTTTCCATTCGCCCACATGGACAAAGACCGATGGCTTTTCAGTTAATTATTATATTTATGAATGGAAATCAAATTATTACGACACGGTCGACTCAAATCCTGTTATAGAAACATCCACTGAAGGCTGGCATGACGGCGCGTGCGCACGGGTCGATTTTGAAGAGGAATTACCGGCCGGTGAATATGTTCTGATGGCACAATATCAGTCACTCAAACCATCGCACGATGCAGGCGTTTATTATATGCCGAAGGAATTTGAATATACAAGAGCATACAAGAACGATGAAATATGGGAAGGTGTTTCCATTATTACAACTGTCTTCTACACCAAAACTCCCACTAATATGTACGGACCGATATCCGATTCCGGTATAGAGTAAATATATATATTTTAATTTAACGAGGAACAGCATATGAAAAGATTAAAAAAGTATTTATGTGAAATATCACGCAGAATATTTGCAATGTCTATATTACCGGTGTTGGCATTGTCCGGTACAAGAGGCAGGGTTGTGTGTGCCGCCTCGGAACAGATTGTGTTATACAATGAATCCTCCGGCGGCGTAAGTACAGTGAGCCTTTCGGGAAATCAATATGCTGTTCAGTTTAAAGTTTCGGCAGGCTTGAAATCAGTAGAAGTTTATATCGCTTCAACCGCTGTAAACGGAGTGCCTCAAATGACAGCGTCCATTTATAAGTGGAATGGCAATTTCGCCGGCTCTGTCAAGGCGGCTCCTGTGATAACAGAGGAATTGAGCGGATTCTCAAAGGAAAGCTGGGTGGAGCTCACATGTACGGATTCTTCGGGAGCGGCTCTGCCCGCCGGCGAGTATGTGCTGGTTCTTGACAATTCCAAAAACGGTGTAAAACTTGAATTTATTTCACAGACGGCAGAAAATATAAGAACATATTTCAACATGTCGCAAAGAGGCGGCAGCATACGCGCACGCCTTAATTTGGAACAGGCAGGGAACCTTGATCCTATTTCAGAAAATCAGAACGTATATGTTACATCTTCAGACACATGGACAGTGACGGACGGTCTGAATCGCAAAGTAGATGTTTCATATAAAGATACAAAGCGTGAAAACAAGTATGTTGGGCTGTTTTTTCACACATGGCACAGTACTTCACTGCATGTAAACAATGGAATTATGAATATTTCCGATATACTCGCAAAGTATAACGATATAGAAATAAATTCTAACGATCCCAGATGGGGAAACGCCGCCAGTTATTTTTGGAATGAACCGCTGTGGGGATATTACAGAACATCAGATGAATGGGTGCTGCGCCGGCAGGCGGAGCTTCTTGCGGATGCGCAGATTGACGTTGTGTTTTTTGACAACACAAACGGAACGCAGACATTTCTGGATGATGCGCTCGCACTTATGAAATGTTGGGCAAAGGCCCGTGCGGACGGCGTTAAAACACCGCAAATCGCATTTATGCTTCCCATGTTTGATTTTGAGGCCGCAGCCTCACAGCTCAAAGAGCTATACAGAGAAATATATTCACAGGGGCTTTATGAGGATTTGTGGTTTTATTGGAAAGGAAAGCCTCTTATCCTGGCGTATCCCGGAGAACTGAGCAGCTACAACCCCGTGGAGAAGGAAATCATCGACTTCTTCCAGTACAGAGTTGTAAATCATGCGCAGTCTCAAGATAGTATTCTGCGTCAAGAACGTGACGGTACACCGGTTGTTGTCGCAAACACCGATCTATTCACGCAGCATGGCTATCAGCTTTGGAACTGGATATCCGCGTATCCTCAGATAGTGAACCGCAATCCGGACGGAACGCCGGAGCAAATGGCCGTATCCGTTTCACACAACTGGTCTAAGGAAACGCATATAACCGCGTTCAGCGATCAGACGAACACTGTTTTTTCAAGGGATTACATGCCTGTTGAGGATCGTTATGACACACGCGAAAACGCAAAACTTTACGGCGCGTATTTTACTGCTCAGTGGGAGCGTGCGCTTGAAGTGGATCCTGAGTTTATTTTTATTACAGGCTGGAATGAATGGACCGCCAGTAGAGAGAACTTTTGGGATGTGCCAAATGCGTTTATAGATCAATTCACAGATAATAGAAGCAGGGACATTGAACCCTCCGCCGGTGAAATGAAAGATTATTACTATTACCAGATGGTATCGTATATCAGAAAATTCAAGGGCGCCGGCGCGGTCCCTCTTCAGAACAACATGATTTCAATTGATTTGGACTCCGCGGAGGATCAATGGGCAAACGTGCCGTATACCTATGATTCATACGCCGGAGATACGTTTGACAGGAACGCACGCGGCTATAAAAATGCCGAAACAGGCGAATATATGGTTTACAGAGATGAAACAGGCCGTAATGACATTGTGCTTTCAAAAGTAGCATATGACGAAGAATATATAACATTCATGGCGGAAACCGCCGAGGATCTTACCCCGTACACGGATCCTGCATGGATGAGGCTTTTTATAGATGTGGCATACGCGAGCGGCACTGACTTAACAGATAAAGCAAATTGGGAAAGCTTCCAATATATAGTAAACCGCCTGACGCCCGAAAGCGACAGCGTGACGCTGCTGGAGGCTTCTTCCGGAGGCTGGAACTGGGATTCGGTGGGGCAGGTGAAATACCGTGCTTCCGGAAACCGCATTCAGATACAAATACCGAGGTCAATGCTCGGCATAGAAAGCGAAGATTTCATACTAAATTTCAAGTGGTCAGATAATATGCAGACAGACGGCGACGTAATGGATTTCTATGTTCACGGAGACGCGGCTCCGGGAGGTAGATACAAATATCAATTTGCAGCGGGCAAACCGCCGGTTGCGGCCGAAAAGAGCAGTAAAATGCCTTGGATTGCGGCAGGTGCCGTTCTCGCGACGGGCATAGGTGCGGCGGTTGGAATCACGGTATATAAAAAATCAAAAAATAAAGGGGTATAATTTTTGTAATAAAAAGTAAAATATAGAAAAAGAGGCAGCTATTCATGACACGAGATGATCTTATTGAACATTATTCCCAATTTGATGAAGATGAGTTGTTTTATCGTGATTATTACCATGCCGCGGGCAGCGAGGCAATCTATGAAATTGCTGCCAGACTCAAAAAAGAGCCGGCATTGGACGTTTGGATCCCTGAGATCGATTTGAATGATGGGACATGCTTATCAGAGCTTATGTTGGGATCTCAAAATAATAATGTGTCCGTCAGAAAACACAGCCGGTACAATCCTCTGTTCTATCACACGCATGCCTTCTTTGAAATCATATATGTATTGTCCGGAAAGTGCGAGAATACGGTTGCGGGTCATCTGATACACATGAAAGAAGGCGACATTTGCATTATAGCGCCCAGCATGTATCATTCGCTGGGTGTTTTTGACGATACGTCTATCGTGCTCAATATATTAGTCAGAAAAAGCACATTTCAGGAGACATTTTTTGATGTGTTCCAAAAAGAGACAGAGTTGTCGGATTTTTTCTACCAAAATTATTATTTTGGCAGATTGGATAATGTGATATGTTTTTCCACAGATGGCGACACGGAGCTTGAGACACTTTTATATATTTTATTTACGGAATCAATAATCCAGAAAAATTATTCTCCGCGTATTATGGAAAATTTAATGCGTGCCATTTTTTGTATTATGTTCAGGCATGAGCCGGATAAAATATATTTAAAAACAAGCCCGGATGAAGTACGGCAACAGGAGGCAATCATACGTTATATTCAGCAGCATTATTCAAATATATCAATGACTGATCTGGTGGAAAAATTTCACCTTTCTGAATCGAGTATAAGGAGAATACTGCGTAAAACAGTTCAAAAAAGTTTCGTTGACTTCGTGCGTGAAATAAGACTGCAAAAAGCTTGTATGCTGCTTAAAAACACAGAATTGCAGATAAACGACATCGCGCTTAATGTAGGGTATCAGTCTGATGAATATTTTTACAGACTTTTCCGCGACGCATATGGTATGACTCCGCTTGAATACAGGAAAGAAAATAGGAGGTCTTTATAAAATGGATTTTTTACAAAAAGCACGGGATCTTATGCCTGTTATTCATAAAAGTGATGTTCCGCCTATGCGTGAAACTGAACCCGTTAACAGAGTAATGGGATGCGGGGATTCATTTGTGTTGGATTTCGGCAGGCATTTAGTCGGATATTTCACGATCTGCTTTGAACCGATGTGCCCGGCGGATTCGCCTCTTGAACTCAAAATCAGATTTGTGGAGGACGTTTGCGAGCTGAGCATTAAAGATGATATGAGCGGCTACCGAGGGGGACTGAGCAGTACATGGATACAAAATGAAACTGTCTACATAGACATACCGGAGGATATCATACGATTGCCGAGAAGATATGCTTTCAGATATGTGCGCGTGTCGCTGCCGGGCAGCACGCATTACAAAGTGAAATACAAATACGCATTCTGTACAGCTGTTACATCAGCGGACGAAAGTCGTGTGGTGTCGCTGCCTGAGCACATGGATGCGCAGCTTGCGGATATAGACCGCGTGGCGGCATACACGCTGCGCGAATGTATGCAGGAGGTTTTTGAAGACGGCCCGAAGCGCGACAGGCGGTTATGGCTGGGGGATCTTTATCTACAGGCGAAAGCAAACTATGTGACATTTAAAAATTATAATCTTGTACTTCGCTGTCTGTACCTGTTCGCGGGGCTTACGCATGAAAACGGATGTGTGAGTTCTGCCGTATACCATGAGCCTGTTCTTAAGAATCAGTCGTGGATACTGCATGACTACGCGCTTTTTTTCATTGGAACGCTGGCAGATTATTACGACGCGACAAATGACAGGATCAATCTTGAAATACTTTTCCCCACGGCGTTCCGGCAAGCTGAGATAGCGGCTGACGCTGCAAACGATGAGGGCATTGTGCCTGCGCATCTGTATTTTGTCGACTGGTGCGAACCACTTGATAAAACGGCCGCCGCCCAGGGAATCGCTGTGGCAATGCTTAAAAAATGCCTGTATATTGCGGAAATTCTGCATCGCAAAGAAGAGTCGCAGAAACTGAGGCACTGGATAAAAAAGCTTTCTGACGGGGCAATGAGTATGTATGACAGCTCTTTAAATCTTTTTTGCGGTAGTGAATCACGGCAGATTTCAGTGGCATCACAGATGTGGATGATTTTGGCGGGGGTCATGAGCAATGAGGCGAACGGCCGTGTTTTGGACGCGCTGGCAGCTTATCCCGAACCGGTAAAAACCGTTACGCCATACGCTATGCATTATTATATTGAAGCGCTTATATCATGCGGCAGGCTGAAAGAAGCGGAGCAAAAAATAAAAAATTACTGGGGTGAAATGGTAAAGCTTAAGGCAGACTGCTTCTGGGAGGTGTATGTGCCGGGAAATCCGGAGGCTTCTCCCTACGGGGACAAAAGAATAAACAGCTTTTGCCACGCGTGGAGCTGTACGCCTACATATTTTATACGCAAATATTTCACAGACTGAATTTTTCAGTGAAATTGAAAGAACCTGCGTGTTTTGTGACTAGAAATGCATGTTGCCCAGGAGTAACATTACACTAACGTTATATATTTTTGTAAATATATAAACAAATTTTTTAATATTATAAAATGGAGGTAATAATATGAACAGAAATCGAAAATGCATGTCTGGTGTCGCAGCCGTACTTGTGTTTGCACTTATCCTATCTAGTTTCGGAATAAGTGTTTTCGCCGAGAGCGGACTCAAGACATTCACTCCGGCTAAGGCAGCTGTGGGACCTGATGCATACTGGCCGTATTTTGATGAATGGAATGCATCTAAGGTGTTTCCGAGCTTTGCAGTAAGATTTAAAGCGGCATCTTCTTTCACCGGCGGCATGATGGCGCTGTATGTTGAGGGTAATACAAATGAGGTAAATGTTAAACTTTATCAGTGGAAAAAGGATTACGCAACTTCAGTGGCAGGTGCGCCCAAGGCTTCCACTTCAACCGGTAAACTGGAAGCTCCGGCCGGCGGACGCATGGAGGCAACGTATGAATTCCAGACGGCACAGTCAGCAGGAGAATATGTGGCAGTGTTTGAAGTTACGGGTGAAAGTGCTTTCATGCCTTTGAAATCACAAGATATGAACAACAATCTTGAATGCTACAAGGGAGGTGCAGTTATAGGTGACGTGGATTTCTTTGGAGGCATCATATTTGAAGACAGCTCCGCAGGAGGATTCAAACCCCTTGTAAATGAGAGAATTACATTTACAGAGGAGAAAGCATCGTCAGAATCAAACGGCGACATTTACTGGGATTATTTCAATAAGAATAACGATCAAGGATTCTTTGACAATTTTGCAGTCAGATTTAAGACAAAAGCATCTTTCAAAGGCGGAATGATGAGCTTCTATGTAGAAGGTACGCATGAATTGAAGGTTTCCTTATATAAATGGAATGCAGATTACGCTACATCGGTAAAGGCTGCTCCTCAGGCATCTGTGACATTTGAAGTGACAGATGCGACAAATGCTGGTTCAAGAGCTGAAGGCAATTACAATTTCGAAACTGCGCAGCCGGCGGGTGAATATGTCGCCGTATTTGAGGTTGTTTCGCCGAAGAGTGGGTCTGCTCTGATCCAGCTTAAAGCAAAAGATCCGTCAGCCAATCTGGAATGCTATGTGGCTGGCGAAGAGATTTTGGTGGATTTCTTCGGAGGAATCCTCTTTGAAAATTATGATGACGGCGGATTTGTAATAGTTGAGAAAGAAATTCAGTCGGTTCCTTTTTACGATACTAAAGCCGAATCCACCCCGCTTGCAATCACAGACAGCTACGGAATACAGTTTGCGACAGGCATGCCCTTTGATAAGATACACATTACATGTCCTAGCTGGGGAGACAATGTCGGCAGCTTAAGATGGACACTGTACAGATGGCAGACTTCATATGCGGATTCAATAAAAGGCACAGCGATCGCATCCGTCGATTTCATTGACATAGAAGATAATGCTGTAAAGTATTTCACATTTGATGAAGAGATGGAAGCGGGCGAATATCTGCTTTTGATAGAAAACATAACCGAGGGTACAAACGATGTGGGCATCTATGGCGTTGTCGGTGCATCAGAACACGCGCATCAGTATATAGACGGTAAAATTTCCACTGAGGCGTCCGCAGCCATGAACATCGATGTTGTGGGCACGGGAACTGATTACTACGGAACACTGAGCTATGTCCCTGGTGCTGAGCAGAACCCGGGCTCGGGAGACGCGGCCTACATAGCTGTATTTGTCGCTGCTCTGGCAGCCGCTACATGCATGTACGCGCTCAAAAAAAAGAAAATAGCTGCGTAAGAATTGTTACGGACAGTAAATAATTGAGAGCAAAAACGGAGGAGACCGAGTGATCCCTCCGTTTTTTGCGCCGTTATTTTGTGCGCGCAACCTTGTCGCTGCTCATTTTGCCTTATACGCTCTGTAAAATACTGAATAATCGTCAAATCCGCTTGAGATGCATGCTATGGAAAGGGGCTGTAAAAAAGTCAACAAAAGAAAAAAATTACAGAATCAATCCCGGTAAAATCACGATTTACCATGACTTTGCCGGGAAGATTTTTGAAAAAAGGAGATTTTTTTACAGACCCCTTTTGCGTCTGTCCATTAACGAAACAACGAAGATGCAGTTATTCCATAAACTCTTGACGCAATGCGTTCATCACATTGATGTCATAATCAGCAAAGCGGAATCCATATTTGTTGTTAAACACATCTTTGTATTTAGCAGTGTTATATGGGACCTCCTTTGATATATAATATTCCATGCCGCCGTCATTTGAGAGGCTCCTACAGTACAAAACCATCAAATACTCTTCTCCTTCATCCAGCGGAACAATCCCTTCAAAAGGTGATATTAAGCTATATCCGTAATCTTTTGTTAAATCGACAGGATATTTGCTTCCCGGCCTTGCGAGAATTTCTTCTTTTGTCAGTCCATATTCCTTTTTAAAGAAGGAGTTTGAATCTTTCCCCCAACAGTCCGGCACATAACCGTAATTTTGACGCAGCTCAATCTGCTGATTTACCTGATAGAAATCGCCGCCATAGATTTTGAATATATCAGTGATCGTTACCGTGTTGATCGTACACACATGGAGTTTAGGATCTCTATATGTTATCCCATCAACAAAAACTTCGATATAATGAGTTACCTTGCTGCATCTAACTTTCACGATGGCTATATCTTTTGTGTTCTGTTTATTGATATACTTTTGTTCGTAATCTTCGAATGTTTTGATGCTAGGATCATACCATCGCTCCGCTAGAGAATCAGTGCAACCGGGCAGCTTCATTTTCTCCTCGAAAGTAAGCTTTGCTGGCGTACACCCACAGCTAACCACAAAAAATATACAGATTGATAACAGAAATTTTTTCATTTTTAATACCTCCATTTGTTTCTGAAATTAATAAGATCGTAGGTTGTAGGAGAAAGACATGCATTTGTATCGTGCTCATAAATGTTTCCTTGATTCATAACGGACGCTACATTTCCCTGGGCAAGATATCCACCTCTTGCGTTTGCTACACTTGCTAGATGATTACATTCGTGTGGATGCGCCAATTTGAACGCATGTCCCAATTCGTGTGTAATGACATTTTGCCGTCCATTAGCGTCAGAATCACTGAAAGATCCGCCGCTTCGCACATATAGATAAATATTTCCATTGTCAAAGTTCTCCCAAATATGCGTGTAGTCATCTCCTAAATGCGGCTCAAAAAATGCAACGACACCTTCCCTAAAAATATGATCGTCCTCACTGCCTTTTATTGTAATGACATAGGGCGTTATGTCGGAAGGCACGCTTTCTGTCGGGCCGTAAATTACTACGCGTGGTGTCAAACCGCGCCACTGTGAACAAGCTGCATTAAAATCATTCAATGTAAAGTATCCATTTTTATAAGCGGAGGAGTCAATTTCAATTTTGGCATATAGTCTGCTACCCTGTCCGATGCTTCCGTCGTAGTAATTATTGAACGTGTCAGTGATGATGGGAATCAGATTCCATTTTTCACTTTCGTTTCTGTGCAGAATCATATCTAGAACAGGAGTGTCGGAAGCGTCATTCGAACGCAGACCTTTATTTACGAGTTCATATTGTGCAATATAATATACCCCCGGAGAATCTTGTGATATAATCCATTTTTTGATATTCGATGTTTCGTTATAAAGAAGCAGTGCTCCAGACGTATTTGATATAAGTACCATTTCCTGTGCTCCGAGAGAACTTGAATCGCGTAGACCTAGGGAATAGAACACACAAAAAGAACCGTAATTTTCCACGAACCAAAGCTGACTCCCGTCCAGTCCGACTGGCAGAGAACTTTCCAGTCCGACAGAAGCATTTGGCTTTGAAGTCAGATATTTCCCGCTATATTTATTTTGAATTTTATATACGCCGGAAGAGACCGATTGCTGTGGAAGAACAGTGATATAGCAGATGTCGCTTGAGACGTAGATACCATTGTAGTAAAGCAATATACTTACGCTATATCTGCCGGGGAAATAGGGAGTAACCAGGCCGGTAGCAGAAACCGAGAGTGCAGAATAATTTGAGCTTACCCAACTAATGGCGCCTACATTCGGAGGTGTTCTCGTGTATTCAAGCTGCTTTGAGTTTCCCATTAATACTGTGACTTCCCTTACATTAAATGTTACGGTAGGAGTAATGCTGCTATATTCCAACTTCAAACAAGGCTTGTAAGAGCTATTATTGAAAGAGGCAAACGTTTTATTTCTATACGTACTGCCTGATTCAACAGCGTCTTCCGCTTTGAATATGACGCCCTTGTTTTTATCATATGAGCCGCTTGCCCAGTTGCGCACGACAGATGTAATGTCAAAGGCATATCGTTGTGAGTCACCCGGTGCGTTTCCGTTTCCATATGAAACAGAACGAGATGAATATATGGAGGCATAGCTGTTCGGACTGACGCTGGACCAACTTGCGGAATTCTCGCTCCATGTATTTCCAGTAAAAGCATGGCACCTTACTGTCATAGCCTGGCTTTCACAAAGCAAGTCTCTGATTTCAAGCGACGCACTGGAAATCTGGCCCGCGCTGATTCCGGAAAGATTCAAGCCGGGGAATTTCATCAAAGTCCTGGAAATTCCAAAGGAGCTTCGTTTTCCAATATACAGAGAACCGGATGTTCCGGAAGAGCCCGCGTTACTGTTGATCGTGACATCTTCAATTGCTCCGCTTGTATTGATCTCAATACTACTGCTCAAACTCAAGGGATATACGGTATTTGCGTCAGCCAGATATTCTTCCGGAAGCGCCAGGCGCAAGATATATTCCTCCTGTGGCACGACCGTATCAAAAGTGTAGGAAAGCAAGCGATTATTTCGATCGTCTGCAGTAAATGCCACTGCATCGCTGACGTAGGCAACCGTCTCGTTTTCCGCATTACGCAGCAGCAGCTGTCCGAAGTCATTCTGATATAATTCTAACCCATTGGTATAAAGACGAGCAGCAAATTCATCCTGCACATCTGCACGCTGCATCACGATTTCTTCCGAGAAACCCATGTATGTCAAAGAGACATTTCTGGTAAGCGCAGAGTCCCGGCTATAGGAAACAGATTTTTGATCGGATGCGGCCTCGGAAAAAGGAAGCTGTGTTTCTGGTTTCAGCACCAGAACGGTATCTTTATACTGCAGGCGAATGCCATCAGAAAGATCCTCGCTGAAAGTCGTGACCACATCGTTGTCTTCAGATCGATATATGGTTTTGCCGGCCTCCCGGGTTGATGCAATCTTCAGCGTTTTATCCTTTATTACTCCATCCGCTTCGTACTTTACCGGGAATGCATATAAATACTGCG
>OLXP01000451.1_pt1 | contig 19400 bp, 17 predicted proteins | sample 1644201 | NCBI WGS metagenome assembly OLXP01 (sample SAMEA103958163, study PRJEB25191) | human gut metagenome
TCCTTTCCTGCGTTCTCCATCGCGGACAGGAGGGCATCAGGGAATTCAGCGTTCCCTACAACGGTCTGGATGTGAAGATCTGCGTGGCTTCCGGTCTGGCAAACGCCCGGAAGGTGCTGGAGTCCGTGAAATCCGGCGAGAAGGAGTACCACTTCATTGAGGTCATGGCCTGCCCCGGCGGATGCGTCATGGGCGGCGGCCAGCCGGTCTACGGCACCAAGGTGCGCCGGGCAGAGACCCGCACTAAGGGACTGTACGAAGCGGACGGCGGCATGGCCATCAAGAAGTCCAACGAGAACCCCCTGATGGACGTGTTCTACAACGGTTACTTTAAGGGCAAAGCCCACGAGCTTCTGCATAATCCCCACGAATAAATTTATAATTTCCGGGGCGCACCCATTTGGGTCAATGTTGCTGACTTAGTGACATTGGGCACGCGGCTGTCCCTCTATTTTATGCCCTTTTATCTCCGCCTCGCGTCCATCTTTATTCTTGTGCTATTGGATTTCATTTGTGCCAGCGGGGAGAAGTTGTCGTAATTCTTGGTCAAGTCCGCGTCGAAGATCGCACAATAATGTTTCGTCATGGCAAGGGTGCTATGCCCCAAGAGTTTTTGCAGAGTAAAGGCATCTCCGCCACAATCAATCAAATACTTTCGGGCAATGGTGTGGCGGAACAGATGGATGCTTGCCTTTTGGACTCCCCGCTGCGTGTTATACCTCGCTATGGATTGCCGCAGACCATTCTCCGTCAGTTGAGAGCCGGTTTCTGTGCAAAAGAGGAAATCCAGCCGCCTCCCCGCCTCTGTGCCGCAGATGCTCCCGCAGAATGGACACCATGGCACTACAAAGGGGAATGACCTGGGTCTTCCTGTTCTTTGTGTGGCGGTAGAACACCACGCCGCCGTCCAAATCCACATCTCGGATTTGATACTATTTCCTGATTAAAATCTTAATTTTAATCAGGAAGGCATCGCCTGACGGCGCTGCCTGTTTTGTGATTTATAAGGAAAGAAATCACAAAACAAGTCTCATATGAACTCCATGCCCTTCAGGCAATTAAAATCTTTTTTAAAGATTTTAATTGGAGTTCAGTATAAATCCGAATAGGTTTCTTTCACAGTTTTCTCCGCCTTGTAGAGCGGGATATTGAGGCGGGTAATGCCTTGCTCATTGCACCAAGAGAAAAAGGATTTGAGGGTGCGTGTATAACTGTTGATGCTGTTGGGGGAAAGGTGCGCGGTGCGCATACTGATAATCATTGCATCCAAATCCGCCTTTTGGAGCATGGCAATGTCCATCTTTACATCCAAGTGCCGCGCCACGGCTTGAAACTGGGCTTGATAACTTTGCAAAGTCTTTTCGGCAAGCCCCTTTGCCTTTTTGGAAATGATGAAGTCGGAAAAGGTTTCCTCGATGGTTGCACTCACTACTAACTTGATTTTAGCCATAATATCTGTCCTCTTGATTTCATAATTTTTAGCCTAAAATCAAGAGCACAGGTCAGCGCTTTCCTTTTGGCGAAAACCAAAGAAAATCACACATCACAAGCGATAAAAGCAAGAAAAAGCCTTGATTTCAGAAGAAATCAAGGCTTTTTGCGGAGATAAGCGGGATCGAACCGCTGACCTCTTGAATGCCATGCTTTGGTAATGAATATCATTTGATATTTGTGCAATAATCAGCCCAATAAGTCCATATAATTCGCATAAAAATCCATTATATATCAGTTGGTGCATAGTGTTTCGTCGTGATTCCGGTATGCGTTCCGGTACGAAAAGTAACGCGTGTTCAAAAAGTAACGCGGTAAACTTCAAACCGCCAGACTGAGAAAGGATTTTTTATGGAATACATTACTGTTAAAGAAGCAGCCGAGAAATGGAATACATCCGTTCAGGTCGTAAGACGTTTTTGCAGGCAAGAACGAATTGCCGGTGTTGTTCAGCAGGAAGGGGCATGGTTGATCCCAAAGTACGCAAAGAAACCCGGCAGAGCAGAACCCATGGAAGCGGGGGCTGCCATACTCCCGGCGTTGGCACAGAAGCTGCTCCGACAGAAAAAGAAGAGCTTTCACGGGCTGTACGATTATGTCCAAATCAATCTGACCTACAGCTCCTGCCGTCTGGCCAGCAACCGGCTGACCCGGCAGCAGGTGGAAACCATCTTCACGAAAGGAAAGGTGTCGGTCTCCTTTGAGCCCATGAAGGTGTCCGATTTGGTGGAGGTGCTGAACCACTGTGTCTGCGTTGACTACATCCTCGACCATACGCAGGAGCCTCTGACTCCGAAATTCATCAAGGAGCTTCACTACCAGCTGGTCTTTGGCACGGTGGATGACCGCCGGAAACGGGTTGCACCGGGGCAGTACCGTAGCCCCAAATCCTCCCGCAGAGTACCCTTCATGCTGCCGGCTGAACAGATCAGTTCCAAACTGAAAGCCTTGATTGCGGAATATGAAGCGCTGACGGAGGTGGAGCGCCGGGACATTCTGCGCTTTCATGTACGATTTGAGCGGATTTTTCCCTTCGAGGACTGCAACGGGAGAATCGGTCGGCTGATTCTGTTCAAAGAGTGCCTGCGCCACGATGTGATGCCCTTCATCATCGATGACAAACGCCGAACCCGATATCTGGAGGGCCTCCGGGAATGGGACGATGATCCCGGCATTCTGACGGAAGTGGTGATGGAAGCCCAGAGTCGCTTTGATGCCCAGATTCAGCTGCAAAACCTATCGGAGGACCGACACAATTTCCTGTCGGCAGGCGTTATGGAGGACTGATTATGAAGATCGATTACATACCCGCAGGGGACTACTGCATCCCCAATCTGGAACTGCCCCAGGAATCCCGTCCCATCGGCAAATGGGGCAGAATGCACCGCTGCTACCTGGAAACCTACCACCCCATTCGGTTCAATCAGCTCGTCCTTTCCGGCACCCTCTGGACGTATCTGGCTGACCTGAACGAACAGGCGCAGGCGCGTATGGACACGCTGATGGAACAAATGAAAGCGGCAGAAGGCGTAATTGAAGACTTGAAAGCAAACGATCCTATGGCTTGGGTGCAGAGGATGAACAGCATCCAAGCTAGGGCGGAGGAGATCGTCCGGGAGGAAATCATATATGGGGAGGCTGCGGTATGAGCATCTTAGAAGACTTTTGGTATGGCAATATCGAGCCGTCCGAGTATGACACATCCTCCGCAAAAGAGTACAAGGAAGCACTTCTGCGTATCAGCCGGAATGAAGAAAGCCTGCAGGATACGCTCACGGACGCGCAGAGAAAACTGTTCGCACAGTACCTGGACAGTGTTCGTGAATTTCAGGACATGGCAGAATGCCTGCTGTTCCAGAATAGCTTCCGTCTGGGCGCCAGAATGATGCTGGAGATCATGAACGAATAGGCGAAGCACCCACGGCACCCAGCGGTCTGCCTGACCGCTGGGTGCCAAATGATTATGCGTAATAACTCCAAGGCAGCATGCTTGGGAAAGACTGCGATCAATCTTACACACGCAGAAAAACGCTTTATAGAAATGGAATGCGAGCGTTTCTTACCATATAGACACGAGTTTTTAATCATTCTTCTTTTATACGCTTTTTTCTTTAATATGATGGTAATTCACTTCAAAGTCCATCGTATTTTTAGTTCTACCAGAATCCATATTACTTTGTGGATAAAAAAGATTCCTGTTCTATTGTTACACCATACTCTAATATTCTTTCCATCGCATCCTCAAAGATTGGATACTCTTGATTCACCAAAGCAGCTTTTATCTTTTCCAAATATTTTAAGGAACGAACAAGACCATTCATATGATGGGCTGTAACATCCTGCCCAGACATCCGCATAGGCAATGCCTTTGGAATCAACTGTTGAAGCTGTGAATACATCTGGAAGCCTCATTGGTAAGTGGGGCGTGCCGCTGCTGTTCATCAGCACTCCGGAAAGCATGACATCCGCACGCAAAGCCGCCCCAATTTTGGCAAAGAGCTTTTTCTTTTGCGGGCTGAGAAAACCGCCATGATAGACAACCAATTCTTCCTTGCAGCGCTCTGATAAAATATACTCATCGTAATTTGTCTTGTTTTCGATGAATGTTATCTTTTGCGTTTGTTTTAGATCGATTGCGGTAATGTAATCAACAGCAGTGCTGGGCAATGCAATGCCGAATGGACCAGCAGCACTCAGATTAATAGAGCCGGTTGCGGTATGGATAACACCATTTCCTGCAAGCTCATACAGTTCTGGGCGTGCGTAAATGCCTAAGTACGCCAGCTGGTTCCGAATACCCAGTTCCCCTTCCTCACTTGCCTGCGCCAAACCCGTATCATATGTCTGGGCAATGCGCAGGAAGCGCTCTCTCACACATCTCTCAAAATATTTGGTGTCATGATAGCACTGGCTGCTGAACGCCCGCATGGTAATCGATTCCCCATGCATGGAGTCATATACTTCAAATGCCGTAAGTAAATCCAAAAGAGACTGAAAGTCATTTTTGCAATACGATGGCACTCTAAAATTTCTCTGTGCTTCGGTACATATATCGTCCCGCCAAGAAACAATCCACTGCGTAGAGACATGCGAAAGCTGTTCAAGAACCGTTGATGCAACTTTAGAGGCAAGCTCTTTTGGATGCGTTCGACCAACAAGGCTGTAACACTCCTTGACTTTGTCCAGATTTAGACTAACGCACGATAACACCGGCCTGCCTTTTACCCACTCGTTTGTAACGAAACCTTCTTTTTCCAATGCAGTTGCGGCATCATTAAATGTATCCCGGATAGACGCATCCTGATAATCGTATTCTGGAAATTCCTTCTTACCGGAAGCAATGCGAAGCATTACCCGCCTGTTTGATACGCCAGGTTCCATTAAATGCTTGCTACTTTCATATTTATCCAACAGACGGTTGAGGATAATTACCTTCGTCATACGCATTCCATCCTTTTTCCGTAAGTCAGGATATGCATTTGATACTTATCTTTGCTGACCAGAAGGGTACGATCTGCTAGCGGCATAATATCAGGCAGCTTATCCGGTGGTGTGCAGATAATGGCCTGCAATCCCATTTTTCGGAGAAGGCGGACACTTTCCACAATTCTTTCACTGTCCATTTTGTTGAATGCTTCGTCGAAAACAACTAAGCGAACAGTATTGTTAACCAGACCGGACAGGTTGTTGACCTGATAAATCTGCGCAAACGATGCAAGTACAGCAATGTAGAAAGGCGTCTGGGTTTCGCCGCCAGATTTGGTGTTCAGCGTCTGAGAAAGCATTTGCTTAGAGCCGTTTTGATCTATGGTTTCCAGATCAAATTTCAAATAGGTTCGAAAATCCGTAAATCGCTCAATATTCTGCTGCAGCTCACTTTGCTTTCTGGCATTGACCTGTGTATCGTCTGACATAGCAATGCGGCCAAATAGGTCCTCGATTAGTTTTCCGTATTTTTGTTGGAACGGCATTGCAAAGAGACCGGCTTCACCTTCCATAAGCTCCGGAGCCATAATCATATCATAATAATCTGCGTAGTCAGGGTTCCGATCAACACGGAATTTATATCGGTCCGTACCAAACTGTGCCTGATCCAGAGCTCTATTCAGGCTTTTTACCTGATCCTGAACCTGATCAATACTGGACTTAAGCTTCGCCAAAAAATCATTCTGGAATTGCTCCATGGCGCTTTCGTAAGCCGCCTTAATTTTGGCGCGATATTTTGGAAGTTCGCTTTCTTCCAGCAGGTTCTGTTCAGCAGCATATTCCTCGTTATCCATAGCATCAATCCGGAAAGAGCAAGGACGGAATTTATCTGCATACTCAGAACGCGCACGGAACAACTTTTGCATAGCGGATTCTCGCTCCCGCACGGTTTGTGCAAGGCGATCATTGAAGTTCTTATAGACAACGGATGCTTTCTTCAGTCGGCTTAATTCCTGCAGATAACGAGGAATTCCTGTTTTTTGAATAAAGTCTTCAGAAAACTCTTCCGCTATACGGTCTTCCATATTGGCTATTTTTTGATTGATTTCCGGGAGAATATCCCAAACCAGCGCATGGATGCGGTTTTCTGAGAGTGCTTTCTCTTTGATGTATTGCTCTTTGCTATCGCCCAAAGACTCGATCTCTCCAGCAAGCTTCGCAATGATTTTTCTCTGCTCGCCCAGCCAGAACAGATCCAAGTGGGACATTTGCTCCTCGATTTGCTCCAATTCGCGGGAGATTTCCAATCCCCGGAGGTAGTCTGTCTGGCGCTGGGGTACTATACTCTGGATATAGCGAGCAGAAAACAGCACCTCATGGTTTTGGTGCTTTGAAAGCGTCTGATAGATCGGCACCCAAATCTGAAGTTTCGATTGAAGCTCTGTAAGCTCTGCTTCAATGCGGGCGATTCGGAGTGCAACCGCGCGGCGACCAATGAACGCATCGTCCATCAGCTCCTTCCGGATTGGTCGAACAACGTACCCCTGATAGAGCATGCCATCTGCTGTGATTGCAGTTTTACTTCTCCTCAGCTGATCCACATGACTGCAGCAGACAACGCGTCCCAGCAGATAATCAATATAGCTGCGCGCCAAATCATTCTCCGTCTCCACCTTTTTCGCAAGACTGTCTGGCCACGGTTCCAATCGTTCTCTCTCGCGCAGTTTTCCAATATCAACCAAGCCAAAGGAATTCATTCCAAATTCCCGCTTAATCTGATCATAAATGCGCAGAGCATCACGGTAGTATTCCGGAGGTACCAGTAGATAGAATTTCTGCGTGTTCAGATATCCCTCCACCGCTCGGCGCCAGTGTTCCTCGGATTCCGGGATCTCCAGAACGTCCGCAAGGATATCGATCCTAACCGATTTTCCCGCCTTCTTCGTTAATTCTACCTCAAGACGCTCTTTCAGGCGCAATAGCCCCCTTGGGTAGTCTTTCACATTCTTGCGCAGATTGTCCAAGGCGACCGCTTTCTGATCCTGTTCGGCTTTTAGGTCATCAGTCAAAACTTTCACTTTATATGCTGTATCGCGGACTGCAGCCATAAAATTCGCCGTTGCATCTTGCGCTCTTTCAAAGACTGCAATGGATTTTGCGAAAATCTCATAGTTGCAGTCTGTGAACAGCGAATATGCCTTTTGGGCCGTATCTGCCGCATCTGTGACCGAATGCAACACTTCATTGATATCCCACCCCAGGATTGTTTGGCAGAGGCTGCACATGTTGCCAGCCTCTTGTTTCAAGTCAACCACTTCATTCTGAAGCTGCCGGAGCAAACGCTGCTGCTCTGTAAGTAGGGATTCCTTTGATCGGCGAAGCTTCTCCTCTTCACGTGAAACATCGCTTTGCGCACATGCGGCAATGAGTTCCTCCTTTCGCTGCTCCTTTTGCCGAATCAAAAGTGAAACCCGCTCAATCTCAGAAGACACCTTCTGAATCCGTTCTTCGCAGTCCTTTTGCTCTAATAATGCCTTGTTGTTTTCCGCCTCCAAATCTTCCTTCTGTGCCCAAAGGACAAGGAATGACTGCTGCTGCCAGCGATCGATTGCCATCTGCATTTCCCGAAACAATCTGCCAATTTCTTGCAATGCAGTCAGTTTTTCTTCTTGTCTTTGTGCCAGCTGTTCGTGGCGCTTATAATCCCGTATGTTTTGCTGCATCTCAACGATATTGGGCTTATCTGGAATATCACAAATGTTTTCGGTAATGAACTTTTGGATATCCACGATTGGGCGAAAAGAAACCGCTTTCTTCATCATCCGGGTAACCTGCTCATTATGAACATTCCATTTTGCCAGCATATCCGTACGGTATTGGCTCTGCGTATCGTAGAACTTAGCGCGAAGGTCATATTTCTCCTTCGTGCGCTTTCGGAAATCCGTATAGTCGAGAGCAAAGCCGTTTTCCACAAATCCATCTTCTGGTATTTCCCCATCATAGATAAAAAAGTGTTCGATGTTGTTGCCATCACTACGGCAGTCGAAGACAACACCGGTAACGAAACGTGTCCCCTCCACATCATCAAGAAACTCACATGCAATATAGCTGGAAAAATCCTTTCCGCGTCTGGAGTATGGGTTATTGTCATCCATATCAGCCCGCAAATAGCCATCCAAAGAACGCTGTGACTTTTCGTTTGCCGCCTGGTTAAAGTTCCTGGCATTGGTTTCCCCGAGGAGAACAATCTGTAATGCATCAATGACTGTAGATTTACCTGCGCCATTTTTTCCAGTAAGAAAATTGACATCGCCAACTTCAATGATCTGCTTGGAGAAATAGAGCCAGTTAATCAGCAGAATCTTCTTCAGTTTCTTCATCGTTCTCCTCCTTCCTTAGAACAGAAACAATCATATTCAGCTTGTCAGCGGACACAGCGGACAGAACCGTTGGAAGAATCGCAAACTTACAACTGCCTTTATTGTATTTTCCATCAATTCTCTGAATGATAGAGTGGTTTTCAAGGCGCGTAAGTGCACGCTTAACTTCTTCCATATTGGGCTTGGATGGCAAAATGGCATAGTCCGTGACGACTTTCTCCAATACGTCTCTTACGGTACAGATTGCATCCTGTTCTAACCCAAGGTGCTCTTGGTTTTCATCATAAATCATTCTGATGGCTAAAAGAATCGCGGTTTCTTTTTTATCAAGATTGCAGCGGTTGGCTTCGTCCGTATTCAAGATGTAAAAATAACCGTTCATATCATCCTTGCGAAGATCCCAATCCAAAAGTGCAAGGTAATCCCGAACCTGTTCATAATGAATGGACAGAAATGTATAATCAGGATTTGCAACACGGCCTTTATCCGGTCTATATAAGGTTCTCACAACGTATGTACGACTCAACAGCTGGTTACACACAGACTTAAATTGATCGATATCTCGCTGGGAGGCACTGTTTATCCAATCCACATTCATTTCTTTTCCTCCTTGCGGCTGATCTGCAGCTGCGGAACTGAGTATTCGTTTTCTGTGAAACTGCCACCTAATTCCTTAACGGTATATCTTGCATTTCGATCACTACTGGCAAGGACAGTCAGCAGACTCATAATATACGCTTTATCATCCTGGAGCTGCATATCTTTAGAATAGCAAGTATCTGACTGACCCAGCCAATTTTCAACATACGCCTCTACGGCTGCTCTGTCGTATTCGGAGTGCAGAATCCCCTGTACCTGCCTCAAAATCTCGTCATCGATAGATGTGTCTTCAATCGGTACAGGCTCTGCCTTCGTACGCTTTCCAGGCCGCTTTCGATACCACAGACTTTTCTCTGAAATAAACGATTGCTCATATAATTGAAATGCTGGCTGGATCTGCTCAACAAGTTCGGATGCTCTGCGATTTCTTGAGAGTTCCTGAAGCAGATAGTTTAGATTGCCGCGAACATTATGATCACGGTTCGTCAGATTTTCGATTTTCTGGGTGGTTGCCCTGGTATAGCGCCGGACTTGTCCATCTATTTCGTCCAAATAGTCACGCTCGATACTATCATATCGCTCCTTCACCCAGAAAATTTTTTTCAAAAGATCGGTGCGGCATTCCTCTAATGAAGATCCACGTTTGTCCTGCAGCGCAGCATTTGACATTGCAATTAGGAGGGCATCATCCTCTACCCAGCTTTTCAGAATCGCTTGGATCGGTCCACGATATTTGGGAACGGAATCCTTAATTTTCAGGGGACGGATATAGGCCTCTGCAATCTTCTGCCCATAATCATCAAAGTGAGATGCCAGAACTTGGTTTACCTCCTGCATCTCGATTTGAACTTGAAAAAAATGTTTCACATTATGGTAGACCATTTGCAGCAAATTAATAAGTGACTGCGTGTTATCATAAGCACTATAAATTGCAGCCATCTTGTCGTACACATTGTCTCCTTCATCCGCAACTTTTAGCGTGGAATAGGTTCCGAATACATAGGAATACCCCCGAACAGGGCTGTCATCCCGCAATTGATGGAACAGTTCAAGCAATCGGCTGCTGTAGCCAGGGACTGCAATATATTCGTCAAAATCCTCTCCACGTTCCTTCTCAAACCAGCCTTTGGCGCAAAGCTTTCGTATCAAAAATCTGGCACGTCCTGAGACATCACGAAGCTCCTCTTCATCAATATCCTCCCCATCAAAAGTCGCATCTGCCAGCTGCTGCTCCAGTTTGCTTCGCAGCATCATGTACAACATATTTTCCGGTATTTTCAAACTCTCTCTATACGCGCAGTATAGGACATCCAAAGCATCTGAGTACAGGACTCGATTAGGTGAGGACAAAACGGAGAAAAGCTCGCTTGGTACAGCGTCAAACAACTTCATGAAAATCCCCCTTATAGGAGTTATCTATGACAGGCATTTTAATTAAACTGGATGATCGCCCCGATATCATTTTTGACAATGGCACATTTTACGGTGGTTTGCATTGCGGAGACTGCTTCAATGTCCAAATGAATCAGTGGATCAATGTCAGACTCGAATATTCTGACGAATGGGTCATTTACTACAGAGGCAAAAGCTACCCTGCTCCCTTTGGAAAACGTGTAGAAATATAGTTTCGCCCGGCTGTTCATAATCAAGCACTTTTCATTGGCTTTTCATTGGCATTGGCAGTTACACTATATCAACTTATTGGTCCAATAAACGCCACCTTTTAATTTCACCCTACCACCAATTTGTTTGTCTTCTTCAAGAACTTTGCCGGAATCGGGCGATCCAGTTCCCAGGTGACATTCATGGGGCGGGAGCCTGTGTGGCTCACATAGCTGGCAGTCCCCAGATAGGTGTACGCCTCGGCACCATTTGTAATCCGATCCGATTTGAACTCCCGGACGAATAGCAGCACCTTGCTGCCACGTTCCCTGTGATGGATGTACCGCTGCCCCGTTGCGGAATTCTCTGCTGTCGTGCTCTGACTCTGCCAATGGAACAGACTCTCGTTGATGGAATAGTCGTTATACATGGTCGTTGGCGAATAGTCCTTGCCTGCCTTATTGAGCGTCACAAAGAATGCATCCAACTGCTTATCGGGCAGCCACTTTACACCCTCACGAACAGTGGAAGGCTTCAGAAAATCCAAAGCAACCAACAGTTGGTCACGGGTGTAGGTGCAGTGCAGATCCAGCGGGCAATCGAAGCCCAGGTCAACCGGTTCATCAATAAAGTCAATCTTTTCGTACCGATATCGGAGCAGTTCCAACAGTTCGCTCAGAAGAACAGGGCTGTCAGAAAGGGCATAGAGGTTATCCAGCACTTCGTCGCTGCTCCAATCCTCTGCGGCCTTGCCCCAGATGGTGATATAGAACATCTGCAGCATTCGCTTTTGCAGTTCCGGCAGCGCGGCGAAATCTACATCGTCCAGCCTTGGAAGCAAATCGAGAAGGAAAGAGATCCAGCGGCGGGAATCAATGACAGCCAGCCGCGAAAAGGCTTTCGTCAAGATATCTTCCAGCGCTTCCTGGAAATCAGGCGCAACATCCGCTCTTGCACAGAGTCGAGAGAAGGACGTAAACTTGTAAACTGCTCTGGGGTCCAGATGGTAGTAGTCCAGAAAATTGCCCAAAGTCAGTTCCAGACCGGTGTCATCGGCAAAAGAGGCCACCCGGGACACCAGACCAGCCGTATTTCCGTAGGAGGCACGGATGTTGTCGAGAATATATCGAGCCGCTTTCTTTTCCAGCTGAATGTAGCAGCCCTTGGGCACAGATACGAAACCATCCTTGATTTCCCGTGTGACACTACGGGTGGTATTGCTGAGTAATGCCGCAAACTTATCCTCAAAGTTGTATTTCTTGTTTGCCTGTCCGATGAAGTCCAACACGGTCAGGCACTCTTTATCCTCCGCCAGACGAAGACCACGCCCCAGCTGCTGTAGGAACACGGTCAGTGACTCCGTAGGACGCAGGAAGAGCACAGTGTTGACCTCGGGAATATCCACGCCTTCGTTGTAGATGTCCACAACGAAAATGAAACGAACCTCCCCTGTGACCAAGCGTTGCTTGGCAGCTTTTCTTTCCTCATCAGGGGAACTGCCTGTCAGATACATGGACGGGATGCCATGGTCGTTGAAATAGCGGCACATAAACTCCGCATGTTCAATGGAAACACAGAAGCCAAGACCCTTTACATCATCAATATCGGTGACATATTTCAGCAAAGACGAGACGACCGGATCGGCACGCCGTTGCGCCATCGCTCCGCTGAGGGTATAAATCTTTGTCAGCTCACTCTTGTCATAGCCGCCGGCACTCCATTTCAGAGTGTCCAAGTCCACAGTATCCGTGACGCCAAAATACTGGAACGGGCACAGTAGTTTCCGGTCAATGGCTTCCGGCAGGCGGATTTCTGCCGCGATACGGTTACCAAAATAGGAGAGGATGCTTTTGCCGTCCATACGCTCCGGGGTAGCAGTCAAGCCCAACAGAATGGATGGCTGATAGTAGGAAAGCAGCTTCTGATAGGTTGGTGCCGCTGCATGGTGGAACTCGTCTACGATGATATAATCGTAGAAGTCCGGTGCCGTCTTTGCCGAAAAATCTTGAGAATTGAAGGTTTGGATGGAGATAAAGAGATTGTCGATACTCTCCGGCTTATAGCTGCCCACAAACATCTCACCGAAGTTGGCATCCTTCAGCACAGCCCGGAAGGTGTACAAGCTCTGCTTGAGGATTTCTTCCCGGTGCGCTACAAAGAGCAGACAGCAAGGCTTGTCCGGATTCTGCTTGCGGGACCGCTTGTAATCCAGGGCGGAAATGACGGTTTTGCCGGTGCCGGTGGCAGCTACAACCAGATTGCGGCTGTAACCGCGAACTTTACGTTCTGCCTCCAGTTTGTCTAATATCTCCTGCTGATAGGAATATGGTGTGATATCCATTGTGTATACTTCGGCATTATTGGAGTCGAAATACTTTTCAGCGTTCAGCGCTCGTGCAAGACGCTCCTTCTGGTCCTCAGAATAATACTCAAACTCATTGGAGTTCCAGTAGCTCTCAAAGGTAGCCGCAATCTTGTCGATGGTCTCCGGCAGGTCTTTCTTCGTGACCTTCACGTTCCACTCCAAACCGCTGGAAATAGCTGCATTGGATAGGTTGGAAGAGCCGACGTAAGCCGTTGTGAAACCCGTATCACGATAGAACACATAGGTTTTGGCGTGCAAACGCGTGCGCTTGGTGTCATAGCTTACCTTGATCTTGGTGTTAGGTAACTGACGAAGCTCCTCAATCGCCTTTACATCGGTAGCGCCCATATAGGAAGTTGTAATAATGCGTAGCTCACCGCCGTTCTGAGTAAATTCTCGCAGTTCGTCCATCAGCAGGCGCAGGCCGCTCCACTTGATGAAGGACACCAGCATGTCGATGCGGTCAGCAGACACGATTTCCTTTTTGAGTTCCGTGTACATCTGAGGCTCATGGATCGCACCGGTGAACAGTGAACTCTGGGAAATAGAGGTCTCCGGACGGCTCAGATCCGCAGCAGTTTTTCCGACTGCCAACCGGAGATCTGCTTCCCGTAATAGCGCAAGAAGCTGCTCTGCCCGCTGGTCAACACCCAGCGAGGCAAAGTCAGCTTCTTTTGTTGTGTTTTGAATGAGGGATACAATCTGATTGGTTAGCGCAATTTGGGCAGAGAGGTCTCCACCATTGTCCAGAACGTTATCCAAGCCCTTCTGAACCACATCCGCCAGGTACTGCGCCAGCACCTTGGATGCTTCCGCCCTGTCAATGGGCGCAACAGCCTTGCGAGCTTCCGGGATTTCCGCCAGCTCGCTGTTCAGGGCGTTGTTGATGACTTGTTCGTAAAGACCATGGTGCAGCATATCTATTTCCTCGATATAAATGGAGTTAGAGGTGGTAGTTTAGTCTAATTGGCTCTATGTAGCCATTGGAAAAAGTAAACTGAAGAACTGATCTGTCAAAACTGGGATTGTCTGCGTGTATGATCCTATGGTGGTTGGGGCAAACAATCATCTGGTTGGTTGCGCTGTTGTTCAAACTCTTTGTGAAATAATCAATATGGTGAGCCTCGCAGACGTGTGCGTCATATTCTTCGCCAATGGATTGTCCACAGATCTGACATCGATAACAGTATAGCTGCTTCAGATTGTCACCAATCTTCTTATTCAGTTTTCTGATTTTTCGAACACCCTCCGAAACCTGAATGCCTGCAGACGGGTCATCAATCTCGAAGTTCATTTCATTTTCAATGTGCTATTCCGAAAAATCACGAGCATATGTAGCTACCGCAATTACGTCTTCTGAAAGAATTGGGTCAAGTACGTACGTATCGTCGAATTCTGTGGTATAGATTGCGAGGAAGTCCTTTGCATCATCTGGCAGCCTGATTATCCGACGGTCGCCCTTTTCACGACTTTGGCGAGCTCCATTCAGATAATTGTAGCTTTTTGAGAAGACAACCTGAAGCGCCCGGGCCAAATCTCCATTCTTGGCATAGCGAATCTGCAAAATGTCAGATTTATGGTTCCACTTCTCTTGAAATTTGACATTGCGAATCGTTGCATTGTAGGTTTTTCCGCCCAAAATAAGTCGAATTGGTTTTGCTTCTCCCTTCTCCAGGTAACGTCCCATGATTTGCCCGAATACAACCTGTTCCTTAATGGGCAGTGTAAGCCATTCAGTCAGCAAAGACCAATCGACTTCTTTTTGATAAACATAGCTGTCTTCAATGCCCATTTGAGATCACATCTTTTGCTTATATCTGTACTAAAGACGCAGCCCAACATATTGGTGATTGGGGAGTTGCTTTCGTATATTATAGAACTAGATGGCATAAAAAGCAAGAAATCGACCTATGATTTTCTAATCTACGGAAACACGCTCGAGGGCTTCGTGTTGAAATACTGCGCAGTTCGTGATAAAATGACAAAACAGTATGTGGTCTTAATCACTGAAATGCGAAAACTGCTAAAGTCTCTTGCGGTTTTCGTATTTTTTCAACGCGCGTACGTTTTTTCTATAATCTATAATTAAAAAGCCACCTCTACCAGAAGTAAAGATGGCTTTGACAGATTAACCAGCCTATAATTTGTCAATGGAACATACTACAGCCTTTGCATATTTTTTTGCTGTAAAGTCAATGATGTTACGGTTGACGCCAAAGATCAAAATCAAATAGGCACTCAAGTGAACGATTCCGCAAGCGATGTGCTCTACTGGCATAGTAAGAAAGTAATCTTTTGGCGAAAGATCCCAGTTTGTGATAATAACCGCAACGATAAGCACCACACTGTAAACAGTCAGACACCCAATAAAGAGAGACTTGACAGAATAAATGTTGCGCAAAAAACCGTAGTTCAGATTCTCTTCCTGAACGAGCTTGAATTCTGCTGTGCGCGTTTTTTCTCTTAACCATGCTGATGCGGATCTAGCAGCATCCTTTCTTGCATTAGGATCTTCACTGTACAGATCGCTGAAACTGGATTCAAGTTTTGCCAGTCTATCGCAGTAGCGCTTTCTCGATACGGTACTGATTTCCGACGATTCAGCCATTAGGAACTCCGCAATGTAGTCCACCTGATTTACCGAATTTCCCCAATATCGTATCCAACAGGTAAAGAGGCCACTGCCTGCGATCAACACTGTAGTAATTACCACTGTGCTAGAAAAAGTACGCACGGCATCTACAAGGATATAGGCATCAAGCAGAAATGGGCTCACTACGAAGATAAAGGCGCAAATCCGAGTACGAATGTCATATCGATCAAAAAGGTCAATTTTCATTTCTTACCTCCCATAAGGGTATAGGCATCCCGTATTTTCCCTAGCACATCAGCCTTATCACTATACAGCAACAGCAGTTCGGAATCGAGGATATCAAATCCGGTCCCATACTCAGAGGCGCGTCGAAAACGAGCAAACCCATGGGTATCAACTCTGCAAAAATAAAGCCGATACTTTCCTGCAAACTCGGTGAATTGATCAGGGAAACAGCAGTTCAAGACAATGGTCTCCCCCTGAAGTCCACTGGAAAGTAACGCATGAGCATGGGTGTTATGGCCTGTTACAAAGCATATGCCATCATTTCTGAATGGAAACGACTTCAGGCAGACAAAATCTCCCTCATCGGCGCAACGTAGGAAGTGGGTGTGGAATACCCGCTTAAGATATTCCACACGTGCCGTAACTTCATTTTCTTTGCCCTTCCACAGGTAGTAGGTCATCAAACTGTCTCCCCGAGAGATTTCCCTAGGACATACTTCGGCGCTGCCACATTTGCACTGACATTGATGTCTCCGGAAGTCGTGTAGCTGACCGAATGTCCGTAGTTTTTTTTCTTCAGCGTATCAGAACCACCATTGGTCGTTCCAGTATTGTCAGAGACATAATACTTGATATCCAGTCCGAACTCTTTATCCTTCTGTGCAAAAATTTTCTCTGCAATTTCGTATTTACCGTGATGTGGGAGCTGGATGTATGTGACATTCTTCAAATTGGGTTCAACCATTGTGTATGAACTATCGCCACACAGAAGCAGATATTTCCCATTGTCCATGTTAATCCTGGCCTGGAAGCAGATGGCATTATAAATGGTCTCTCCGTCAATCGTGTCGCCTTCACGGTTATCAAGGAATTGGGCAACAGCAGACAACGCGGCATTCTTCTCGGGGCCAACAATCTTGACCCCCATGCAAACAGTGGGAAGTGTCAGTGCATCCACCAAATCGACCTTACCGCTCAGGGAATAGATATTGTCATATTTCTCCTGAATTTTTCTGGTCAGCGAATCCTCGGTAACCCTCCCATCACCGATGAGCTTTAGTAGTTCCTTCTTGTACTTCAGCAGAAGCAGAGTATAAACCCGTGATATGACACCAGCCTCAATCAAATACGGGAGTCCATCGAAGTGGTCTGCGTCATTGTGGGAGAGTATAAACTCCGCCTGCGTATACTTTGCCTTTTTCATTTTCATGTAGTCGAGAACACGTTTCGCATGCTCCTGGCATCCGCAGTCATAAATAACCAAAGAAGAGCCGGTATCAACCAGGATACAGTCACCGTTGTTTGCCGTCTTGTCAGCGTAGCCCTTATCGGACATGAAAATTACTGTCATAATAAATCTTTCTATCCAGATTTGTTAAATTCCAATAGTACAGAAGCCTGTTTTCTGTTTTATCCTCCAAAATTCACAAATTTTTCACAAAGATATTGACAACTGGATCCGAAATCGATATAATTCTCTTGTCTTTATACGAATATATGGTTTCTGTCAATAGGGAAGTGAACAGGTTGCATAGGCTATCTGTCCATTTTTATAATACCATATTCTTCTAAAAAATGCAAGCCCTCGCTGTTTTGCGAGGGTTTTCTTTTTTGCCCATCAAATTTCCTATTGATGAATCGTCATAATTCCAGACGGCCTGCACAGTCAAGACCCCTGGCGAAGCCAGGGGGTTGCACTGACCTTATGGTGTCTTCACATCCATGCCGTTCTGCAAAGCCAGCGTGGCGCAGGTATGCCCTTACGGTATAATTACGACAAACCGGGAAAGCCCTGAATTACCAACGGTTTTTGGGATTCTGCTCCCTGATTCTTCGTCCTTTTCCAACCCGAAAAATCAAGCAGAATGAAGGCAAATTTTTGGAGGTGTTAAATTAACGACAAATTCATATCCCCCGGATAAGTCTTCCCTTATCCAAGATTCAGAGCATTTCCGCACTACGGGAATGCCCTTTTTCTATGCCCAAAATCTTTGAAAGGAGGCAATGCCATGCCAAAGAAAGCGCCGGAAAAGATTGGTTCCGTTCTCCGTGTGCCGTTATCCCAGCTTCACCCGCACCCGCAAAATCCCTTCGCCGTGCGTGACGATTCTGCCATGCAGGAGCTAAAGGAAAGCGTCAGCCAGAACGGTGTTCTTGTCCCTGCCATTGCCCGCCCCCGTGCGGAAGGCGGCTATGAACTGATCGCCGGTCACAGGCGGAAACACGCCTGCGAACAGGCCGGGCAAGATTCTATGCCCGTGATCGTTCTGAACCTGAATGATGATGAAGCCGTCATCCAGCTTGTAGACAGCAACATCCAGCGGGAGGATATTCTTCCCTCGGAACGGGCCCGGGCATACAAGATGAAAATGGATGCCATCAAACGGCAGGGTGCGAGGACCGATTTAACTTCGCCGAACGGTTCGGCAAAGTTCCGAAGTGATGATCTCATTGGAGAAAGGGATGGGGTCAGCGGAGACACCGTGCGCAACTACATTTCTCTGAACAATCTCACCCCGCCGCTGATGCAGATGGTGGACGAGAAGAAAATTGCTCTTACCCCTGCCTATCAGCTTGCTGCTCTTTCAGAGCAGGAACAGGAACTGCTGGTGGAAACCATGAGCAGCGAACAGGCCACCCCGTCACTGTCCCAGGCACAGAGAATGAAAAAACTGAGCCAGATCGGAGAACTAAATGAGGACACCTTGCTTTCCATTATGATGGAGCAGAAAAAGCCCGTGAAGAATGATATTGTTCTTCCCGGCGAAAAATTGCGCAAGTATTTCCCCCGTTCCTACTCTCCCGAAAAAATCCAGGAGACCATCTTCAAGCTGTTGGATGCCTGGATGCGCAAGCGCCAGCACGACAAAAGTCGGTAAAACTGAATATCCCACCCAACCGGACAGGCTCCCGCTTGCCCGGTTATTTTTATGTCAACCACAGGAGGTTTCATGTATATCCGAAGATTTACCTACAAGAAAGAAGATGTGGACTGCAAACTCTGCACGGAGTTCCGGGGCAGAAAGAAATGTCCGCACAAGATCTGCCCGTATATCACAGAACGCATTGAAGCCGGGGCCGTGACCTATCAGGAAGCCGTAAACGCCATGGTGCATCCGGGATGCCAGATGATCCGCCGCCTGCCCAAGCTGATGCTGACCTATTCGGATTCCTTTTGGATGGACGACCGGCACAAATCCCGCATGGAGTTCTTCAATACCCGCATGGGCTATTCTCCCAGCAGAAACACTCCGGCCTATTACGCCGCCATGTATCTGCTGACTGCCAATGAGACGCTCTACTGGCGCATGGTAAACTGCTTCTGCCGTTCCGGGCTGGATTTCAGCTTCGCCATTCTGAGAGGTATCAGTCCCCACAACTATGCTCTGTACCGCGCCGCCGTCGGTTTATGTACCGAACGCAGGGGTGTTACCCTTTTGGAAATGGCTGACCGAGAATTGGTGGACGATGATGCCTTCCGGCTGATTATCAACGCCATGCTCATTGCCCGGTATGGAATCGCCGCAATGAAACTGAAAAAGGAGGAAACATCCCATGACAAGTGATTTCGGCGTAACTGCCGGTCATGTTGAGTATTCCAACCGCCGCTTCGATTTCGACACCCGTCACATGGTGATGATCGAGGTGTACCGGCATACGGAGGCACTGGAACAATTCGATTACGAACTCCCCGTCTATGATCGGAACGAGCCTTACC
>OLXP01000452.1_pt1 | contig 19398 bp, 20 predicted proteins | sample 1644201 | NCBI WGS metagenome assembly OLXP01 (sample SAMEA103958163, study PRJEB25191) | human gut metagenome
TTTTGTTGGTGTTGCCGAATGCGCACTCCAAGCACAGATGCCAGCGCGTTAGCCAGCTGTGCGACGTTTCAGACGTTAAAACCGCAGGCAAGCCTCCATCCCACTCCAGGACGAAACCACGTCGTATTGGCGATGCTGGGACGCGAGAAAGCAAAGCACCCGCTGCCAGCGTAGCGGGTGGTCGTTTATCGGTTGGCTCTCAGCAGAGCATCGGTTTTTAATGTCACACCCATCATGTCCTTGTGGGCTTCGCGGGTATCGCGGCAGAGCGGTGACAAGAAGGTCAGCGCGTTCTGAATGCGGCTCAGATCAGATGCGGAGAGCGTATTCTCGTGCAGATGGCGCAGCACCCGGCGATAGGATTCGCGGAGCTTTGCATCCACGGACGGCTGGAAGAAATAGTTTGAAATCAGGCCGCCGATCAGGGCGGCTTCGTTATCGGTGTACTGCATGGTGATTGCCCTCCTCTGCAAAGCTCAAACAACAAACGCTGGCATCATACCACAAGATGCAGTACCGGTCTATGCGCATTGTGCCGAAATATTGAATAACAAACCAATACACAAAATGAAGCGGCGTTTCGCTCTCTTATGAAAAGAGGGTCGAAACGCCGCTTTTTCCTTTTTTATATTTCAAAACCAAGACATAGGAGGTCACAAAAATGTCTGTTTTCCGTGTTGAAAAGACCAAAGGTTACACGGTCATGTCCAACCACCATATTCGCAACCATACGTTGTCTCTCAAGGCCAAAGGACTCCTCTCGCAGATGCTGTCGCTGCCGGACGATTGGGATTACACGCTGCAGGGTCTCGCGCAGATCAACAAAGAGAGCATCGACGCCATCCGCGAAGCTGTGCGCGAGCTGGAACGTGCCGGTTACATCAAGCGCAGCCGCGAACGCGATGAGCGCGGCTGCCTGCGCGGAACCGTCTACACGATCTACGAGCAGCCGCACGCGGAGACAACGCCGGAAGAACCTACGCAGGAAAAGCCTGCGTTGGATATGCAATTAACACATTGGCTTTAAGTATTTCAAGCATGCATCAGCACTCCAGCATCTCCAGCGTGCAAGTTTGAGCAATGCTCTGGCGGATGGCTGCACGAACAGGCAGCACGGCAGAGGGAGATACAGACAGTTCATCGATACCCATAGCCAGGAAGGTAGGCAGCATGGAAATGTCAGCACCCAGCTCGCCGCAGATACCGATCCAGATGCCAGCCTTATGGGCAGCATCGGCAGCCATTTTGATGGCACGGAGCAGAGCGGGATGATGAGGATCATAGAACTTACCCAGATCGTTTGCCTGACGGTCGCAGGCCAGGGTATACTGAGTCAGATCGTTGGTGCCAACAGAGAAGAAGTCCACCAGTTTGGCAAGTTCCTCGGCCACAAATACAGAGGAAGGAGTCTCGATCATAATGCCCAGCTCAGTGTCCTTGTCATAGGGAATACCCTCGGCTTCCAGTTCTTTCATAACGCTCATGCAGGCACGCTTACATTCCTTGACTTCCCAGACAGAAGTGATCATGGGGAACATAATGGCAATTTTACCGTAAACAGATGCCCGGTACAGAGCGCGCAACTGGGTGCGGAATACCTCAGGACGATTCAGACAGATACGAATAGCGCGAACACCCAGGGCAGGATTTTCTTCTTCCTTCATATCGAAATAATCCACCTGCTTGTCTGCACCGATATCCAGAGTACGAATCACAACACGCTTGCCGTTCATGGCATCAGCAACACTACGGTACGCCTCGAACTGCTCATCCTCAGTGGGGTAATCGGAAGCACTTAAGTAAAGGAACTCACTGCGGAACAGACCGATACCCTGACCATCGTTTGCCAGAACGGCAGCCACATCCTCGGGAGAACCGATATTGCAATACAGCAACATCTTCTTTCCATCCAGAGTGATATCTTCCTGGCCCTTCATGGTTTCCAGCAGCTTCTTTGTTTCCTGCTGTTTTTCATATTTTTCTTTCAGAGCAGCCTGCGTCATAGCGTCGGGATCGATGATCAGCTGACCAGTTTCACCATCAATGTAGCCAACACGGCCATTGTAGCCTTCTGCCAGAGCTTCACCAGCACCGCAGATAGCAGGGATACCCATAGTACGGGCCAAAATAGCAGTATGAGAGTTACCGGAACCACCCATGGTGACAAATCCCAGAATCTTGGACTTGTCCAGCTGCAGGGTTTCAGAAGGAGCCAGATCGTCCGCTGCCAAAATAACCGGAACATCAGAGTGGATTCCTCCGTCCACAACACCCAGCAGATTATTCAGAATCCGCTTGGCCACATCCTTGATGTCCGCAGCACGAGCCTGCATATATGCATCATCCATAGCTGCAAACATAGCTGCAAACTGGATGCCTGCCTGTTCCACGGCGTGTTCTGCATTACAGGATTCTTCATCAATCAGAGATGTAATACACTCTAAACGACTCTATGAAGACACTGTTCTTGGGCGCGTGACCGATGAGCAGTACCGGATGCTCTCCGGCGATTACACAGACGAGCAGCGAATGCTGGAGGAACAGATTCCGCAGAAAGAACAACGTCTGGCACAGCTTCAGGCGCGCGAAGCGAACGTGGATGCTTTCATTGAAAAGGCAAAGCAGTACACAGCAATTGATACGCTGACACCGGAACTGCTGCGGCTGTTCATTCAGCGCATCGAGGTCGGTGAACGGGAAACAAAATACTCCCGCAATTCCAGCCAGTCTATCCGCATCATTTACCGGGACATCGGCACAGTGGACAGCGCCATGCAGCCGGATGAGAAGCAGCCGAAGCTGCTCCCGCCGCTGAGCGAGGTCATTCAATTCCCGGCATAAGACGGAGAGAACAGGAAGAGGGAGCGGAGAAATCCGCTCCCTCGCAGAGGGGTGACAGTTTGTGTCCCTGTAAAGGGAGACAGAACGACTTCCGGGCTTTTTTGCGCCCATTTTTAGAGGCGTGACAAAAAGATGCCAACTGCGGTGTCAGGCAAATTCGATGGACCTGTACCTTTACCCAAGGCATTTTGAGCCGCTTTTTTGAGAATTTTTCGGGAAAGCGGCTCGTTTTTGCTCTCGGCAAAATGTAGAATTTCGACCGGCGTTTTTGTTGGTATTGTCGGATAGATGTTCCAAGTACAGATACCAGCGCGTTAGCCGGCTGTGCGACGTTTCAGACGTTAAAACCGAAGGCAAGCTCCATCCCACTCCAGGACGAAAACATGGCGTATACAAAAGATACCCAGCGGGGCCCATGGGAGAATACTGCAAGTACACAGCCGGAAGCAATCGTCACAAGCCATACCAGCGCAAGGACATTATAAAGCGCGCCGTCCGCACTCGTGATCAAATAAGCAACCGCTGAGATTAGAGAAATCGCGCTGCATACGGTAAACAGCAAGGCGACGATGCCGTATTTTTTATTTATTTCCGTTTTCATATCGTTTCCTCCTGCGAAGGCAAAGTGATTGAATTCTAAATTCCTTTGAGCCATGATAATGCAAAATCAAGGGCTGAATACCGGTCCGGAAAGAGCAGGGGATCTCCATGGTGTCCCAGGTTTTGGATGGCTTTGTCAAAGCAATCGCTTCATCAAGACCTGTTTGTACGCTTAATTTTCCACTGCCGCCTGATTTGCAGCGCATGGTGAGAATGTACTCACCGTCTGCCAAATCAAAGTATTTATACACAATCCGGGTTTTATTGGTTGCCACAACGATTTGCCGACCATCCTCGTCGGCGATAAAAGGAATGCTTTTCTTTATGACACCGTTGCCGATGTGGGGCATCAATCCGCTGTACAGATTGCAGCAAATGGACGCAGGATAGGATCGATCTGCTTCCAGAGAGCGTCCAATGCCCTGTGAGGTCATTTCTACCTGAGGAATGCTTCCATCAGACCGTATCTCGATGGATTCTGCACAAGCCTGTCTGGAATATGCAGATTTATGTGTATTGCGGTGATAAAACACATACCACTGCCCATTGATACGCTCAATGCTGCCGTGATTGGTGCCTGTGGCATTCAGCCTGTCCCTTTCCCGTCGACCTTGATAACCTACATCGCCATTGGAAACAATGGTTCCGCCATAAACAAACGCCCGGTCCGGGTAAGGACTTGTGGCATAACAAAGCTCATGGCCCTTACTGGAGGAATAAATAAAATAATAGGTACTGCCAATCTTCCGGATGGAGCTTCCCTCAAAGAAAGGATGTTTCTCAAAGGAGGTCCCCTTTACCCGGCTGGGCAATATGTGGCATGGCTCAGATACAATCGTCAGCATATCGTCAGCCAAAATCACATGGTTTGCGCCCATAATCCCGTCAGGACAGGCTCGAATCTCTGCGACGGTTTTACCGAACAGCTTGCTTTCAACCTTGCGGAAAATGGGCTCCAGCAGTTTCCCGTATTCATGAAAGGGATACCATGTTCCGTAGTAGAGCCGAATCACGCCGGCATCATTGATCACGGCCGGATCGAAGGTGACATATTTCAACATGGGGCTGCCGTCCGGGCTGCGGACAAAGCCATAGTATTCATAGTGCCCGTCCGGGGTATCGCAGACGGCTACGCTGATCGGTCCACCATAGCCGCCTGCGCCCTTTTCACCGGACATACAATAGTAGAGATAGAACCTGCCGTCATTCCCCTGCACCACGTCAGGCGCATACATATATTTCAGCTTTTCCCCATACAGCGGATCCTGATCTGCCCGGTAAGATACACCCTTGCAGCTCCAGGTTTCCAAATCCTTCACAGGGGCGGACCAGAATTCATAGTTGCGCATACAGTAGGTGTCGCCGCCGGCTTTATCATGGGAGCCAAACAGATATACCCGGTTGCCAAACACATGGGGTTCTCCATCGACAATATAGGTATTTAAGGGTAAAAACGGATTTGCCATATATCTTCACAACGCTTTCTTTTAGTAGGTAACCTTGTCAAGATCCACGCCCTTGGTTTCTTTGACCTTGAAGATCAGCAGCAGGACGCCGATGAAAGCAAAGGGCATAACAGCGGTCATATAGCCGAAGCCAATCCGCTCGAACAGCAGTACCGCGAAAATAGGAACCACGCTGCCAATGCCGCTGCCTACCATGGTGATCAGATTCACGGCACCCAGTACGGAGCCACGGTTATAGGTGGGAGCAGATTCTGCAACCATCATGCCAACATAGTCCAGGGTAATCCACCAGCAGCCCAGATACAGGCCGTAGAAAATACCCACCAGATAGGGAGACGCTCCCTGCCATGCGGAAATATTGAAGCCGATGAAGCCGCCCACAGCCAGAGCACCGCAAACGCTGACGATGGTCTTTCTGCCCAGCTTGTCGCCTACGAAGCCTGCGCCAACGATCAATGCGGCATACAGGAAGGGATAGATCAACAGTGCTTCGTTGACGGCTTCGGAGGTCATGCCAAAGTCCGTCATAATGGATTCGGAGAAGCCGGAGATGGTGGTGCTGCCCAGCGCGAATGTGGAACTGACCATGGCAAGCCAAAACAGTTGCTTGTTCTTGAACAGATGACCCAGCGCATGGAACACGCCGGTTTTGTGCTGCTTAACCTCTGCCTTCTGCGCTTTCTTCTCTTCCCTGGACAGTTTTTTCACTTCGGGGTGACGCAATTCATAGGGGGACTCCAGATAAGAGATCCGCTGATCCAGGAAGGTTTTGGACTCCCGGGTAACCACCAGAGAGAAGACGGAAACAGCGATGGCGATCAGAGCAGGCAGGAAATACACACCTCTCCACAACGTTGTGTCGGTGCCCATGACGGAACTTCTCAGCATGGGGATCAGAACGACGCCTAGGGTGCTGATGCCTTTGATCAGACCGTAGATGGTAGCTCTTCTTTCCTTCGGAACAATCTCGTACAGATAAACGATCTGCATGTCATGCTGAACGAAGAACACGGTCATACCGTAGCCAATGAAATAGAGAACCATATTGGGAGACCACCATGCCAGAGCCATGCCGACACCCATCCCCAGAGTGTTGAGAACCAGGAACGGCTTTCTGCCGAACTTGTCAGCCAGCGCCTTGTAGAAAGGAACCAGCGCCATTAAGGCATAGGAAAATGTGGTGGCAGTGCTGAACATTGCCATGGCTTCGTTGTAGGGAACATTCAGAGGTCTGACAAAGAATTCCGTAACGACGCTGGACTGAACCTGAACACCAATGGCAGAACTGATCTCGTCCGTTACGCTGGCAAGGAACAGGGCAAGCAGTGTCAGGAGCAAGCCATATTTCAGTGCTTTTTTGTTTTTCTGTTTTTTTCTTTGCGCTAATTCTTTTCGGTCTCTTGCATCGATTTGCTCTTGTGTTTTCATAACCATATCTCCTCTTTATTCATTTATGCTCCATACATTGCTGGAGAAAATCACATTTAGAACATTTGCCGCGGCAACTTCCAGCTCAGAACGTTTGATCTGACCGCTTTTCAGGGCTGCGGTCAATTCCTTTTTTGCGCCGGGGTGGCCGGGCATGATCAAGTCGTTGCCCGCAAGGATGCAAGATGTATGTTCGCCGGGGTTTTTCTCACTGGCGGTCCAGTCGGTCATAACAAGCCCCTGATATTCCCACTCATTGCGCAGCGCTTTGGTGCACAGATCATTGCTTGCAAATGTGTGCACACCATTGACAAGATTGTAGGACGTCATTACTGCCCAGGGCTTGGACTTCCGAACTGCGATTTCAAATCCCCGGAGGTAGATTTCCCGAAGAGCGCGCTCCGGCACATTCTCGGAAACGGTCTCCCGCTTGTCTTCCTGATTGTTACAGCAGAAGTGCTTGATGGTAACACCCAAACCGGGATGACTCTGGACACCTCTCGTGACGGATGCTGCCATAATGCCGGACACATAAGGATCTTCGGAATAATACTCAAAGTTTCTGCCGCAGAGGGGATTGCGGTGGATGTTCAGACCGGGGGCAAGCCAGAGGGTCACGCCGGCCTCAATCATTTCTGTGCCGATGGCATGACCGACTTCTTCAATCAGGGAGGGATTCCAGGTCTGTGCCTGTAAGGTCGCTGCCGGGAAGCAGGTCATATATTGATAGACCCGATAGCCTTTGCCGGGTTTTGCCAAGACAAAGGGTTCTATCTTCCGGATCCATCCCCATTGCCAGTCCTGAGGAAGTTCATCAACGTAGTTCGGCACGCCAAACTTCGTATAGGCGTTTTTGGGGCAAAGATTCAGTCCGGCTGGCCCATCGGAGAAGTTCACATTCGGAATCCCCTTCTTCAAAAGGTTGATGCTGGTCCGCCCTACTGTGGTGGGTGTCACATTATAGCCCAGTCCGTTAAAGCCGGCACCGACACACAGTTCAATCAATTCCTTATCAGAAAGGGTTTTCAGGTATTCGCCCGTCTGCTTTGTTTTAATGACCGGTATGGGTGCATCATAGTGGATTCCTTTTTTGGCGAATGCACCCATTTGGATTGTTAGATGCTGCACCTCTGCAGGGTAAACAAGCGCTTTCGTTTGAGGAACAAACAGCTCAAATTCCTTCGAAATCGGGAGAATGTTGGTCAGCTTTTCGGTGACTACAGTTTTTTTCAGCGTCAGCACAGCACACAGAGCGTTCTTACGGGAATCGCTTCCAATAAAAACACCGTATTCGCCCTGCTCCAGTAATTTGCGGGCAGTTTCCTCGTCATAAGAAGCGCACTCCTGCAGGTCAACCTGCAGTGTGCAGATTTCCTCCTGTCCGGGTGCCAATAAACCGGTCTTGCGGAATGCAGCAAGCGCCTTATGTTCTTTATGGAGCTTACCCTCCGGCTTTGCGAGGTAAAGCTGCACCACATCTTTACCCGAGTAGCAACTGCTTATGTTGCGCACACAAGCGGTTATGGTTACCATGGTGCCGACGATTTGTGTATTCTGGACCGTGATTTCAAAATCAGCATAGCTCAGCCCAAATCCAAAGGGCCAGCGGGGTTCAATCTTATTGGCATCAAACCAACGGTAACCGACATAGATACCCTCCCGGTAATTCTGCTGCAGAACGTCGCCGAGAATGCCAAATTCCTCGGCGCAAGGATAATCGTAATAGTCTATTGCCCAAGTATCGGTCAGTTTACCGGAGGGCGTGACCTTGCCACTGACGATGTCCGCAAAGGCATTGCCGCCCTCCTCACCGCCCTGCACAAAGTGAAGGACAGCTCCGATTCCCGGAACTTCATCCAGAATGGACAGATCCAAAATTCCGCCGCAGTTGATTACCAGCAGAACCTTTTCGTAGTGCTCAGCAAGGGTGCGGATATTTGCTTCCTCCACATCCGCCAGATAATAATCGCCTTTTTCTAAGCGGCGGTCGGTGCTTTCGCCTGCCTGCCGGGCAATCACATAGATGGCCGTATCCGTATCTTCCGGCAAGTCTTCTTGCTGAATTTCGTCGCCAATGGGAAAGCGCAGTGGTGTCACATGAATGACTTCGTCGAACATCCGCTGCACTTCCCAGGGCTTATAGCCCTTAATGCGAGCTTCAATACTCAGCCGCCATGCCTCTTTTTCCGCTGCGAAGGCTGCGTCAAAACGATCCATCCACCGGGTGGAAGCAAGCATAAACCCTGCATTCTTCAAGCCTTCTTCAATGCTGACGCTGTACCGCTCCTGCATATTACCGCTACCGGTACCGCCCTTAACGGTCATTCGGGCACCTGCGCCGAATAATGCAATTTTCTTATTTTGCAGGGGTAGGACACCCTCATTTTTCAAAAGTACCATGCCCTCTGCTGCCACCTCACGGGCAAGCTGCCTGTGGCTCAATTCTCTTTCGGACACTTCATCTGTCTGACGGCCAAATAAGCGAAATTTCGCCATTTACTGTACCTCCACTTCGATTGTTACAGGCTCCATGCCTGCTGATGTTACAGTTACTTTTGCCTTTCCAGGAGTACTGCCTGCCCGAAGCACCGCAAGGCAGCGGCCCCGGTAGGAATGATGATATGGTTTGTCAAAGACCTCGTTGGTCTTGCACAGGGCGCTGCCAAAACCAGCCAGGGTGGCCGCTCCCGCAACCGCGACCTCCACAAGCTGCTCCATGTAAGGTTTCAGATTGCCCGCCTTGTCCGTGAATTCAATGGGCAGATAGCAAAGAGACTGGTTGTTGGCACACAGCACCATTTTGTCAGGCGTTACTCTCAGCACGGTTTCCTCGCCTGCGGTGGTCAGGCTGTGACTGGAGATCACATTGCCCCGCTCATCCAATGCTTCCGCAGTCAATGTTCCGGGTTGATAGGGCAATTTGAAAAGTGTCTTGTACTTCTTGACCGGCTTGTTTGCTATCTCTTTGCCATTCAGGAGCAAGCGAACGGATGCGGAATTCGCATAAACTTCTACAACAGCTTTTTCTCCCTCATAGCCCTGCCAGCTCCAGCTGTCAATGGCATTTGTAAACTGCCATGCGCCGGTGGTTGGCGCTTCCTTTGCGTGATTCAGAGGACGTACTCCAATGAACGGTTCTTTTCGCAGGCCCCAGACGATCTGCATGAAATACATCGACGCCAGGGGCTTTCCGGTAATATCGATCATTCCCTGTCCGGCAAGCAGGGGCAACCCGTTGTAGGAATGGTAAGTCCAGTCGCCAATACAGGCTTCCCCCAGGTAATCCCAGGCAGACCAGACAAAATCCCCTAGAAGCTGGGGATATTTCTGCACCCGTTCCCAGTTGTAGGGCAGATCGGCTACCATGGTTTCAGAGCCAACCATCAGTCGGTCCGGATATTTCTTGACATCCTCATCATACCGGGAAGAAGCATAGTTTAGTCCCAGAACATCCAGGCTATTTGCGGCACCCAGGCAGGCTTTGTCACCTTTTCTTCCTCTGCTCATGAAGAACATAAGCGGCCCCAGCTTTTGGGCCATGGCGTTGAAAAAGGCCGACCCGGTCTTTTTCTCCTTGTAGCCGCCCTTCCTGGGGAGGGGTTTGGGCTGATAATCGCCTTTGTCTTTGTAGACCCCCAGGCCCATATTGGCATAGACATTCAGCAGTACATTGATTCCGGCGGTTACAGGCCGTGTCGGATCAAGGCTATGGATAAAGTCCGTCAATTCCCGGCAGACCTCCGTGCCCCGCTCGGTTGCAGTTTCGGATACTTCGTTGCCGTGGGAATACAGAATGACGCTGGGGTGATTTCGTGCAGATTCCACCATGGCGGTAACATCCTGCTTCCAATCCTCCGAAAACCAGCGGGCGTAATCGTGGTAGGTCTTGGGGATATACCAGCCATCGAAGGTCTCGTTCAGCACATACATACCCAGTTTATCACAGGTTTCCAATGTGATCTGAGAGGCGGGGTTGTGGGCAATCCGCACCGCATTGAAGCCGTTTTCCTTCAAAATTCGGATACGCCGTTCTTCCGCATCCCGGAATTCGCAAGCGCCAAGCACGCCGTGATCGTGATGAATGCACCCGCCACGAAGCAGGACACGCTGACCGTTGACGGTCAAGCCCTTTTCAGCGTTCCATTCCAGCTTGCGGATGCCAAAGGCAATCACCCGCTCGTCCGTATCCGTTCTGACCAGGATCGTGTAGAGAAAGGGTTTTTCTGCACTCCACAGCTTGGCCTCCGGCACCTCCAAAAGGCCAGGCTTTCCGCTGGCTACTCGTTTCTTTCCCTCGTAAATATCCACCGTTATGTCGCTGTCCTGAGTCGTCTTTACGTCCACCCGCACTTTTGCGGGCTGGATCTGAACCGTTTCCATATGTACTTGCGAAATGTGATTTTGCTCCCGGATGAGCAAATGCACCGGCCGATAAATCCCGGAGCCGGAATACCAGCGGCAATTAGGCTCCAGAGAATTGTCCACCTCTACCCGGATGTTGTTTTCTCCTGATTCCACAAAATCAGAAATATTTACATCAAAGGCGGTATATCCATACCGATGGGAACCGGCGAGCTTTCCGTTTACATAGACCTTACAGTTCTGATAGACGCCCTCAAAGTGCAGCGCCACGGATTTTCCAAGCATGGCAGCGTCCAGTTCAAAGGTCTTTCCATATGCATACTTGCCGCCGGGAAAATAGCCGGAATTGACACCGTTCCCGCATCCGCCGTCCCGCTTTTCCAGCAGCATGGCATCGTGGGGAAGGTCAACGGTCACAGGTGTTTCGCCCTCCTTGCAAAATGTCCAGTTTCTACAAAAATCCAAGGTCATTTTATCGCCCCACTATCCTTTTTGCCCATATTTTAGCAGATTGTTCTCGAAATGTATTGCATAAACGTCTATAATATTATATATTCATATTCAAGGTGAAAAAATATGGACGATCAAGCCTATTGTGAGATGTTCTATGCCGCACACTATCTGCCCGTTGCTGTGTACGCGGGTGGGAGCTTTCTTTGTTCCGCCGGCTTTTATGCGGAGGGAGACCCCTATCCCTTTGTTTTGCCCAAGCTGATGGAGCTGGGAAGCCCCGCCGTTTATGTTTCCTCGGATACGGGCTACTATGGTTATGTACAATGCAAGGATGGTGTACACAGCCTCGTTTTGGGGCCTGCCTATTCCACCCCTGTTACAGACGAATTTATCCGATCCTATATGAGCAAAAACGCGATCCCTCCGACCCGCTACGGAGAAATCGCGTCATTTCTGGGAGGCATTTCCCAATACACCTACAATCAGTTTCTGAATCTATTGTTGTACCTGCATTTCACTTTGACCGGAGAAAAGCTGGAGCTGGAGCGGGCTTTTAGCCTAACCAATACCGAATATCAAGCTGTCATTGGCCAGCGTCATTCCCAGAGTTTTTATGAAGCACGGGAAGAAGGAGTGAATCATGGCACCTATTTTTTGGAACAGCAAATGCTGGAATTGATCCGAAATGGGGAACCCGACAAGCTGAACACATTCCTTTTGGCGGCCGCCAACACTGCCAACACCCGGGAGGGGAAGCTGGCGGAAACACCGCTCCGGCAGGCTAAGAATCTATTCATCGGTTTGATCACAATGATTGGGAAATTTGCCGCCATCCCAGGCGGTATGGATATTGAGGAGACCTACCATCTTATCGACACCTACATTCAGGAGTGCGAAAAGCTGCAGACAGAGGAAGCGGTGAAAAATCTGCAGTACAATATGACCATAGACTTTGCCCGGAGAGTAGCCCAGCAGAAGCTGCCGGATGGGATATCCAAGGAGGTGTTCTCGTGTATGCAGTTCATCGCAACCCATATCAATGAGCCGATTTGTGCCGCAGATGTGGTATCTTTTTCTGGAAAAAGCAGGGCCTATCTGTTCAAAAAATTTCGGAATGAGCTTGGCATGAGCATCGGCGCGTATATGATGGACTGCCGTCTCAGGAGAGCCAAGTCATTGCTGAAACACACCGATAAGTCTTTGGGCGAAATCAGCAGCTTTCTTTGCTTTTCCAGTCAATCACATTTTCAAAATGCGTTTAAGAAACACTTCCATATGACGCCTTTCGCATATCGGAAGAAATATGATATCACATAGGAAATGGTCGGTTCGACACGGTCTCGCTAATGATGTAACCACTGTAGTTTTGAAGAATATACAGCGTGCGCTCGAAACTATGGGCGAAGATGGATTAAACTTATTTCAGCTTAGACCGGAGACCGATTGCCCCGGATGAGGTGAATCTAACGCCTAAGCTGATCCGCTTTAATCACTTAAATAATACAGAAAAGCAGGACAATATATGTTATAATTAAATCAACGAAAGGCGAGCATCTATTTTGGTTTAGCTCAAGCTTTTGAGATTAAACAGCTTTGACTTGCAGGAAGCGCGGAAACCCTTGAGATTTCAAGAGATTTTAAGTCGTGGGATCTAAAAGGGTGCTGCTTGCCAAAACCTCACTTCTTCGGAAGTGAGGTTTTTTCTTGTTTTCGGCAAAAGAGAAGACCTCATTCCTTCCTATCAAAAAACGAAGGGACGCAGGATGTCTTGTGATGGTGAAGAAAAGCGAAGTGATCGTCAAAGAGGCATATTTTCACGCAAGCAGCTGAAAGCCCATCAGGGCAAGGCCCAGCACCACGAGCACCACGCCCGTTGCGCGGTTGAGGGTCTTGGGCTGCGCACGGTTGGCAAAGACTGCGGCGATACGCGCCCAGAGGAGCGTGAAGACGACGCACAGCACCCATGTGAGCATATCCGGCAATCCCCCGATGGCAAAGTGGGAAACGGCGCCGGTCAGGGCGGTGAAGGTCATGATGAAAACGCTCGTGCCGACGGCCGTTTTCAGCTCGTAGCCCATGACGCTCGTGAGGATGAGCAGCATCATCATGCCGCCGCCCGCGCCGATGAAGCCGCAGATCATGCCGATTATCGCGCCGCAGACGAGCGACTGCACCGCGCGCTTTTTCGCGTCCACCTGCGCCATCGTTTCCTTCGTGGTCATCACGGGGCGCAGGATGAATTTGACGCCCAACAGGAACGTCATGAAGACGGAGAAGCCGCCCATCGTCGCCGAGGGGACGAGGCTTGCCGCGTAGCTGCCGATAACGGTGAAGAGCAGCACACTCGCCATCATGATGAGGCCGTTTTTAATGTCGAGATTCTTGTTTTTGTGGTAGGTGTAGGCCGAGACGGCGCTCGCGAGCACATCGGACGAGAGCGCGATGCCCACGGCCATGTAGGGTTCAACGCCCAGAAAGGTGATCAGCATGGGGCTGATGACTGCGGCGGCGCTCATCCCGGCAAAGCCGGTGCCAAGCCCCGCGCCCATGCCCGCAAAAAATGTGACCAGAACGGTCGTCAGGATACTCATGGTTCGTTTGCCTCCAGAATTGCATCAAGATTGGTTTCGATCTCCGCGAGCGCCGCGGCGAAGGCTTCCCGCCGCGCTTCGTCCATGCCGGCAAAGAGGCTCTCGGAAAAATCCTTCTGGAGCTGCCGCCCGCGCGCGAGGATGGGCGCTGCCTTTTCGGTGCAGAGAAGTTCCGTCTTCCGCCGGTCGCCTGCCACCGCGCAGCGCGTGAGATAGCCCTCCTGCACGAGCTTTTCCACATTGACCGATACGAGATTCGCCTTGAGGCGGCGGATCTCCACGATCTCGCTGGCCGTTTTATAGGCCGGGTTGTTCCCTAGGAACATCAGGATGTCGAAGGCCGTCTGCGGCAGGCCCAGCTCCTTGCAGAGCGGCTTGCACACTTCGCTGTAGGCCAGAGCGATCTTTCGGGAGATCGATATGCTTCGGTTCATGCCCTTCCTCCGTTCTTTTTTGAACTGTTCGTTTTTGAAGTATTATAGTCTGTGATGTCCCCCCTGTCAACAGGCGGGACGGAAAAATTTTCGCTCCTTTTCCACAGGAACTGATCGCCCTGTGGAAGCTGCGGAACAAAAGCACCTCCCGTCTTCCCGCGGAAACGGATAGAGAAAGGGCCCGACGCAGTCGGGCCCTTTCTCTTCTTTCTTCCATCTTATCGCTTTTTCAGTGCTCCAGCCGCGTCCAGTCGCGGTTGTCGCGCAGCTCCTTCCAGCGCTCGTCGCCGCTTCGCTCATTGGCCACGCGCTCATAGACATGGCTGTTCGCTGCCTCCTGTACGGCAAAGCTCAACCGCCCTTTCTCAATTTCAAAGGTCAGCCCTCCTTGCTCATCATCGTCGGTCTGGCGGCAGCATTGCGGGTGCTTTGCCGCAAATGCTGCCAGCCGCTTTTTGAGATCGGTGTTGTGGGTCTGCACCTCAATGATGCGGCTATGCTCGTCAAAATAAATCACGGTTGTCTTTTGCTTTTTGGTAAGCCCTGTTCTCATAAAACCTCCTGATTTTCACGATTTTTTCTCAGCTCTTGAATTGGAAAAGTGCTGCGATTTTTTGATAGAAACGCCCCAAACGATGCGGGGTACATTTCGCCTTGTCTTATCGACTGATTTGCCACTTTTCCAGCTCTTGACTGCATTCGTAATGCAGCATGCAGGAACAGAGATGTCCACATCAATTACTATCAGATACTCCTCGGTGAGATGTTCGTAGCGCCAGCTTGCGTGTAAAAAATGTTGTAACAGCGCACGGGAAAACTCCATGCTGAATGAGCGCGTCTGGTCGGAATCCTCTGGGATCAGATCCGGAAGGTCTGTCGTGGCTGCGGAAACCGCATCCAGCAGAACATGAAGCTCCGGGATGGAGAATCTTCCGGTTTTTAACGCGATGCACCAGTAGTCGTAGTCTTCTACCATGTGGCACAGCTGAATCGGACGCTGCAGCAGCGTTGTCAAGTGCTTCGAAAGAATGGATGTGCAATCGTCCCAGCGCAGGAGAATTGCGCCGGTGATTCTGGATCGATTCATGTATAACCTCCATTTTGACCCAACTGCTCCCACAGAAATGCAAGCAGCTGGCGTTGATTGTGTTCAAACTGCTCCTGAAAGGGCTTGCTCAGGTCATAATTCCAGTAGCGGTAAAACAGAAACTGGAACAGCAAATGCTCAATCTGCGCAGGTGTCATTTGCCGGAGCAGCTTGCCATACTGCCGAATCGCTGCGTAATCGGCTTTCACAAAACGTCGGGCGTCCTTGGAAAAGTTCTCATAAAACCAGTCGCTGACCCGGATGCGGCCTTTGCCGAAGTGACCGGGGTAATCCGTGCAGAGAAAATACTCGAAGTCCTTAGTCTGCCTTTGCCTCCTGCTGGCGCAGGATCTCGCGGCTCACATCCTGAATACTACGTCCGCTTTTCATTTGTGTGTTTCACTCCCTTCTAAAAATTTACCATGATACGGCAATCTCACTGTCATGGACGCTTGCGGTCAGGCCCTCGCTTTCCAGTACCTGTCCCAGACGCGGCCAGTAGACCTTCGGCGGGAAGGCAGTCAGATGCTCCTGCGGAACGTCCCGCGTGTCGTCGTCTTCGTGGATACACACGCTGCCGTCCTCTTTCAGTGTCAGGCTGCTGTGGCCGCGGGAATCCAGATCTGCAATCACACGTTCCAACACTTCACGTCCTTCTACGTCATACCAGACCTGCGGATCGACCGGCTGCTGGTTTGGCGGTGTCGGTGCGTCCATACGCGGCTGCACCGGCACGACCTTCAGAAGATTACAAGAGAGATTGCCGTTGCGGTCGATCTGAACATCTGCGTAGTCGTATTCTTCAATGCCATACACGCGGATTCGCCCGGTGCCGCCCTGCATGATGAGCGCGGTCGGATTCCCGGTCGTCCACTCCCAGCGGGCGCTGGGATAGACCGACTTGAGATACGCGGAGATCCGATGATTGACGTGCCGCAGCAGAAGCTGCATGGCGTCGGCATTGGCCTGTGCTGTGCTGTAGAGCGATGCTTCCCGCTGCCGTCTGGCGTCGTGCTCTTTCTTCCGGTATCCGCGGATGGAATCCCACGCGGGCTGAAGCTGGAACATGACCACCCACAGACCCCACGCCGCAAAGGTCAGGAGCAGAAGCGGGACAAGCCATGCGCCGCGCACCAGCGCCAGGATCGCAATGACCACACCGATCAGGACAGAGACACTGCCCCAAAGGGGACTGGATCGTTTCATAAAATTTAGCCACCTTTCAAAATTCTTTCTGGATGGGCAGCACCGCACAATTGCGGCTTCGGCCTTCGACGGATCTTTTGACCCAATTCTTCCGTTTGGGAAACTTGAAATACATACAGTATTCCTGCGTTTCCAAACGTCGACTTGTGCCAAAATCTCTCGTCGAATGCTCTTGCCGAATTGTGCGGAGCTGCCCCAAAATAAAAAAAGAGGAACCGCACCGACGAATCATTTCTGAATCATATGGTGCGGTTCCTCTTCCGCTGCGCCGGCGTTATTCCGGCAGTTCCTCCCGGTCACCGTCGATCTGCTCGGCAGAGACGGGAAAAACCTCTGTTTCATTCTGCGTTGGACAGCCTGTTTCCCGTTTCTTCGGAACAGGCGCCCAATCGTCTAATCTGAGCTTCAAGCGTTTATCCTTTGTGATGCCGTCTTTTTTTGTGAACTCTTCCAGTTCCAACGTGCCGCTCAAAAAGATAAAATCGCCCTTACTCAGACTGCACTTTGCAAGCCGCTGCGCCATGTACCCCCATGCCCACACGTCAACAAACTGTGTGTGCCGCTGCGAACCGAAGCCGACGTACTCGGCTACGGAAAAGCGGACATAAGGTTCTCCTTTGGCACTGTGCTGCAATTCCTGGCCTTGCATGATCAGCCCGATGAGACTTGCTTTTGCCATAACACTCCTTTCTGCCACCGGCATAAATATCTATATAAAAAATGCCGGCAGCGACATCTACCCCTTGCGGGCAAATATCATGCTACCAGCACTCAAATACAAACCTGACCAACGTGTGCAATGTGAGAAGCCCCACGCACAGACCATACGGTCTGCGTTCCGATGAACTGCACAAATATCAATTACATGAATATAGTAGCACAATATCTTGCGACTGTCAATTATATTAAAACTATATATAGATTTCGCAATGGACGAAGAATATTCTCTACTTATAAAATAGGGCGGCAATACGATTTTTCTGCAAAATGCAGAAAAAAGCGGTCGCAAGTCTGCGACCGCTTCGGTTATGCAACTGTGATTTTTGCTTTATCGCAAAGCAGATGCTGTCCAATTTAGAATCTGCTCTGCAAATGCGATTGCCTGTTTTGCATGATGCTCCTCGACAGTCAGTTCGTTCGGATATCGTGTCATGGTACCAAATGGCGTTAGGGCATCTGCAGCATCGCCGATTGCATCCGGGATGGAGATATAGTTGTGAATCTGATTCAGCAGAAAAGAAAGATCGTGGCTTTTTGGAATCCCGGTGGGCCAGTGCAGAGAGACAATCACAGCCTTGATCGCTTTTTCCGCAGACTGCTGGCAGTGGTAGCAGACGATTTCGAGCGGCTTGGGATGGTAGTTTTCAAAAAGATGCCGGGCAACGCCTAAATCTTGCGCGGCATAGTCAAGCCACTGTTTAACTTGCTGATCCATAGAGCAGAACTCCTTTGTGGAATACCTCGTTTTCTACGGTGAACTGATTCTTACGTTCGTCAAAGCGGCTTTTTGTGCCAACCAGAATATCCACAGGGCGCTGCTTCACGCCGCGAATCGCTTTGTATGCAGAAGTGGCTACGGCGTGAAGATCCTTCTCACTGTCATCTACAATAATGTAGAAGTCAAAATCGCTGTCGGCGTGCGCGGTACCGTTGGCAAAAGAGCCAAACAGATAAACGCCAATCGGCTTGATCTGATCGACAAGCTTTTGCTTTATGACTTCAATCTCATCAATGGGCATGGAACGCACCTCCTCATTGTTTTCTATCTATAGTATAGCAAACTACGGAAAAATAATCAACGAAAACAGGTAGACAACAATTTCAAGAAACCAAGAGGTTCAGTCTGCCAATTCCACGCAACTGAAAGACACGGGTTCAATTTTCTCGACTGCCAATGCACATGGCTGCGGCAAGTGTGCGGTCTTGACTTCACTTGGAATTGCGGAAAGCGGCAAATAGATCCGATAGGCTTGCCCCACAGACAGCTGCTTGTTCTTTTCTATGCAGAAGACGAGCTGTTCGCCGTCTGCTTTTTGCAGCGCGACCCTGCGCTGCCGCTGAAACGGAATGCTGGAAACCGAAAGACAAATGCCTTCCTCCGCGCAATAGCGTTCGTTCGCGAGCATTACATAAAGCTCTGCGCAGCGAACGCCGCAAAAAAGCAAGAGCAATGCGCTGAGGATCAGAAACGTCCGATCGCCGGAGAATGCGGAAACAATAGCCGCAGCCAGAAACGGCAGACAGAGCAGCAGCGACAGCAGCCACTTTTGAAGCAGCGGCGCGGGCCACGTGAGGAGCTTTTTCATATTCAGCACCGCTCGAAGACGATCTGCTTGTGCAGATAAAGATTTGCGATTGCCGCCGAGACAGGGCGCGCCTGCCGGGAGGCTGCCATCAGGATAGGCAGATTCACGCTGGTGGTCAATTCATCGTCATACAGGCAGTCCATGAGCTGTGCATCAGAGTGAAGCGTCCGCACACCGCGCTCGGCGCATTTGATCAGCTCCGCACTGCTGAGAAGCGCCTGGTTCGCCAGCCGCATGATCTGCCGTTCCTCTGTATTCTGTTTCGGACGGGAGAACAGGCGAATTGCTTTAGAGAACGGCGCACCGTCCCAAAGCCAGAGCTTTAGGAATGCGCCGAGCCGCAGAAACGGATTTGCAGATACCGGCGCGATATACAAGCAGGAAAGCAGATCATAGAGAGCTTCATACTCGCTGCTGCCGCGCCCCTCCGCGACCAGTCCGCGGGTGACAAGCCTGTCAATACAGTCATCTAGTGTCCGGCGGGACGTAAACGACAGCCCGCGCGTCAGCTTCATACTAAAATCTAGTAAAACACTTTAACTGTCTTACCAGATATGCTATACTGTATTTGGGTGATGAATAATGGCATCGAACTATAAATTCAGCAATGAGGAAATGGCCGCA
>OLXP01000456.1_pt1 | contig 19244 bp, 12 predicted proteins | sample 1644201 | NCBI WGS metagenome assembly OLXP01 (sample SAMEA103958163, study PRJEB25191) | human gut metagenome
TTTTTACATATGAGAAACTTAAGAAATATCTGATTGCTGATGCGCAAGATACAAAATCGAAAAACGATTTTGGTAAAAATGTAATCCCGGCGATGCTCGAAAGCGGAGAAAAACTTGTTGCTTATCGTTTCAGTGGTTATTGGAAAGATGTCGGGACCATCCAGAGTTATTGGGAAGCACATATGGATTTGCTAAGTCCGGAAAATGAAGTGAAACTTTTTTCAAACGACTGGAAGATCTATACAGATACAGCCGCGCGCCCATCCCAATACATCGGCCCGAAAGCACAGCTTGAGAATTCAATCTTAACAGAAGGCTGCGTCGTACTTGGACAGCTAGTCAATTCTATTGTTTTCCCGGGAGTTTATATCGGTGAAAATACACGTATTGAAAACTCTATTATCATGGAAAATTCTGTGATTGATGATAATGTCATTATTAGTAAAAGTATTTTACTGGAAGATGTGCATGTGAAGTCGCATAACGCGATTGGAAATGGCAATGTAATTGCGGTGATTGACAGCGGAAAAGTGATTCCATCGCAGGCCAGGATGGAATAGGAGGTTTTTTTATGATCAAAGATTATATGGCGATTATCAATCTAGATGAAAATGAAAACGATATCAGAAGTCTCACAACGAACCGGCCGATCGCATCGATCCCCATCGGAAGCAGATACCGCATCATAGATTTTATGCTATCGAATATAGTAAATAGCGGGATAAAAAATGTCGGAATTTTCTCCAGCACCAATTCGCGATCGCTTACGGATCACGTAGGAACGGGCAAGGCCTGGGATCTCAACAGAAAAATAGACGGATTGTTTTTATTCAATCACGGTCTTTGCGATTTTGTAAATCACGATTCCAAACTCCTTAAGAACAACATGGAATACATTTACCGGAGCAGCAGCGAAAATGTGATACTGACTTCTTCCTACATGGTATGCAATATGGATCTGACGGAAGTCGTCGAGGCACATGAGGTTTCCGGCGCGGAAATGACTGTCGTCTACACAGAAACGGATCATGCGGATACGGAGTTTATCAATTGTTATACCATGGATATAGAGAGTCGCAGCGGCCGTCTGAAGGGCGTTGGGAAGAATATCGGCTTCAGCAAAAAAGCGAATATCTGTATGGAAATATTTATTATGAAGAAGGAAAAACTCGTAGATCTGATCTACAAAAGCGCGCATAATATTAATTCTGGTAGTTTCTACAATATCATCTTCAATGATCTGCACAATTTTGAAATCAATACCTACCGTTATCAAGGATTTGTTTTTTGCATTAATACGATTTCTTCATATTATAAGAGTAATATGAAAATGCTCGATTCGGATGTCAGCAATGCACTGTTCCGTTCGGATCGGCCGATTTATACAAAAATCAAAGATGAACCGCCGACGTTATATGTGAAAGGCTGCAAAGTGACAAATTCTTTGATTGCCGATGGCTGTGTGATCCGTGGAAATGTTGAAAGTTCTGTAATTGGGAGATATGTCGAAATCGAAAATGATGTCACGATCCATAATTGCATTATATTACAAAATGTTAGAATCCATAGGAACGCCCGACTTTCCAATGTTATCATCGATAAGAACGTAGATATCGACAGCGGCACGGAACTGAAAGGAAATGAAACATTCCCGCTGGTGATTGAGAAAAAGAATTTATTTAAATAACGGCATAAGGAGGCATGGAATATGAAAATTTTATTTGTATCGGCAGAAGTACAGCCGTTCATCAAAACGGGTGGATTAGCAGATGTTTCTTTTGCTCTTCCTAAAGCATTGCGGGAGAAAGGCGAAGACATCCGTATTATATTACCGAAATATGGCGATATTTCTTTGAATTACACGTCTAAAGCCAATTTGATCGCTTCTTTCGGCGTAAGCGTTGGATGGAGAAATCAATATTGCGGACTTGAGTATTTGAATTATGACGGGATTCCCGTTTATTTTATCGACAATGAATATTATTTCAAACGACCGGGATGCTATGGCCATTTTGATGATGGTGAACGCTTTGCGTTTTTCTGCCGCGCGGTTCTGGAATCTGTGAAATATATGGATTCTTTCCATCCAGATATTATCCACTGCAATGACTGGCAGACCGGCATTATTCCCGTGTTTTTAAAGGATGTTTATTACGATAGACCGGAATTTTCACATACACGTTCTGTATTTACAATACATAATCTGAAATACCAGGGTGTATTTTCCCCCTCTGTCCTGGAAGAGCTTCTTGGCCTCAGTCCGCAGTACAACGCAGAAGATAAATTGAAATTTCATGATGGTATTTCTTTTATGAAGGGCGGAATCGTATTTTCGGACCGTATTACTACCGTAAGCGAAACGTATGCAAAAGAAATCCAGACGCAATATTACGGTGAAAACCTAGATGGACTGTTGCGTCAGAAATCCTATAAGCTCCGCGGGATTACAAATGGAATCGATTACGGAAACAATCATCCGAAGACGGATAAAAATATCCTATTAAATTATACATTTCGTTCGATCCAGCGGAAAGCGGCAAATAAATTGGATCTGCAAAAAGCCGCAGGGCTTCCGGAAAATCCAGAGGTACCGGTTCTGTCGATGATTACACGCCTTGTGCGGCAAAAAGGAATCGACCTGGTCACGCGGGTAATGGAAGAAATTTTAAAGATGGATATTCAATTTGTGTTGCTCGGCACGGGGGACCAGGATTATCAGGACTTTTTCGAATACTATGCGTCCTCATATCCCGGTAAAATATCTGCGTTTATTAAATTCGACGGTGTGCTGGCCTCGAAGATCTATGCGGGTTCCGATCTCTTCTTAATGCCATCTCTTTTTGAACCATGCGGACTCAGCCAAATGATCGCAATGGCATACGGTACACTACCGATTGTACGGGAAACAGGCGGCCTGCGCGATACGGTAATACCATATAATGAATTTACAGGAGAGGGAAACGGTTTTTCTTTTACAAATTACAATGCACATGATATGTTGCATGTAATTGAATATGCCGTAACCCAGTATCGGAATAAAGAAACATGGCGGAACCTCATGAAGAATGCAATGCGTACAAAATATGATTGGAATACGCAGTCGGAGGAATACTTGAAATTATATCGAGAAATTTCGGAGGGATCGATAGATCAATGAATCTGCAGAAAGAGACATTTATAGAAGATTATAAAAGAAAGATGATTTCCCTGTATCGGGAGTCGGTGGAGCAAGCCGGAACCACGTTAAAATATCTGGCGCTCGGCTCTTTGATGATGGATTATATGGCAGCTGCATGGCATGATACCGAAGTCAAGTATGAAAAAGAAAAAAGAAAACAGGTGTATTATTTTTCTATGGAATTTCTGATCGGACGTTTGATGGATGCAGCGCTGATCAATCTGGGAATTAAATCCGTTGTAGAGGATGGCCTCAAAGAACTCGGCATATCACTTTCCGCTTTAGAAGAGATCGAACCGGACGCAGGCCTCGGCAACGGCGGTCTCGGAAGGCTTGCAGCGTGCTTTATTGACTCTATGGCGTCGCTTGGAATCGCCGGAACGGGAATCGGAATCCGTTACCGGTACGGCTTGTTCGAACAGCAGATACAAAATGGATATCAGATCGAAACGCCGGATAACTGGCTGAAAATTGCGAATGTATGGGAAACACGGCGCGACGATGAAGCATGTATGGTAAAATTTGGTGGAAATGTGGAGTTGAATTGGAGAGAGGATGGACGTCTTTTTGTCAATCATAAGGACTATGAACCGATTCTTGCGGTGCCATACGATATGCCGGTGCCGGGCTTCCGAAATGGAACCGTCAATACGTTACGCCTCTGGAGTGCGGAGACGGAAGGACCCGGATTCAATTTCGCGATGTTCAGCAAAGGCGATTACGAAAAAGCAACAGAAAGTTTGACAGCAGTAAATGCCATTACGAATGTGTTATATCCAGATGATTCTACGGAGAGGGGAAAGCTCCTCCGTTTGAAGCAGGAATATTTTTTCACGAGCGCCGGAGTGCAGAGTATCATCCGACGTATGAAGCAGGCCGATGTGCCGCTTTCGAATCTTCATGAATATGCGGCAATCCACATCAATGACACACATCCTGCACTAGTAATCCCAGAATTGATGCGTATTTTAATCGATGAAGAAGGGATGGAGTGGGATGCCGCGTGGAATATCACGGTCCGTACGATCGCATATACGAATCATACAATTCTGGCAGAAGCTCTAGAAAAATGGAATGTGGAAATGTTCCGGAAACTGCTGCCTCGCATTTATATGATTGTAGAAGAAATCAACAAACGTTTTACGAGAGAAGTTTCTAAACAGTACAACGGCGATTGGAATAAGCTCAATTCCATGTCTATCATACAGGATGGCGTCGTTAAAATGGCATATCTTTCCATTGTCGGAAGTCACAGTGTGAATGGCGTGGCAGAACTTCATACAGAAATTTTAAAAAACCAGGAATTGAAAGAGTTTCATGAATTTTATCCTGGAAAATTCAATAACAAAACAAACGGAATCACGCACCGGCGCTGGTTGATCGAGGCAAATCCGGAACTTTCCGAACTGATGACCGAAACGATCGGAAGCGGCTGGCAGCGCGAGGCACGTGAAATTGAAAAACTCAGACCATATGCAGATGATCCGGCTTTTCTAGAACGAGTGTCAGCGGTCAAGCGAAAGAAAAAAGAACAGCTTTCTGCATTTATAAAAGAAAAATATGACATCAACATAGATCCGGCATCGATTTTTGATATCCAAGTCAAGAGGCTTCATATGTATAAGCGCCAGCTATTAAATATTATGCATATTATGGAGCTATATAACAGGCTTTGTGACGATCCGTCTTTAAATATGACACCACGTACTTTTATATTTGCTGCAAAAGCGTTTCCGGGATATCTTCTGGCGAAAAATACAATCAAACTCATTTGCACGGTTGCGGATAAGATTAACCGTGATCCAGCCGTCAATCAAAAAATGAAAGTTGTTTTCATGCCGAATTATGGTGTAAGCCTAGCACAGATTATGATTCCGGCAGGAGAGGTCAGCGAACAAATTTCAACGGCCTCTAAAGAGGCGTCTGGTACGGGAAACATGAAATTTATGATGAACGGAGCGGTGACAATCGCTACGCTGGACGGCGCCAATGTGGAAATCCGCCGTGAAGTTGGTGACGAAAACATCGTTTTATTTGGTTTGCGTTCCGAAGAAGTGATTGCTTATCAGAAAAACAAAAATTATAACGCTTTCGATGTAATTCATTCAGATCCGCGCCTCCAGCGGATTATCAGACAAATGCAGGAGGGATATTTCGGCTTGGCGCCGCAGCATGAGTTCGACATGATTGTAAAACATCTGACGGAAGAAAACGATCCGTATTTTACACTGAAAGATTTCGATGCATATGTGCGTGCGCAAGATAAAATCAATGAATTATATTCAAATCGTACGGTATGGAATAAAATGGCTGCTGTAAATATTGCTTCTTCTGGCGTATTCTCAAGTGACAATACAATTCGCAGATATGCTGCGGAAATTTGGAACATTTAGAATATGAAGATTACGCATTGCTCGAAGGAATTATTTTACAGAGATCCATATGGCGCCGTTCCGTGCGGCACTCCTGTGACGCTCCGCTGCAGATATGAAGAGATGCCCACGCAGCCGGAACTTTATGTCCGCTATGAAGCGGAGCTGCAAAAATGCTCTTTTTGGGTGCCTCCTATAGAACTGCGAAAAGATGGCGACGGCCTGATTGCGGAATTTTACCTGGAAGAAGATCTATTTCAGAATGCGGGACTATATTTTTATGCATTTTCCTGGGATGGGCAAAGAGACGGAACAGAGTATCAGATTACGGTATATGAAAGGGATTTATCCGTTCCGGAATGGTTTTTAAATACGGTGATCTATCAGATCTTCCCGGACCGTTTTTATAAAGCGGAGGATCGTGATGCGGTTAATAAGAAAAATTCTTTTTTATATGCCAATTGGGAGGATCTTCCGATCTATCTTAAAAATGAAGACGGAACGATCAAACGATGGGAATTTTACGGCGGCAACCTGAAAGGTATCACAGAGAAACTGGATTATATCAAGAGCCTTGGTGCAGATACCATTTATTTGAATCCGATCTTCGAAGCGCAGAGCAATCACCGGTATGATACTGCGGATTTTATGAAGGTAGACGGCCTTCTGGGAGGCGATGCAGCGTTCGATCTTTTGCTGCGCGAATCAGGCAGGAAGAAAATCCGCGTGATTCTTGATGGCGTGTTTAACCATACGGGGAGAAACAGTAAATATTTCAATCCTTCCGATCCACAGTATCAGGACTGGTACACGTTTCGGGAGGACGGGAGTTATGACTGCTGGTGGGGCGTGGCAGATCTGCCTGCCGTAAATAAGGACAGTCAAAGTTATGTGGATTTTATTGCGGGTGAAAAGGATTCCGTCGTGCGTTTTTGGAGCCGGAAAGGCATCGCGGGATGGCGGCTAGACGTGGCAGATGAACTTCCGGATTCTTTCATTCGAAAAATCCGTGCGGCTGCGGAAGCGGAAATCCCGGAACCCGTTATGATCGGCGAAGTATGGGAAGATGCGTCAAACAAAATCAGTTATGGAGAAAGAAAAACATATTTTACGGCAAGAGAACTGCATACCCATACGAACTATGTCTTTCGAAATACGATTCTTTCCTTTCTGGATGGTTCCTTGCCCGCAAGTGGCGCAGTGCGGATTTTTGAAACTATTCGGGAAAATTATCCGATACATAATTTTTTTGCACAGGTCAATATGACGGGATCGCATGATGTGGAGCGTCTGATGACGGTAATGCTTCGCATTGTAAACGGGGAACGGCGGTTGGCGCGCGATCTTGTAAAATGTTTTTCTCTGATCCAGTTTTCTTCTCCCGGTGTGCCGCTGATTTATTATGGAGATGAAACGTGCCTGGAAGGCGGGAAAGATCCGGACAACCGACGGACGTATCCGTGGGGAAAGCAGGATTCCGAAATGATTGGGTGGTTCGCAGATTTATCGCTGCTTCGGGAAGAAAACCGCGAATTGGTGAAAGGAGACGCAGCATATTATGCCGCAGCCGAGGAAAATGTATTTGTGGTATTACGGATTCCGAGCGGCGTGAAAGAAAAATACTATATGATCCTTTGTGACCGATTCGGGCGCGGAAGAGAATTTCTGCAGTCAATTGTCGGAGAAATAACGGAGGGTATTGAAAAACTAAGAAAAAGAAGATATATTATAAAAAAAGAAGCTGGCGGTTATGCGATGCTGGTCGAATTTGTATAAATTATTAAGGAGTGTTTTTTTATATGAAATGCCCGTTTTGCGGCCATATGGAGGATAAAGTAATTGATTCCCGGCCTACGGAAGAAGGAAGCGCAATTAGAAGAAGAAGAGAATGTATTAAATGCGGCTCTCGTTTTACAACGTATGAAAAAATAGAAGATACGCCCTTGATGGTAATCAAAAAAGATGGCTCCAGGCAAATTTATGACAGGAACAAAGTGATCAATTGTGTCATGAAAGCTTGCGGGAAACGCCCTGTTTCATTGCAACAGGCGGAGAATTTAGCGGTCGATGTAGAACAGCAGCTTTTAAACACGATGAAACGAGAAGTTCAGTCCTCTGAAATTGGGGAAATGATCATGAAACGTCTGAAAGAACTCGACGAAGTTGCCTATGTGCGTTTCGCATCTGTTTATAAGCAATTTAAAGATGTAGATACTTTTATGGCAGAGCTCTCAAAAATTATCAGCGAAAACAAAAACTGAGTATTTCCCGGGAAATACGATTCCTATATACAGCGCTATTCGAATTTGTTAGCATGGGTGCATGAATCGTTCGGGAGGGATGAGATGATTGCGCATGTGAACACATTCGGATTGTCCGGTATTCACGGATTTTTTGTAGATGCCGAAATTAATGTATCGCCAGGACTGCCGGAGTTTGGGATTATAGGAATGGGAAATCTGGCAGTACGGGAAGCTGCGGGCAGAATCCGCGCAGCGCTAACCAATATGAACTATAAAATGCCGCTCGGAAGAGTCACGGTAAATCTTGCGCCTGCGGGAGTTCGGAAAGAAGGAACGTATTATGACCTCGCAATTGCAATCGGGGTTTTAAAATGTATTGGAGCTGTTCCGAAACCGACAAAAGCGTTTGGCTTTATTGGAGAACTTTCTTTAGATGGATTTCTGCGTCCGGTTTGCGGCATCCTGCCGCTTGTTCGGGAAGCTGCCCATTGTGGACTCAAGAAGTGTATCGTTCCGCTGGAGAATGCAGACGAAGCTGCATTGGAAGAAAATTGTGATATTTATCCGGCTGCTTGTTTGGCAGAAGCCGTACAGATTCTCAAAGATACGGAACGAATTGCATGGCAGAATAGGAACCCCTATGCGGCGTTTCAAAATGCTTATGGTGATTTCCGGGAGGTGAAAGGCCAGGAACAGGCAGTTCGGGCGGCAGAAATTGCGGCGGCCGGAGCTCATAATATTCTTTTCATCGGCGCGCCCGGTTGCGGAAAAACAATGATCGCAAGCAGAATTCCAGGCATTATGCCGGAACTTGATCGGGAAGAAGCCCTAGAAGTTACCCCTGTATATAGTGTATTGAATCTCCTGGGGAAAGATGGAATCTTGATCAGAGAGGCGCCCTTTCGAACGGTTTATCCGGATATTACAAAAGCAGGACTGATCGGCGGAGGAAGGTGCCCGACGCCCGGAGAAATCAGTCTTGCCCATAAAGGTATTTTATTTTTGGACGAACTTGCAGAATTTGACAGAAATGTTATCCAGAGTCTCCGACAGCCAATTGAAACCGGAAAAATTTCCATATCACGCTGTGGGGATTGTGTAGAATTTCCTGCGGAATTCTTGCTTGTTGCCGCGACAAATCCTTGTAAATGTGGGAATATGATGGAAGCTCCGGGAAAGTGCACGTGTACTCCATTGCAGGCAAAACAATATCTTTCAAGAATTTCTAGGCCGATTCTGGACAGGATCGACCTTCATATCCCTCTCCGGCGAATCATACTGCAGAACTCTGTGTTGAAACAAAGCGAATCTTCGGAAACCATAAGAAAACGTGTTGTGGCGGCTAGAGAATTTCAGAAGTATAGATATAGAAAAGAAAAAATTTGTTTAAATGGAAGGATCCACGGTGCAATGGTGAAACGCTATTGCAAACTCGATGCGGGATGTGAAGCGTTGTTGCAGCATGCTGCTGATGCTGCGGGAATCAGTATGCGCGGCTATGAAAAAATATTGAAAATGGCCAGAACCATTGCAGATCTGGAACTTCGGGAGCAGATCATGGAGGCCGATATCGCAGAGGCGGTCCAATATCGGTTTTTGGATTCTTATTTCCAGGAGGCCGCATAAATGGAAATTGAGAGAAAAATAATATGGATTTGGTTGTCCTTTCTCGGAAAACCGAATTATGTCGTGACAGATATGCTCTTACAGGAATACGGCACACTGGAGAATCTTTGGAACTCCGTAATACAAAATAGAATCTCTGAAGGACTGAAAAAACAAGAAAAATTGTTTTGCAAGCTGACAAACAGGAGTTTGCGCGAAAAAGCTGCTGCCATATATGAAAAATGTATGGAACAAAAAATTCGGATTACTACGGCCGAGGAATTGCATTATCCTCATAATCTTTATCAGGTTATTAATAAACCACCAGTGCTCTATTATAAAGGAATGCTTCCGTATGATATAAAATTTAATGAAAATCTTTTATTGTCTATTGTAGGATCCAGAAAATGTACGGCATACGGCAGGACAAATTCTTATTTATTTTCAAAATATCTCGCACAAAACGGGATGGGAATCGTAAGTGGAATGGCTCGCGGGATCGATAGTGAAGCGCATAAAGGAGCGCTTGCCGGGGAAGGATATACGATTGCGGTTCTGGGTGGAGGTCCCGATGTCGTTTACCCGCAGGAAAATAAAAAGTTATATGATAAGATTTGTGAAACGGGCTGTGTCCTTTCTGAATATCCGCCTGGTGCACCTCCGCTTAGGGCACATTTTCCGGCAAGAAACAGAATCATTTCCGGCTTGTCACTCGGAACGCTTGTAGTAGAAGCCGGGAAAAATAGCGGTGCAATGATTACTGTAGATAAAGCGTTTGAACAAAGTAGAACGGTATATGCCGTGCCAGGAAATATTACTTCAGAGGCGTCGGTCGGATGTAACGATTTGATCAAGTCGCAAGGAATCTGTGTAACATCGTATTCGGACATTTTGGAAGATTACGGCTTACGAATACCGAAGCCAATGCAGGAAACGTGCGGATGGATCAATGGACTGACGGATGCGGAAGCAGCGGCAGCTTCTGCGATAAAACGCGGACATTATAGCATCAATGAAATTGTACGTGATGCAGACAGAAGTACTGCTAATATTATAAGTGCCTTGACAATGCTTGAAATTAAAGGTATTGTTACACAAGCCCCGGATGGCACATATAAGCTTATTAAATAATAAGCTTTACATTTTAAAAAATTGTGTTTATTATATAATGCATTGAAAATTTGAAAGGCTGAGTGATTTATGTCCGGATATTTAGTTATCGTGGAATCGCCTGCAAAAGCGAAAACAATCGGAAGGTTCTTAGGCAAAAAATATAAAGTCGAAGCTTCTGCAGGACATCTGAGAGATTTACCGGTGAGCAAGCTCGCGATCGATATAGAAAATGATTTCAAACCGCAGTATATGAATATACGAGGGAAAGGGGAATTAATCAAAACACTCAAAAAGGATGCAAAGAATGCGGATAAAGTTTTTCTTGCAACCGACCCGGATCGGGAAGGGGAAGCGATTTCTTGGCATCTGTCGAAAATACTTGATATTGATGAGAATGCGGTTTGCCGTGTCACTTTTAATGAAATAACAAAAAACGCGGTAACAGAAGCGTTTAAAGAACCACGCAAAGTTGATACGGAGCTGGTGGACGCCTATCAGGCCAGAAGGGTGTTAGATCGTCTTGTCGGATATTCGATCAGTCCCGTACTTTGGAAGAAAGTCAAAAAAGGCTTAAGCGCAGGACGGGTGCAGTCTGTTGCAACCAGATTGATTTGTGACCGCGAAGAGGAAATCGAAACCTTTATTCCACAGGAATACTGGACGATTACGGCAGAACTTTTAAAAGATACAGGAAAAGAAAAACCGGCAAAATCCAATCATTTTATTGCAAAATATTACGGAGAAAATGGAAAAAAGAATCAATTAAAGACAAAAGAAGAAGCGGATCAAGTTTATCAAGACGTTTTGATGCAGGATTTTATCGTTTCTTCCGTTAAAATGACAGAAAGAAAGAAATCTCCTGCGCCTCCTTTTATAACGAGCACGCTGCAGCAGGAAGCTTCAAGAAAGCTGGGCTTTACGGCCTCTAAAACAATGTCGGTGGTGCAATCACTTTATGAAGGTGTTAATGTCGGAACGGGAGGCCCTACCGGTTTAGTCACATATATCAGAACGGATTCCACGCGAATTTCCGAAGAAGCTGCGGCAGCGGCGAAGGAACATATTTTACAGGAATTTGGCGAGACTTATTTACCTCAAAAGAAGCGGGTGTATAAAAATAAAAATGCGGCACAAGATGCACACGAAGCAATCCGCCCGGCACATGTGGAGTATAAACCTGCGGACATGAAAGAAAAACTTACAAACGATCAGTACAAATTATATAAATTGATTTATGAGAGATTTATTGCAAGCCAGATGGCAGATGCAGTTTATAACGTATGCACCGTAGATTTCAATGTAGTCGGTCATACGTTCCGTGCGGTTGGTAGTACGGTGAAATTTGCTGGATATACAAAATTATATGAAGAATCTACCGATGTAAAAGTAGAAGAAGACAATGCAAAGCTCCCTCCATTAGAGGTAGGAGAGAAAGTAATCGTGGAAGCGATCAAACCAGAACAACATTTTACGCAACCTCCTCCGAGATATACGGAGGCGACGTTAGTGAAAGCATTGGAAGAAAATGGAATCGGCCGGCCGAGCACGTATGCTCCTACGTTATCCGTTATCCAGGCAAGAGGATATGTAGGGAAGGAAAAGAAAGCGCTGTATCCTACGGAATTGGGGAGAATCGTAAACGAAATAATGAAAAAGAGTTTTTCTGACATCGTAAACGTAGAGTTTACAGCACAGATGGAAGAAAATCTTGATAAAATCGAGCAGGGAAATAAAAATTGGGTGGATGTTGTACGGGAATTTTACGGTGATTTTGAAAAAGAGGTTGATAAAGCAACAAAAGAATTAGAACATGTGAAACTAGAAGATCCTGTAAGTGATGTAGCATGTGATAAATGCGGCAGAATGATGGTAATCAAAACGGGAAGATATGGAAAATTTCTTGCATGTCCCGGATACCCTGAATGTAAAAACACAAAACCGATTATCGAAGAAGTCGGGGCAGATTGTCCGGAATGTGGGAATCCGTTGATCTATCGGAAAACGAAAACGGGGAAGAAATATGTGGCATGCAGTCATTATCCGGATTGTAAGTTTTCCTCCTGGAACATTCCGACAAAAGAAAGCTGTCCGAAATGCGGACAGTATATCGAAATTGCACAGGGGAAAAGAGGAAAATACTTGAAATGCAGCAATAAAGAATGTGATTATATTTCATTTTTTAAGAAAAAGAAATCAGAATAAAGGATTCTTATATGGCAGTTTATATTATTGGAGGCGGGTTAGCTGGTTGTGAAGCTGCCTGGCAAATTGCAAAATATGGCATTAAAGTAAAATTATACGAAATGAAGCCACGTCATTTTTCCGAGGCGCATACAGCGGAAACATTGGCGGAACTCGTGTGCAGCAATTCATTGAAAGCTTCCAATCTAGAAAATGCTTCCGGACTTTTGAAAGAAGAAATGCGCGTACTAGGAGGTTTGATTATTGCCTGCGCAGACCGTTCCGCAGTTCCGGCAGGTGGTGCACTTGCGGTGGATCGTATAAAATTTTCGGAAGCGGTTACAAAGAAAATCGAGCGTCAGCCGGAAATCGAGCTCATTCGAGAAGAAGTTTGTTCTATTCGGGAACTGATTGCGCGTCATGAAGATTGCAAATGTATCATTATTGCTACCGGCCCGTTGACGACAGCCGATCTTTCTAATGAAATTACTGAAATATTTGGATTGAAAAAATTACATTTTTTTGATGCCGCAGCTCCCGTCATTTTTGAAGAAAGTATTGATCATGCCCGCGTGTTTCGTGCTGCCAGATATGGAAAGGGCGAGGCGGATTATATCAATTGTCCAATGAAAAGGGAGGAGTATCTTGCATTTTACGAAGTACTGATCCATGCCGAATGTGCCCATGTCAAAGACTTTGACAGCATGGAGCTATATGAAGGCTGTATGCCAGTGGAATCCATGGCCAAACGCGGGATGGATACGTTGCGATTTGGCCCTTTGAAGCCTGTGGGATTACGTAATCCGGAAACAAAAGAAGAATATTATGCAGTGGTACAGCTGCGTCAAGATAACCAAGAGGGAACGCTTTACAATATGGTAGGCTTTCAGACGCGGCTAAAATTCGGGGAGCAAAAAAGGGTGTTCGGTATGATTCCTGGCCTTGAGAAAGCGGAGTATGCGAGATATGGCGTAATGCATAAAAATATTTATATTCAGTCGCCTGAGATGCTGGGCCCTACCTATCGCCTTCATGACGATAAAAATCCAATCGGAATTCCCATTTATTTTGCAGGCCAGATTACCGGTGTGGAAGGATATATGGAATCAACCTCTTCTGGCCTTGTTGCGGGTATGAATGCAGCAAGAGAACAAAAACAACTTTCTCCGGTAATATTTTCCTGCGAGACACAGATCGGCGCACTTGCATCTTATGTCTCTGCATATCCGGGAAAGGATTTTCAACCAATGGGAGCAAATTTCGGAATTCTCCGTGTTGATTTCGAGTCAAAATATGGACGTGTTAGAGATAAGCGTCTCAAAAAAAGATATTTATCAGAAAATGCATTGAATATATTGATAAAAGATATGAAAAGGATTGGAGAGTGTTCGTATGGAAAATCTGTTTCAGAATGCAAAATGGATCAGCTTTGAATCCAATGCACGAGGGAAAAAGAATAAGGTAAACCCCTGGGAAAATGTAATTGATTCCAAAGTCAGGAAGATGGATATCGAAAAAGGATCCGGAATTCCCGTCTTTCATAAGCGCTTTAAATTGAGGGATGGAATCAAGCGTTGTACGATCCATCTTACTGCGCTTGGCTGTTTCAATTTGTACATGAACGGCCAGAAAATCGGTACAGATGAATTGATGCCTGGTTGGACGGATTATGAGAAAAGAGTTTTATATTACACATATGATGTAACAGATGTTGCGATGCAGGAAAACGTAGTGGCGGTACCCGTTTCTTCCGGTTGGTGGGCAGGCAGGATTTCTCTGGACACATACGGAGAGAATGATACGGCTTTTATCTGTGTGATCGAGACGGAATATCAGGACGGAGAAAAGGAGACTATCTGTTCCGATCTTACCTGGCGTGGTACTACGGCGGGTCCCGTACGCTATGCTGATCTTTGGGACGGGGAAGTATATAATGCAAATTATGATTCGTACGAAAAAATATCCCTTCCGGATTATCCGAAAAGCAAAACCTGGAAAATACCATACGAATTTAAAAATTTTAAAGGAGTTATTTCTCCGAAAGTAGGGCCTAGTGTCAAGATCCGTGATTTTCTAGTGATGAAACCGAAAACTGTGGTCGTGTATGACAGGATCGATGAAAATGAAACAGATTTCGGAACAATTCATATATTAAAAAAGCTTGAGGATGCATTATGCACTTCGGTACTTCTTTTGAAAAAGGGGGAGACCGTTGTCTACGATATGGGCCAGAATATGGTAGGATGGGAACATTTTACTGTGAAAGGGAATCAAAATACGACAGTTACCCTCCGACATGCCGAAATGTTAAATGACAGCGGGAAAGCTTCAAGAGGAAATGACGGCCCAGAAGGAACTCTTTATACGTCCAATTACAGAAGTGCAAAGGCAAAAGGAAGATACACGTTGTCCGGTGACGAAAACGGAGAAGAATATAGACCGTCATTCACATTTTACGGATTCCGTTATGTAGAAATATCGGCGGATGATGATATTGAAATTCTCGCGTTCCGATGTGATGTCGTTGGATCTGACAATAAAGAAACTGGTTTCATTGAAACTTCTAATAAAGATGTCAATCAGCTTTTCAGTAATATCCTTTGGGGGCAGCGCGGCAATTATCTCAGTGTACCGACAGATTGTCCGCAAAGAGATGAACGTCTCGGCTGGACGGGAGACACCCAGGTTTTTGCCTGTACTGCGGCATACAATGCAAATGTATGTAGTTTCTTTCATAAATGGTTGCAGGATGCCCGGGACAGCCAGAAAGAATACGGCGCATATACAGATGTAATTCCACGTTCCCGCGTAGTAGGGGAAGGCGGCGCAGCATGGAGCGATGCGGGGATTATCGTACCGTATACGATGTATAAAATGTACGGGGATCTCAGCATTTTAGAAGAATGCTATTCTTCCATGCTAGATTATATGGACTATCTCAGCGTGACTAATCTGGAAGGCCCGCATCCTACATATGGAGACTGGCTAGCTTATGAACCGACAGAAGCCAGATTGATCTGTATCGCGTATTATGCGTATGATGCACTCCTTGTAAGTAAAATGTCAGCGGCACTTTCCAAAAAAGCGGGAGACGAATATGAAGAAAAGGCAGAAGAATATTACGTATTGTATACGAAAATCAAAAGCCATTTTCAAAAAGTATATCTGGATGCGAACGGTAAATTAAAACAGACGTCTCAGACAGCATACCTTTTGGCATTGAAATTCGATTTGCTGCCGGAAGAATATCGAGAAGAGGCACGGAAAGAGCTTGCAGCAAAACTCGTGAAGAATGGATATCGCCTGAGCACGGGATTCGTAGGTTCGGCAATTCTGAATCAGACGCTAAGTGAGATTGGTGAAAGCAATTTAGCATACTCATTGCTTCTGCAAAAAGAGAATCCTTCCTGGCTTTATAGCATATATCAGGGCGCCACAACGATCTGGGAACGTTGGAATTCTTATACGAAAGAGAGCGGATTTGGGGATGTCGGAATGAACTCTTTCAATCATTACGCTTACGGTGCAGTTGCGGAGTGGATGTACAAATACATGGCAGGCATTGAAACGGATGAGAAGAAGCCGGGATTCAAACATATTATTTTCCAGCCAAAACCAGACTTGAGAGAAGAATATGAGTTGCCGTACGGACAAGAACGCATCAAATGGGTAAGAGCTTGTTTTGAATCGGTTTCCGGTCCCATAGAAGCTGCCTGGTACATGGAAGAAGATACATTCACGTATATTGTTTCCATTCCGAAAGAATCGTATGCCACATTATATTTGCCTGTTTTTGATAAAAATGCAAAAACGATTACCGTTGACGGAAGGATTTATCCTGTAGATACATTCCCGACGGAGAAAGGCTGTATCGTTCTTTATCTTCCATCGGGAAGACATCAGATCGAAGCACTACGATAACCAAAAGAACGGAGCTGCGGAATGAAACAAAAAGTGATTTCACTTATAATCATTTTTATGGTTTGTTTTTCCTCCTGCACTTCTGACCGTATTGTGCAGGAGGAAATCACCTCACTTCCTTCCAAATCGCAGAATCCATCCTCCAGAAAGCCGGCGCCTTCGACTCCTTCTCCGGAAAAAGAAACACCGTTTTCTCCTGCACCTGCGACAGGAACGGAAGATATTTATCATGGAAGTGATCTTTTGAAAGGTTATAAAATCTGTATCGATCCGGGACATCAGGCGTCTGGAAACAAAGAGAAAGAATTATGTGCGCCTTGGAACAAAGAAATGAAAGCAAAATGTACTTCCGGTACATGTGGAAATTTTACCGGAACAGATGAATATATTATAAATTTATCTATCGCGCAGAAGCTTCAGCAGAAATTGATTGCCCTAGGAGCAGAAGTCCTTATGACGCGGGAAAAACATGACGTAAATCTTTCCAATCGCGAACGGGCGGAATTGGCCAACCGTTTTGGTGCGGATATCACACTGCGGATCCACTGCAATTCTGCTGAATCGGAATCAGTCGAAGGAATCGAACTATACGTTAGAGGAAACGGAGATGGCACTGCGGAATATCGTAAGAAAGCAGAAGCAGATTACAAAAAAGCAAGTGAAATGATCGGCTATCTTTGCACAGAAACGGGAGCGATATCACGCGGAATTTTTCAGTCAGATGCATATACCGGGATCAATTGGTGTGAGAATACATGCATTATTGTAGAATGCGGGTTCCTTTCGAATGAAAAAGAAGACCGCCTGTTGAACACGGCGGCCTATCAGGAGCAGATCGTAGAAGGAATTGTAAATTATTTTATTTCCTCGCGGGTCTCGTCCGACAAAAAAATTTCTGGATTATAACGCGGACGATGTTTGGATTCCACATATATTTTACCGATATATTGTCCGATTAGTCCGATAGAAACTAGCTGTACGCCCCCCAAAAACCAGATCGAAAGGATCAGGGAAGTCCAGCCAGGCGTTGTATTTCCACAAAAATAGGAAATCAAAGAATAGATCGCGGCAATCATTGAAACGATGATGATAATAATACCAACGGCCGAAATCAATGTAATTGGTTTGATACTGAAAGAAGTGATTCCGTCAAATGCAAAGCTGAGCATCTTTTTGAGCGGATATTTTGATTCGCCCGCCAACCGTTCTTTTCTTTCATAATATACGCAATCTGTTTTATAACCGATGAGCGGGACGATTCCTCTTAAAAACATATTGCGTTCTTCATAATTTCCAAGCTGCTCTATGGCACGGGAGCTCATTAGGCGGAAATCTGCATGATTATAAATGGTTTTGACTCCCATCCCTTTCATGAATTTATAAAAACCTTGTGCGGTGGTACGCTTGAAGAACGTATCCGTTTTGCGGGCGCTGCGAACGCCGTATACGATATCGCAGCCTTCATAATACTTGTCTATCATCTGTACGATGGCTTGTGTATCATCCTGCAGATCAGCATCGATCGATACCGCAATATCGCAGTTGCCTTTTGCTGCCATTAGGCCGGCAAACAAAGCATTTTGATGTCCGACATTGCCTGCCAATTTGAGAGCACAGACATAATGATTCTTTTGATATTCTGCGTTAATCAATTCCCATGTATTATCCTTACTCCCATCATCGACAAAAAGAATCCGGCTCTTATCGGAAATTTTTCCCTTCTCGATGAGGGAAATGACAAGCTTTGTCAACTCTGTAGCAGTCATTGGAAAAACTTCACATTCATTATAACAGGGAACTACGATATATAGTACCGCCGGGAAAGAACTCATAATAACAACTCCCAACTTCGTTTATTATTTTCCGTCATACAAATCATCGCTTGCAAATGCAGGCTCACACGTTAAATTATACCCCAATTTTTTGCATACGATATCATCACTAGGAGATAATATCACAGTAGAGTGTGCTTCGCAACCCGATAACTTATGAAGATTTTTTAATGTGATATCCGCCATCGTATTTGTGACAGCAGAGATACTGAGTGAAATCAGTACTTCTTCCAGACTGAGAAGTGGTTTATCCGTGCCGTAAATGTCTTTTTTTAATTGCAGAATCGGTTCGAGTACGACCGGCGCAATAAGAAGCAAGGCATCGTCCAAACCGGATAACATTTTGAGTGCATTCAACGTACAGCTCGCAGCCGCAGTCATAAGATTTGTATTACGTCCTGTAACGATTTCTCCGGAAGGCAGCTGGAGCGCCATTGCCGGCGCATTTTTACATTGCGCTTTTTTTATCGCAGCCTGCACAACACTGCGCTCAGAAGGCTTCAGATCCGCCTGATTCATAATTAATTCGATTTTTTCCACTGTTCCCGCGTCAACCAGCCCCTGTATGAAGTCACAGCGGATTTTAAAATATCTGCGAATAATTTCTTCATTTGCAGCAGTTCGGACTTTCTCGTCGTCTTCAATTGCATAACCGGCCATATTAACGCCCATATCTGTAGGAGATTTGTAAGGGCACTCGCCCATGATCTTTTCGAACATTGCCTGGAGAACCGGGAAAATCTCCACATCACGGTTATAGTTGACCGTTGTTTCGCCGTAAGCTTCCAGATGGAACGGG
>OLXP01000462.1_pt1 | contig 18966 bp, 10 predicted proteins | sample 1644201 | NCBI WGS metagenome assembly OLXP01 (sample SAMEA103958163, study PRJEB25191) | human gut metagenome
GCCCATCAGGAGAAAGCCGAGAAGTTAACTGACGAGCGTAACCAACTCCGAAGTTCACTCTCGCCGACAGCTGCACTAAAGACTGACTTTAACAATTCCGGACTTCATACCGGTAAAATACTGGTTACGGCAGAGGAGATTAACTTCGGTTATCATCCCGATCAGCCACAACTTTGGCAAGCTCCTCTCAGCTTCCAGCTGAAAAGCGGGGACCGCCTTCGTATAGAAGGAGGCAACGGCAGCGGAAAAACAACTCTGCTGAAAATCATAACCGGACAACTTCAACCACTGAAAGGCACGCTCATACAGGCAAATTTCACCTATGTATATCTGAATCAGGAATATTCGATCATCAATGATCGAAACAGTATTTTGGAACAAGCCTATGCCTTCAATGGCCGCAACCTGCCGGAGCACGAAATAAAGATTATTCTGAACCGATATTTATTTCCGGCTTCCGAATGGGATAAATCTTGCCGGAAGCTAAGCGGCGGAGAGAAAATGAGACTTGCCTTTTGTTGCCTGATGATCAGTAATAATATGCCCGATATGTTTATACTGGACGAACCGACCAATAACCTGGATATACAAAGCATCGAAATTATTACCGCTACCATCAAAAACTATGCAGGTACTGTGATAGCCATCTCACACGATAATTATTTCATTCAGGAGATTGGAGTGGAACAAAGTATATTTTTAAGTTAATCTATTCATATTTTATCCGGTAAACCCTACATATATCGATACAGTTTTTATAACTTCGCAGCGCGAAGAAAATAGAAAAATATAAAATGAATCAAACAGCTGAATCCCTGTGGTTTGTCTTTTACAAAGACGAACTACTACTTGAAAAGGAGGGGAACGGTACATTTGCCATTCCCTGCGGAGAAATTCCTCCTATCCTGATCAAAGACAAGACTACAGTACACAATATCACCACACTGGAAGGAAGAAACTGCAAAGCTTATTCCGTATCCCAACCTATTGAAGAGACAGAGCAATATGCAATGATAGGGCTTCGCGCTTCTTACGAATATCAGGCAGCAGGCAAAGCCCACGAAATACTGCATTGGGACAGAAACAGTCTGTTCTGCTCGGCTTGCGGCACTCCGATGGAACAAAAGGAATCTATCATGAAACGCTGTCCGAACTGTGGCCGTGAAGTGTATCCGGCTATCTCGACAGCCATCCTTGTTTTAGTGCGCAAAGGCGACTCCATACTTCTCGTTCATGCCCGCAACTTTAAAGGCAGATTCAACAGCCTTGTAGCCGGATTCCTCGAAACAGGCGAAACACTGGAAGAATGTGTAGCCCGCGAAGTGAAAGAGGAAACCGGACTGGACGTGAAGAATATCACTTATTTCGGCAACCAGCCCTGGCCCTACCCCAGCGGATTAATGGTAGGATTCATTGCCGATTATGCCGGAGGAGAAATCAAATTGCAAGAAGAGGAATTAAGCTCCGGTGATTTCTATACAAGAGATAATTTGCCGGAACTTCCACGAAAGTTGAGCCTGGCACGGAAAATGATCGACTGGTGGCTGGAATGCTCCCATAAATAAACAGACATGGAGAACATCATCAAAGGAATCCGCCGATATTATCCGGTATCTGACAGCTCACTGGAAATGCTTTTCAGCCACATGAAAAAGCTGGAATTGCCAAAGAAACACTTACTGATACACGGCGGAGTATCAGATCGTCACGTCTACTTTATTGAGAAAGGATTTTGCCGCTCCTATTGCCTGCGTGACGGTGAAGAAATCACGATCTGGTTCTCACGCGAAGGCGATATCACTTTTGCGATGAAAGACTTATACCACAACCAACCGGGATACGAATATGTAGAGTTACTGGAAGATTGCGAACTATATGCCATACGCATTGATGAATTAAATCAGATTTATGAAACAAATATCGAAATTGCCAACTGGGGACGCATTATCCATCAGGAATGTCTGCTCTACATGGACATACACCACATAAACCGACTATACCTACCGGCCAAAGAACGCTACGAACAACTTCTACGCGAACAGCCGGATGTAATTCACCGTGCCCAACTGGGATATATAGCTTCCTTTCTTGGGATGACTCCACAACATTTAAGCCGCCTGCGCTCCGAATCCTGAGTTCTTTTTAATCTATGTGAATTTTTATATCACAGAAAAACTGTACTTTTACAGCCGAATACAAAAAAGAAACAGATAAACATCGTGATCAACACATTAACATCTTTACGAATATTCTTTGCCTTGATGGTATTCGGAGCACATTGCTATGTTCTGGATACAAGTTTCGATGCCCACTTCTTTAAAGAAGGATTTGTCGGAGTCAGTTTCTTTTTTGTCCTCAGCGGGTTTATTATTGCCTACAATTATCAGGAAAAACTACTGACAAAAACGACTACTAAACGCACGTTCTGGGTAGCACGTATTGCCCGCATTTATCCCCTGCATCTACTTACACTATTAATTGCCGCATGTATAGGAGGATATGTTCAATATAGCGATACGACGGACTGGATCAAACACTTTGTCGCCTCTACCTTTCTGTTACAGCCCTTCTTCCCCTCTGCCGATTATTTTTTCTCTTTCAACAGTCCTTCATGGAGCTTGGGGTGCGAACAGTTATTTTATTTCTGCTTTCCTTTCGTGATTCCTTTCTTAAGCAGCAGGCGAAAACTATTGGTTGTACTCTCAATCTGTCTTCCGGTCATGCTGGCAGGTATGTATCTGACTGCCGACGAACAAATCAAAGCATATTGGTATGTCAATCCCATCACCCGCCTGCCGGATTTTTTTGTGGGAGTATTACTTTATCAGATCTATCAGTCATTACACAATAAAAAAATTTCTTCCTCCACGGGAACATTGTTGGAAGTAGCATCCGTCGCTTTATTTCTTCTTTTTTATCTTTGTGCCGCAGATATACCTAAAGTATACCGTTATTCTTGCTATTACTGGTTACCTGTTTCTCTGATGATACTCATCTTTGCCTTCCAGAAGGGAGGTATATCCCGGCTATTATCCAATCGGTTTCTGATAATAGGTGGAGAAATCAGCTATAGTTTCTACCTGATACATTTGTTTATTATACTCACATATACGAAAATGGCAGCGCTCTATCAATGGCAGGTGTCATGGATGATCAGTGTTCCCCTCATTTTCGGTATCACCATTATACTTAGTTTACTTTCTTACTATTATTTCGAAAAGCCCGCCAATAAATGGGTAAAACGAATACTAACTAAAAAACAATCATAAATCAACCCCATGGAATTATTAAAAAAGACACCACGAATTGAAGTAGTAGATGCCCTCAGAGGATTTGCAGTTATGGCCATCCTCTTGGTACATAATCTGGAACATTTCATTTTCCCCGTTTATCCGGAAAGTTCTCCCGAATGGCTTAGCATTTTAGATGCCGGAGTGTTTAATGCAGTATTTTCACTGTTCGCCGGAAAATCTTATGCCATATTCGCACTGCTTTTCGGATTTACTTTCTATATCCAATCGCATAATCAGCAGTTGAAAGGCAAAGATTTCGGCTACCGTTTTTTATGGAGACTGGTTTTACTTGCCGGTTTTGCCACTCTTAACGCGGCTTTCTTTCCGGCTGGAGATGTTTTGCTTCTGTTTGTTGTTGTCGGTATCATATTATTTATTGTACGCAAATGGAGCGATAAGGCTATTTTAATCACCGCTATCTTATTTTCATTACAGCCTATTGAATGGTTCCATTATATAATGAGTCTGTTCAATCCTGCCTACACCCTGCCCGATCTGAATGTCGGAGCCATGTATAGCGAAGTGGCAGATTACACCAAAAACGGAACTTTTTGGGAATTCCTCATTGGCAACGTCACATTAGGACAGAAAGCGAGCTTATTCTGGGCCATTGGTGCCGGACGCTTCTTACAGACTGCCGGACTTTTCCTGTTCGGTCTGTACATCGGACGCAAAGAACTGTTCGTCACTTCCGAGTCTCATCTAAAATTCTGGACCAAAGCACTGATCATTGCAGCTATCAGTTTCGCTCCGCTTTACTCTTTGAAAGAGCAGATCATGCAAAGTGACAGCAGCCTGATTCAACAGACCGTAGGGACAGCTTTCGATATGTGGCAGAAATTCGCATTTACCATCGTACTGATTGCTTCCTTCATCTTACTTTATCAGAAGGCTAAGTTCCAGAAAACCGTTTCCAACCTGCGCTTTTACGGAAAAATGAGTCTGACTAACTACATCACACAATCTATTATGGGAGCTATCATCTACTTCCCATTCGGATTTTATCTAGCTCCCTATTGCGGATATACGCTCAGTCTGATTATCGGAATCATTCTGTTCCTATTGCAGGTACAGTTCTGTAAATGGTGGCTGTCGAAGCACAAACAAGGACCATTGGAAACCATCTGGCACAAATGGACTTGGTTGGGAGCTAAGAAATAATGAAGAAAGCAGGCCACGAAGTACACACAAACTACAAACGAACAACTTATGAAAATGAAACGTTACGTATCACTCTAAAGCATCAACAAAACCGTGTATCCCCGTAGCCTGCATGTTTAAATTGAGATGATTTAGATAGAACAAGATTTCCATAAGAAGGATTAGCAAGGGAACTTAAAGAATGCAAAGGAAATGAAAGACCGATGAAAAGGCGGTTACATAAAAGAAACGCCTCCATAATCTTCGAGACTATGGAGGCGTTATTTATTATTTCTCTATTCTGAAATATCAGAAGAAGAACGGAATCAAATACCTAATGACTTCTTCACTGCTTCAATCTTTTCCATTGCAGCAGCATCAGCAGAAGCGAAACAGTTGCGACAACCCATTTCTCCTTGTACTTCCATATAGAATTTGATCTTCGGTTCTGTACCTGAAGGACGAACAGAAACTTTGCTACCGTCTTCAGTGAAATATTGAAGTACGTTAGATGGTTCCGGCATATCGATTGCAGTTACGTTACCTTTATCATCTGTCTGTTTCAGTGTCTTATAATCTTTGCTCAAGATCACTTTAGAGCCACCCAATTCTTTCGGAGGATTAGCACGGAAGTTTTCCATCATAGCTTTGATTTCTTCAGCACCACTCTTGCCCGGTTTCACTACGTTCACAGTAAATTCTTTAGAGAATCCGTATTCTACGTAGATATCCAGCAACAATTGATACAATGACTTACCGTTATCTTTTGCCCATGCAGCAACTTCTGCAATCAAGCAGCAGGCTGATACCGCGTCTTTGTCACGAACGAAGTCTTCGGCAAGGAAACCATAGCTCTCTTCACCGCCTCCAATGTATTTCTTCTTACCTTCACGCAGACGGATTTCACGTGCAATCCATTTGAATCCGGTGTAGCAGTCGAGCATTTCAATGTTATTCTTATCAGCAATCTTCTTGATAAGTTCCGTAGTTACGATTGTCTTCACACAGAACTCATTACCTTTAATCTTACCCAGTTGTTTGTATTGAGTGAGAATATAGTAAAGATACATCATACAAGTCTGATTACCGTTAATCAGCACCCATTCACCTTTATCATCCTTACAAGCGATACCTACACGGTCTGCATCCGGGTCGGAAGCCATAACGAGGTCTGCATCAATTTCTTTAGCCAGATTCACAGCCATAGAAAGAGCTTCGGCATTTTCCGGGTTCGGAGAGATGACAGTCGGGAAGTTACCGTCCTTAATCATCTGTTCGGGAACAGTAAACACATTTTCAAATCCCCACATCTTCAAAGCACGCGGAATCAACATCATACCTGTACCGTGAATCGGAGTATAAACAATCTTCATGTCTTTGTGGCGAGCGATTGCTTCCGGATCAATAGAAACTGTCTTCACCATGTCCAGATAAACTTTGTCTATATCTTCACCGATAATCTGAATCAAATCCGGATTGCCTTGGAATTTGATATCAGCAGCAGAGGCAATAGCGTTTACTTCGTCGATGATACCTTTATCGTGCGGAGCCAGTACTTGCGCACCGTCATCCCAGTATGCTTTGTAACCATTATATTCCTTCGGGTTGTGAGAAGCAGTCAGGATGATACCGCTCTGGCAACCGAGGTGACGGATAGCAAAAGACATTTCGGGAGTAGGACGCATATCGTCGAACAGATATACTTTGATACCGTTGGCAGAGAAAATATTGGCAGAGGTCTCCGCAAACAAACGGCTGTTGTTACGGCAGTCGTGACCAACCACAACAGAAATCTGCGGCAGATCTTTAAAGTTCTTCTTCAAATAATTAGAAAGACCTTGTGTAGCGGCACCTACCGTATAGATGTTCATACGGTTGCTACCTACGCCCATGATACCGCGTAAACCACCGGTACCAAATTCGAGGTCTTTGTAGAATGCTTCTATTAATTCGGTTTTATCATCGTTTTCCAACATTCGCTTCACTTCAGCCTGAGTTTCAGCATCGTATGCCGGGGTCAACCATTTTTCGGCTTTTTCAGTGACCTGTTTAATAAGTTCCTGATTTTCCATTTCGATTATTGTTTATTGGTTAATGAATTATTACTATCTATTTCTTGAGCACACAAATGTAAAATAATAAGTTTATAAATCCTACATTTTTCCTCAAAATAATAACCGTAAGAATACATTTACCGGCTCTATTCAGTTAAAATGATACAGCACTAAAACATAAATATCATCTCTTGTCAAGCAAGAGGCCGCTTCACATGCCCGCCCCTGTAAATTTCCTTTCCGATAGTACTGCATAAACTCCCGGGAATGAATAGAAGACGCACCGGCATATTTCGGAAAACTTCCGTTCATATTATCTATCTCAACCGGCAGTTCAGGGATAAAATCACTATTGACCAATACCGGAGTAAAGATCTCCTTTTCGCGGTAATCGTAGACAAACGAGTCTCCGTCCAACTTCTTGATATTCCGTCTATACACTTTCTCTATCACATCCAAAAACAGAAAACGCCTGCTACAAGCTGAAACTGACATTAACTTCAAAGGAAAAGTAGAACGGGGAGCCGGAGTACGTACCAACAAAGGTTTCGCTCCTTCTTTCCCATAAGAGAAAACGGTGTCATTGGAAAATTCGGATAATATCACTTCATCACCATTCTTCAACAATGGCTTTACGGAAAACATACAGGAAATTACCCCTTGCCTGTCTCCATTCCTTAGTCGGATGCGAAAGCGGTTCGTAATACGATACTTTACATGAAAAGGCAAAGGACGCATTCCTCCGTCAGTTTTCGACATTAAATAATAATAAGTTCCTTTTTGGACAGGATTATCTACATCTTCCCTTCCGTCGTTAAATATCAATGAATCTTTATCATAATCAAACACCTGTTCGAAAGACATATCATAGGGAAGATTCAACGTACGCTTATAGTTGCCGGACAGGCTATAAACCTGGATTTTGAAAACTGAACCGACTACATATATTTCTTCACGTTCTTCATCTACAAACACCGAGAATATATAATAATATTGTTCTTTTTGCTGTCCCTGATGATTAAAACGATAACGAAGTTTTCCGGTTGCCCGTTCAAAAACCATAATTGTCTGCTGCCAATTATAAGCTACTACCCAATGGGGCGAAACACTCGCTGAAGTCAGACTATATCTATCCAATGAATCCGCCCCGACTGTATACAAAGGAATATATTCAGGACTCGCCACCTCTGCCAAATCCAGTTTCTTTTCAGGATAAGCAACATTCAAATCTATCACCGGCAACGTTTGTTCCACCGATACCGCCACATCCGAACGTTTACATCCTACCAGCAGACACAAGGAGAAAAAGAACCATATAATCTTCATCTACGTTTCATTTGAATTTGTACAATATGAGTAAAGGATTATCATCTACTGTCATCTTCTCCGCCACCTTCTTCAAGTTTCCCGTCAACTTTCCTTTCTCCAACATATCCAATAAACGGTCAGTATCCCACGAATCGAAAACACATTTTTCAGGTAATGCCGATAATACGCCTCCCATTCGCATTGAACGGGCGGGCGAATAGTCTTGATTCTCAAATTCCAAATCATATACTTTCTTCTCAACCGTATCATAAACAAATTCTTTAGTATCAAACGAAGTTTTCCCCGGTTCATACTTTTTCAATGCAGTCGACATTAACAGATAGTTCCCAATCTTGGCATAACATTGCATAACGAGTCTTGGCTCGGAAGCATCTGCTTTCGGAGTACGTACAAACAACGGGGTCAACTTATGATTATAATAAGAATAAACAGTATCACCTGCCAAATCTGCAAAGATAAACTCCGAACCGCTATTTGCTAACGGATAGAGAGACATTGAAACGGTAGCCGTCTGTCCCCCTTGAGTAATATAAATGCGTTTTCCCACACGTTTGTGGATAGTTACCGGAAGGCGGGAAACAGCTCCGTTCTTTTTCGAAATCAGTAAATAGGGACGACTATTGGGCTGTTTATCTTTTCTATCCAACATATAACTATCGTAACCCAACAAATGTTGCTCATCACAATTGTACATAATTTCAATCCGTACATCTTTGGGGATAGACAAAGAACGCTTGTATTTTCCCTCTATCGAATAGACCTGTATTTTATTAGATATGTCAAGCAGAAACAACTCTTTAGCCTTTTCGTCCAAGCGTAACTGCAAAGGATAGTTGTATTCTTCCCCACTCCCTCCTTTATGATTAAATGTATGGCATATTTTCCCTTTTCTGTCGAATACGAAGATTTGCCCTTCATTGGCATTATACGTTGTTATATAGTGTTCGGTAAATGAACAATGCAGAGTAGCCACTCCGTCCAGCAACACTTTATCCGATGTTTCCAGCGGAATGTATTCAGCAGTTGCAATATCTTGCAATACTAATTTCTTTTTCGGATATTCCTTAGTGATATCAATAGTCGGCAGTTTGGAAGTCATCTGCCCCGACTGAGCCGAACCGGCAACGGCAAGGCATAAAGCTAAAAAGGTAAATAATAGTCTTTTCATGGCTGTTTTATATTTAAAGTGAAACAATCTATATACTATTTTTTATTCTCATTAAGAAATGTTTCCAGCACATCGTTAGGGCCCAGTCCCAGTTTTTTCTTTATACGTTGCTTGGATTTAGTCACAGAAGTATTATCTATATTGAATAATATCCCTAAAGCTGAATTGTCAAGCCCGGCATGAAGCAAATAACAGATTCTTCTGTCATGCTCTCTCAATAACTCACAACCATTCAGTCTGGCGGAAATATTCCCATAAAACAGGTCAATGAGTTCAAACAATCGGTTCCATTCTTCTTGTGTCTCTATGATTCCATAATAAGGTTCACTTTTCAATAGCCAAAGTTGTGTGAAAGCGGTAATCCGTTGTGAAGAAATAGATGAGTTGGTTCCCATTTGAAGTTGCTGTAACAATCCTTCCCTATCGGAATGCAATATATGCAGTTGTTTCATCAACAACAAATTCTCATGTTGCAGATTCTCATAATTTATAGATTTGTTCTTTTCTTCACGTAACAGTAACGCATTCTTCTGCTGAGTTCCTTTCAAATCACTGATAATACGCCTATTCTTTTCTATTACAGCTGTGTAATTCTCTATTTGACGCTCATTGTCACGTAAACGTTTCATAACACCAGCCAATACCTTCTCTTTCTTCCACTTCTCCCGATAATACAAAACCAACCCTACTACCAGCAAGCAACATGAAATTGACAGAATGATCAAATAATACATACGCTTTCGAAGTTGCTCATTCTGCAATTGCTGATTCTCCCATTTAAGACGTTCTTTTTCATAATTCTGTCCTAAAGCACGAATCGTCGAAGAAACCGAAATCTGTTTATCAAGCGAATCTTTACACTGGATATAATATTCGGCATACTTAACGGCAGTGTCCGGATGATTGGTTCTCTTCTCAATTTCATATAAAAGCTGATATGCACTCGAACATATATACATATCGCTCGTCTGAACAGCTTTCTTCAACCAAATTCTCGCTTCTTCGGCATTATTCATACCGATATAGTACTCCCCTGCAAGCAAATTGGAAAAATCGTCATCAGATACGCTATCCAAACACTTCAACATCAGACGAGGTGAATAATCGTAAAATCCCGCCTTTGAATAGATAGCTTCCAGTTCTTTGGATATAGTATGCAGTAACTTCTTATCTTCCAAGCGGGAAGCCACCTCAATAGCCTGCTCATAATAACAGGCTATGCTATCGGAATGATGCAACACCAAGTTCGTACGCCCTATATTACGCAATGCCAATGCCAACCGGATATTTTCTCCCGTCAATGCATAAATCGACGCACTTTGCCGAAATAAATCGAGTGCATCATAATAAAGTTCACGATATAAATAAACAATTCCGAGACGATCACTAGCAGCCGCTTCCAACGATTGTTCTCCCGTTTGCTTAGCTAATTCCAACGAACGATAATAGAAGGCTATTGAATTTTCCTCATTACCAACCTGACGGCAACTGTCACCCTTCTGTAACAGAGAGGCTATCTTTTCCCTCTCTACTTCAACAGATGATGACTCTTGGCAAGAAACAAAGAGTAATGTGATAAGCAAGTAATATATAATAAAGATGATTCGCATAGTAGTTGGTGTTTGAAATAGAATAAGGCAAAGATAGGCAGCAGCAGAAAAGAATCCAAATATTTGGAATGGACAAATACATGGCAAATACATTACTGATTATCAACATAATAAAAATCCACATCACCCGCAAAGCAGAAATGATGTGGACATTATATATGATTTAATAACAACTAAAACAACTATTATTCCGGCACTTCATATCTTTTTCCTGTCTGCTTCACATATTCTTCCAGAAATTCTTTCGGATACCCCGGACGAATAACACCGGCAGGCTGTCCGATAGAATTACGTTCAAACTTACCGTCCTTTACTCGTTTCACTACTCCGTCGTTATACTTCACAATCAGGAATGTGCCTAATTGTTTCCAAGTATCGAAAGTACTCTGAGCCGTCATATTGGTATAATTCGTCAAAAATTCAACTGCAGCAGACTTATCTTTAGCCAAAAGTCTGGCAGCCATTTCTTCTATGCCCTCCTGAGCATTATTGAAAGTCGTTTCCAGTTCTTTTTGAGTTGCACGTACATCATCAATCATCAAACTGTAACGGGGATAAACCATATTAGACACCCAATTGAAAATCCAGAAAGCCGAATTCCATGAGAAAGTGATATAATCAGCTCCGTCCACACGTGTGTAACATACCGGAGCTTTAGTTGCACAGCAATAAACAGGTGTGAACACCGCCATATTCGCATCATCTACTCCAAACCAAAGCACACCACCTATCGGATCGGGTTTATTGGCACGCATCTGCGCCACAAATACAAAGCCGCTTTGTTGAGTGGAAATCGGACGTTCGTTGAAATATTCCCGGTCGCCTACTTTGAAATTCAGAGGAGAAAGACGATAGGGAGTCTTGTAAAGACCTGCCCCGAAATCATTGGAAATATCGAGAGGCGTACCTTCATAATGGTCACGCATCATGTCTTTTACATCCTGCACGGAAAGCTTATGCTTCGGCTTCACAAAAAGAGGCATTGGGGTATTAGTCTTTCCTTCTATATAAGGAAGATAATCTTTACCGTTATCTGTAAATTTATTGAAATAGCTCCACACACGAGCTTCACAGAAACGACGGGCTCCGAAATCCAACGGTGCATACGCATTGGCAAAGCTGAAATCCTTATTCACACCACTGAAATAGCCTTTCTCACGGGCAAAAGATACGACATCCGGCGAGTATATACAATTCTCCTTGTCGTTCATGTCGAACTGATGAATGCGTGATTGGTTGGCGTGAGCCGAGATACAGTCATCCGGCACACGTACAGCTACCCATACTGCTCCACGGATACCGGGACCTTTACCAATCATTTCCATAATCCAAATTTCATTCGGGTCGGCAATGGTAAAAGATTCCCCTTCACTGTAATAACCGTATTGCTGTACCAAATCAGTCATCACCTTAATCGCTTCGCGAGCTGTACGCGAACGTTGCAGACCAATATAAATCAGACTTCCATAGTCGATAATTCCTGTAGAATCAGCCAATTCAGGGCGTCCGCCAAAAGTTGTCTCACCAATAGTAACTTGATATTCATTCATATTACCCACTACATTGTAAGTCTGGCGTGCCTGTTCGATTTCTCCCAAATATTTACCGGTATCCCATTCGTACACTTTCAACATGGTTCCTTTAGGATATGTAGCAGCAGGATAGTGATAAAGTTCTCCAAACAGGCCATACGAGTCGGCAGAATAGGAAACGATAGTCGAACCATCAGTCGATGCATTCTTGCCGACAATTAAATTAGTACAGGCGAAAGTATCCGCCACTGCCGCCAGGAATAGAACAGCACAAAAAATAAGTCTTTTCTTCATATATGATTTTCTTTTAATAATTTACCAGATAAAACTTTCACGGGATACGGTTTCATTTCCGCAATAATCAGTTACCGTAAATTCAACGATATGTTTTCCACCTTTCTTCACACGCTTCGGATCAAGTACACATTCCCAATACGATTTCACAATATTCGGTCGTCCGAAAAGTGCATATTCGCCGTCAATCGTTCCACGGTAGGATGCAATACCCGTTCCTTTGTCCTTCAAACGATAGATAATCTTTCCGGTTCTTCCCCATTGCTTCTTATTAACAGGAATAATTTCAGGCGGAATTGTGTCAATGGCAACCGTATAAGTTCCCAATTCACGAATAGATGCCTTCATGTATCCGTCTTCATACTTTCCACCGACACTATATTTTCCTCCTCTCGGGGTGACACGGACTACATAATATTTTGTAGTATCAGTTATTGGCTTTCTACGTAAGCCAATACGCAATTCACAGCTTGCATGAAGCGGAATCGGTTTGTCATTTAACTGATATGTAAACGCAATAGCACCGCTATCAGCTTTTACTTGATAATTAAGGGGGGCATCGTCATATAACATTCCTTTGGGAACAACCAGATTCAAACCCGGCTCTTGCAGATAGTTTACCTTATCCCACGCAAAGAAATACTTTTCGCGATGTTGCAATGGCTCAAGCGGTTGTTTTCGCCCCCTAACCGTGAAACTATATTTAGAAGTATTGCCAAAAACGTCCTTCAGAGTATACAAGAAGCGATAATCGCGTTCTTCATCAATAGTCACCAAACCACGATTAGTGTTCGATGCCTTTAATAAACGTAATGTATTTCCCGGCTCGATGAAGGATTTCATATATTGCCCGCAAGTCCAAGAGTTAATCATCCGGTTTTCTTCTTGTGAGAAACGATCGACAGTACTGCGGAATACTTCTTTCTCATCTACTGTAAGCACTACAGAATACACTCCGTAATGATTGCTCACTCCATCCATATAGTCATACGCCTTGATGCCTGTACCTATCACACCCCATGCTTCCACCGGACGTCCGGTGTTCGGAAGAATCATTTTATTTTCTTGCTTACCATCCACTACTCCTTTACCAAGTTGAGGAAAAAACATTATGCCGTCCGCTTTCGGAGCACGCGTATCTTTTATTTTCGTTTTGAAAAAAGGCATGGGATCTACATAATCTCCCGTCTCCGTTTCAAAAACATCCAAATGAAGATGCGGTCCGAATGAATAGCCGGTATTCCCACTCCATGCTATTTGTTGTCCCGCTTTTACTGGATACTCATCCGGTTCGGGGATAATCTCTACTTCCCAGTTTTCATTTTCATATTGCAGTTTTTCCACCCTTTCGGCAATAGGGGAAATAAAACCGCTCAAATGACGATTGATAGTAGAATAACCGTTATGATAGCAGACATCAAGTACATAGCCCGAACCATTCGTCACACGGATACGTGAAATATAGCCTTCTGCCAATGCACGAACAGGTTTACCGATTACTCCTCCCGTTTTAAAATCCAATCCGCCGTGAAAGTGATTAGAACGGATTTCTCCGAAGTTTCCGCTCAATGTAAGAGGAAAGTCAAAAGGTGGTACAAAGGTGGCTTGCTTCTTTTCTTGCCCATATCCTCCGATGCAGCAAGCCAACATCAAAGTGGTGATATATCGTCTCATCATTCCATTCACTTTTTACTCCCGCAAATGTACACTATTCCCACTAAACTACGAAATATCCGAAAGGAATGATAAGCGGAAATACTAGTTAATAATCCTTTTTATTATTATATTCATTGCAAATCTGTAGCAATTATGTTATTTATATTAGTACTTTTGTGCCCGATTTTAATAATAATTAAACATAAAAGGACTCAATGAGAATGTATGTAAAGGTAATGGCAGCGGTCATTGCATGTATATTGATGAGTGGAGAAACACACTCAACATCTGCAACTATCCCTGCTACAGAAAATCAGAGTTGGTTTAAAAAGAGAAAGAAGAAACCAGAGCAAGAGGAGAAAACCAAAAGCGACTACGAAAAGCTTGTGGAAGGTAGCAAAATTACCAAAGGAATGTTTGCTGTTCATCAAAAAAAGAACGATTATTATTTTGAAATTCCTACATCACTTTTAGGGCGTGATTTATTAATTGTCAATAAACTGCAACGGGTACCTGCCGAACTGAATGACGCAGGAGTGAACCGCGGAGTGAACTACGAGAACCAAATGGTTAGTATGGAATGGGACAAGGCAACCGGCAAACTGATGTTTCGCCAACAACGCCCATTACCACTGGCTCCTCAAACGGACGCTATCTTCCGTTCGGTAAAGGACAATTTTATCTCGCCACTGATTGCCGCTTTCAAAATAGAAGCTATCAATCAGGACTCCACTGCATTGGTGATCAAAGTGAATGATATTTACGATGGTACGGAAACCAGTATCAATAATGTTTTTACAAACATTAATTTAGGGACTTCCGCTATCAAGAACTTATCACGTATTTTGTCGATCAAATCTTTCCCTAACAACGTTGTAGCAACTTCTGAGCTGACCACTAAAGTGACAGAAGGAACGACAAGCGTATATGTGACGGTGGAAGTTAGTTCCTCTATTCTTTTATTACCGGAAAAACCGATGACAGGACGTTTCGACAATCAGAAAGTCGGCTACTTCACCAATCCGTTATTAAGTTTCAGTGACGCACAACAAGGAACGGATAAGAAACAATATATTACCCGTTGGCGTATGGAACCCAAACCAGAAGACCGGGAAGCATATCTAAAAGGTCAGACAGTAGAACCTATTAAGCCAATTGTGTTCTACATCGATAATTCGACTCCTTATCAATGGCGGTCATACATAAAGAAAGGAATAGAAGACTGGCAGACTGCTTTCGAAAAAGCCGGTTTCAAAAATGCAATTATCGCTAAAGAAATCACAGACAGTATGCATGTAGACATGGATGACGTCAATTACTCGGTACTGACTTATGCTGCATCAGAAAAGAAAAACGCAATGGGACCTTCCCTACTCGACCCTCGTTCGGGAGAAATTCTGGAAGCAGATATCATGTGGTGGCACAATGTACTTTCTATGGTACGTGAATGGATTACTGTTCAGACAGGAACTGTTTGTCCGGAAGCTCGCAGCGTACAATTACCTGATTCGTTAATGGGGGATGCCATTCGTTTTGTTGCTTGCCATGAGGTAGGTCACTCACTAGGATTACGTCACAACATGATGGGTTCATGGGCATTCCCAACAGACTCATTGCGTTCTGCGGCATTCACTTCCCGAATGAATTCGACTGCTTCGTCTATTATGGATTATGCGCGTTTCAATTATATCGCCCAACCGGGAGACGGTGTAAAAGTACTGTCCCCGCATATCGGTCCTTATGATATGTTTGCTATCGAATATGGATATCGCTGGTATGGCAAGAATACTCCGGAAGAAGAAAAGGATATTCTTTTCGATTTCTTGAGTAAACATACAGACCGTCTTTACAAATATAGTGAGGCACAAGATGTACGTGACGCCGTAGACCCGCGTGCCCAGAACGAAGATTTGGGAGACGACCCGGTTCGTTCGTCACAACTTGGCATTGCTAACTTGAAACGTATCGTTCCGCAAATTCTTCAGTGGACTACTACCGGAGAAAAGGGACAGACTTATGAAGAAGCGTCACGCCTCTACTATGCCGTCATCAACCAATGGAACAATTATCTATATCATGTACTTGCCAATATCGGCGGTATTTATATTGAAAACACCATAGTAGGCGACGGAGTGAAAACCTACACATTTGTTGAAAAAGAAAAGCAACAGGCAGCCCTGAAATTCCTAATGGATGAAGTCCTGACATATCCTAAATGGTTATTTGATACGGAAGTCGGGCAATATACTTATCTGCTCCGCAACACTCCGATCGGAAAGCAAGAAAATGCACCCACTCAAATCCTTAAGAATGCACAAGCCTATATTCTTTGGGATTTACTAGGCAATACCCGCCTAATGCGTATGATTGAGAATGAATCCGTCAACGGTAAGAAAGCATTCACGGTAGTTGAACTAATGAACGGACTCCACAAAAATATTTTCGGTATTACTGAACGCGGAGGTATCCCTAACGTTATGGAACGCTCTTTGCAGAAAAACTTTCTGGATGCATTACTTACCGCTGCCGCAGAGCCCGAAGCTGTAAAAATCAACAAGAAGATCGCCAACGAACATTTTTTGCTTGACCATACCACTCCTTTCTGTAGCTGCTATGCTGCCGAACAACGTGCACTTCGTCAAGAAGACCGCATGGGTGCTCCACGTGTACTCAATTTTTACGGAAGTCAACTTAACCGCATTTCAGATGCCATTTCTGTAAAACGTGGTGAATTATTGCGTATCAAGAAGTTATTGCAAAATCGTCTGGGGACTTCCGATACCGCTACACGTTATCATTATGAAGATATGATTTTACGTATTAATACCGCTTTGGGAATCAAGTAAAACAAACCTGTTAATTAAACTATCTTACAATTAATGAGAATCAAATTTTTGTGCATTATTATATGCTTATTTGTGAATGCACTGGTTTTTGCCAGTGCTACCAACCACACGATAACTGGTGTTGTCATTTCTGGTGAAGACAATGAACCTCTAATTGGTGCTTCTGTATATGTTCACGCCGATGATCTGAAAAAAGCCGGAGTATCACAAACCTCTTTGGGTACTATCACTGATATTGACGGTAAGTTTTCTATTTCCGTTCCGGAAAAAGTGACTCGTATTCATTGCAGCTATATTGGGTTCGAAGAACAAGCGATTATATTGCAAGGAAATAAAAAAAACTACCGTATTGTACTACAACCTTCGGCACATGCTCTGGCGGATGTGGTAGTAACGGGATACCAGACATTAGAACGTCGAAAATTAACGGCAGCTATTGCAAAGGTAGAATTATCTGATGCCATGATCGGAGCGAATAAAAGTATCGACCAAGCACTAACCGGACAAATCGCCGGCGTAGCCGTCACAACAACTTCAGGTGCACCAGGAGCTCCGGCACGTATCCGTATTCGGGGAACGGCTTCTTTAAATGGAACCCAGGACCCGTTATGGGTATTAGACGGTATGCCCTTAGAAGGAACAGATATTCCTAAATTAGATGATGCAACAGATAATGATATCGTCAATATGCAACAATCATCTATTGCAGGATTAAGTCCAAATGACATAGAAAGTATCACTATCTTGAAAGACGCTGCCGCTACTGCAATTTATGGCGCACGTGCTGCTAATGGTGTCATCGTAGTTACAACCAAACGTGGAAGAACAGGAAAACCAATCATTAATTTCAACACGAAATTAACTTATACTCCTAATCTAGACACTTCCCGTCTGAATTTGTTAAATTCACAAGAAAAAGTAGATCTAGAACTACAATTATTAAAAAACAATCAAAGCATATATCCCAACAAAGGTGGCGTTGCAACCATTTTGAATAAATACAATTTAATGAATCAATATCTGCAAAATGGTTGGGAGGGATTATCTCCCGAAGCTCAGAATGCTATCAATCAATTAAAAACGATGCAGACTGATTGGAATGATATATTATTTAGAGATGCTTTCACACAAGAATACAATATAAGTATTTCAGGAGGCACAGAGAAAACAACGTATTACAACTCATTAGGCTACTCCAAAGAAAATGGTAATGTACCGGGAGTTAGTATGACACGTTTCAATCTGACAAGTAAGACTTCTTATCAAATCAACAAAATATTAAAAATTGGTGTCTCTATTTTCGCCAACAGACGAAAGAATCAAAACTTTGTATCTGATAAGTATGGTTATTCCAATCCTGTATTCTACTCTCGTACGGCCAATCCCTATTTTTATCCGTATGATGCAGAGCACAACTACCAATATGATTATGATATCCTCCCTGGAGATGAACCTGACTTAAAACGTGGATTTAATATCTTTGAAGAACGAGAAAATACAGATAATGAAACAATCATTTCTTCATTCAATTCAATCTTCGACACAGAACTACGTTTTAACGATCAATGGAAACTCAGTTCTCAAGTTGGTATTCAATGGGATCAATCTTCTCAGGAACAATATGTAGGAGAAAATACATTCAATATGCGTAACATACGCGAAGATAGTAGCTATGACGAAAATCAATACATTGTTCCCAAAGGAGGAATGCATACTGTAAATAATGCTACGACTTCTCAAATTACATGGAAAGTACAAGGAGAATACAAAAATACATTCAATGATATCCATGATATTCAAATAATGGCAGGTTCTGAAATAAGAAAGAACTGGTATAACACTCAATTTACAGCCGGATATGGTTATGATCCCAAAACATTGACAACAAAGCCACTGAATATCAGAAATGACAAGGATGCAGAGAAATATAAACTACATACTAAAACTTATCAAGAAAATGCTTTTGCGTCCTTCTATACTACAGGTTCATATTCATTCATGAGCCGCTATACGATAGGGGGAAGTGTACGTATGGATGGCTCTG
>OLXP01000488.1_pt1 | contig 18259 bp, 10 predicted proteins | sample 1644201 | NCBI WGS metagenome assembly OLXP01 (sample SAMEA103958163, study PRJEB25191) | human gut metagenome
CTGAAAGAGGTCTTATTGTCTCATCGCCGTATCAGGGAAGTTACGGTCGGTTCCAATTTCTCGTGGTGGAAGGATGATTATCAGGAGTTTTATTTTGAGCTGGATAAACAACGGATGATCGGAGCGGGGATCGGAGCCGGAGAACTGTTTGCTGCTATTCGTCCCATATATGGGCGGAATCAGGAAATCGGTTCCGTTGTTACCGAAGATGGAACGGAAAAAATCAAACTCTCTTCCCGCCAGTCGGATCAGCGGGATATATGGGCCATGCAGTATTATCCTTTCCGTGTAGGCGATAAAGAGTATAAACTGGCGGAACTGGCTAAGGTAGAGAAGGGACAGATGCCGCAGGAAGTGGCGAAGGAGAATCAACAATACCGCTTATGCCTGCAATATGAGTATATCGGTGCGTCGGAACAGGGAAATAAGTTGCTGAAAAAAGACCTGGAAGAGTTTAATGAACTTCTTCCGATGGGATATAAGGCGGAAGCGGAAAGTAATAACTGGTCATGGGGTGGAGGTGCCAACAAACAGTATCGCTTGCTCCTGATTGTGATTGCTATCATTTTCTTTATTACAAGCATTCTGTTCAATTCGTTGAAACAGCCGTTAGCGATCATCTTTGTCATTCCGATCTCTTATATCGGTGTGTTTCTGACGTTCTACTGGTTCAAGTTGAACTTTGACCAAGGTGGTTTCGCTTCGTTCATTCTGCTCTGCGGTATCACAGTGAATGCCAGTATTTATATTTTAAATGAGTACAATGCGATTCGAAAACGCTTTCCCTGCCTTTCTTCTCTTCGTGCTTACGTGAAGGCATGGAATACGAAAGTGATCCCCATTTTTCTGACGGTTGTTTCTACCATCCTTGGCTTTATCCCCTTTATGGTGGGAGCAGAGAAAGAAGGTTTCTGGTTTCCTTTGGCTGCAGGTACTATCGGTGGATTGGTAATGTCCGTGATCGGCGTGTTTATTTTCTTGCCGGTACTGACTTTGAATAAAAAGAAGATGATGGTGAAGAAGCCTTGAAGAAATAAATTAGCTATTAGCATATTTCGATTAGCTATTAGCTAATTTGTTTTTGCTAATAGCTAATTTCGATTTGCTCATAGCGTATTTGAAAGAAAAGAATGACAAAACCGATCAATTATTTCACTTCGTCATTGGCATAGAGAGAAAAAGCTTCTCGTTTGTCACAACTTTCTTTTATTTCATAATTTCTCCCGATTTTCACAACTCTTTTTTCTTATGACAATCAAGGAAAAGTCACGAATTTCCTTCCTTTCAAAGTCCAATAAAGTCCAGAAAGTCCATATTAGATTTTTAGAATACACAATCTGCGATATAACTTACTATATTTCAAGCATTAACACCTTAATTTATTAAATAATAAACAGCGCTTCTAGAGAAGTTTAATTCCTCTCCCGCAACACATGAATCTTTAGCCCCAAAAACTGTCTAAGCTTCTCCGAAAGATGCGAGATATGTCAGACGATTGCACGTTTTCGTGTCTTCGACAAAGCTTCTCACGCAGGTGTTGACCATTTTATTATGTTCAACGTAATATAGTAAAATGGCGAACGCTACTTCGATATACGTGCGACTGATATTGTCAAGAATAAATAAGAAGACTGTTCAACATCTTCCGGTTCGTCCGGCAACACACGTAACAATAAATAACAACAACTATTCATCCTATTCACGTTATTTTCTTATGATGGAGACACATTTTGAAGATGGTGGGAATCAGATTGCAGGTTTAGTCCGGGAAAATTTAAATATGCCCGCCAAGTCCTTCTCTGCTCATTTCTTCCTCGTTTTTAATCCAATTTCCGTTTTCTGAAAATCCTATAGTGGACTTTTGAACTTTACTGGACTTTGCTGGAGGAATTTTGGAACTTTCGATCTCTCCCTCAGCAACACATCTAAATAAACTTTATTTTACAAACAGTACAATACAAGTTTATATACTTCAATATACAAAAGGAAAGGGAAAAGCAATGTGACGACAGTCAACAAGCATTTCCCTTTATTTAACAGTAAGGTACTATTTATACTACCTTCTATACATTATTCAGTGTATCCGGCTGATACAACACGCTATTTATCACCGTACATCTTCGCCCTCAACTCCTTGATATGGTCCGAAGTGATATATTCGTCATATTCCATCATCTTGTCGATGATACCGTTCGGAGTCAGTTCGATAATGCGGTTGGCAACCGTCTGAATAAATTCGTGGTCATGCGAAGAGAAGAGGATATTTCCTTTGTATGTCTTCAGGTTGTTGTTGAAAGCCTGAATAGATTCCAGGTCCAAGTGATTGGTCGGAGTATCCAGAATCAGACAGTTCGCATTGCGGAGCTGCATACGTGCAATCATACAACGCATCTTTTCACCTCCGGAAAGTACGCTGACTTTCTTCAGTACCTCTTCGCCGGAGAACAGCATACGTCCGAGGAAGCCCTTCATGTACACTTCGTTACCTTCGCCGAACTGGCTCAGCCAGTCCACCAGGTTAAGGTCAGTGTTGAAGAAGTCCGTATTGTCCAGAGGCAGGTAAGCCGTTGTGATGGTTACTCCCCAGTTGAACTGTCCGGCATCCGGCTTCATGTTTCCGTTGATGATTTCGAAGAAAGCGGTCATCGCACGCGGGTTACGTGAAAGGAATACCACTTTGTCGCCCTTTTCGATGTTGAAGTTCACGTCGCTGAACAGCACTACGCCTTCTTCCGTCTTCTTGCTCAGTCCGGAAACTTCGAGGATCTGGTTGCCCGGCTCGCGTTCGGGAGTGAAGATGATGCCCGGATACTTGCGTGAAGAAGGTTTGATTTCTTCTACATTCAGTTTTTCCAGCATCTTCTTGCGGCTTGTGGTCTGCTTGCTCTTCGCTACGTTGGCACTGAAACGGCGGATAAATTCTTCGAGCTCTTTCTTCTTCTCCTCAGCCTTCGCCTTCTGGTTCTGCTGCTGACGGAGGGCCAACTGGCTGGATTCGTACCAGAAACTGTAGTTACCGGCAAACATATTGATCTTTCCATAGTCAATATCGACTGTATGCGTACAGACGGAGTCGAGGAAGTGACGGTCATGGCTCACAACAAGCACCGTATGTTCGAAGTTGGAAAGATATTCTTCCAGCCATGTCACTGTCTCCATATCCAAATCATTGGTAGGTTCGTCGAGAAGGAGGTTATCAGGATTTCCGTACAATGCCTGCGCTAGCATGACACGTACTTTCTCTTTACCACTCAATTCGCCCATCAGTGTGTAGTGCTTATCTTCTTTGATTCCCAAACCGCTCAACAACATGGCTGCGTCACTCTCGGCATTCCAGCCGTCCAGTTCAGCGAACCGTTCTTCCAGTTCGGACACTTTCAGTCCATCTTCGTCTGTAAAGTCTTCTTTAGCATAGAGTTCTTCGCGCTGTTTCATGATATCCCACAACACGGTATGCCCCATCATTACGGTATCCATAACGGTAAAAGCATCCCATTTGAAGTGGTCTTGACTCAACACGGAGAGGCGCTCGCCCGGTCCCAGAGCAATCGAACCGGTAGTCGGATCCAAATCTCCGTAAATCGTACGGAGGAATGTAGATTTTCCCGCACCGTTTGCGCCGATAATACCATAACAGTTACCACTTGTAAACTTCAGGTTTACGTCATTAAACAACACTCTTTTACCAAACTGTACCGAAACGTTTGAAACTGTAATCATCTTACCTATTTACTATTTAACTATTTACACTTTTCAATTTGAGTGTGCAAAGGTAGACATTTAAAATGAATAATGAACTATCCCGTATGTGCCAATCTGACATAAAAGTATTACCTTTGCAGAGTTTTTTGGCAAAAACACCAACTTGGCTAAGTTTTTGCATGTGATTTTGATATTATGAATAAAAAACAGAAATAGATATGGACCCTAAAGAAAAAAAAGTGAAGGAAGAAGAACTCAACGTTGAGGAAACTCTGAATAACGCGGAAGAACAACCGCAGGACGAACAAGCGGAAAATGCCGTCCCGATGACTCACGAGGAGGAATTGGAAAAGGAACTGGAGACGGCTCAGGAGACCATTGAGGAGCAGAAGGATAAATATTTGCGTCTCTCCGCCGAGTTCGACAATTACCGGAAACGCACTATGAAGGAGAAAGCGGAACTGATCCTGAACGGTGGCGAAAAGAGCCTTAGCAGTATTCTTCCGGTGGTGGATGATTTCGAACGTGCCATCAAAACGATGGAAACGGCTACGGATGTCCAAGCTGTGAAAGAAGGTGTCGAACTGATTTATAATAAATTCATGGCTACCCTGGCACAAAACGGTGTGAAGGTGATCGAAACGAAAGACCAACCGCTGAATACTGATTACCACGAGGCTATCGCCGTAATTCCCGCACCGTCAGAAGCACAGAAAGGTAAAATTCTGGATTGCGTACAGACGGGATATACATTGAACGATAAAGTACTCCGTCACGCCAAAGTGGTAGTTGGAGAATAAGAAGAACTTGAATCAATAAAAGCATGGCAGAGAAAAGAGACTATTATGAAGTACTGGAGGTAACGAAGACAGCCACAGTAGAAGAAATTAAAAAAGCCTACCGCAAGAAAGCGATTCAATATCACCCCGACAAGAATCCGGGTGACAAGCAGGCTGAAGAGAACTTCAAGGAGGCGGCCGAGGCGTATGATGTATTAAGTAACCCGGATAAGCGCTCGCGTTACGACCAATTCGGCCACGCAGGAGTGAGCGGTGCGGCAGGTAACGGTGGTCCGTTCGGCGGTTTCGGTGGCGAAGGTATGTCTATGGATGATATTTTCTCCATGTTCGGTGACATCTTCGGAGGTCGCGGAGGAGGATTCGGTGGTTTCAGCGGATTCGGCGGCGGCGGAGGTTCGCAGCAGCGACGGTATCGCGGAAGTGACCTGCGCGTGAAGGTGAAACTGACGTTGAAAGAAATCTCTACCGGAGTGGAGAAAAAGTTCAAGCTCAAGAAATATGTGCCGTGTGACCAGTGCCACGGTAGTGGTGCCGAAGGGGACGGCGGTTCGGAAACGTGTCCAACTTGTAAAGGTAGTGGTACGGTGATCCGTAACCAGCAGACTATTTTAGGGACGATGCAAACGCGTGCCACCTGCTCTACTTGTAACGGTGAGGGTAAAATCATCAAGAACAAGTGTAAGAAGTGTAGTGGCGATGGAATCGTTTACGGTGAGGAAGTAGTGACAGTGCAGATACCTGCCGGAGTGGCAGAAGGCATGCAACTTTCTATGAGTGGCAAAGGAAATGCCGGCAAGCATAACGGCGTGCCGGGAGATTTACTGATTCTCGTAGAAGAAGAACCGCATCCAGACTTGATTCGTGACGAGAATGATCTGATTTATAACTTGTTGTTGAGTTTTCCCACTGCCGCTTTGGGCGGGGCTGTGGAGATCCCGACCATCGACGGAAAGGTGAAGGTAAAGATTGACTCAGGTACTCAACCGGGAAAGGTACTTCGTCTACGCGGTAAAGGATTGCCGAACGTGAATGGATACGGAACAGGGGATTTGCTCGTGAATGTCAGTATCTATGTGCCGGAAGCTCTCAACAAGGAGGAAAAGAGTGCGCTTGAAAAAATGGAAGATTCGGATAATTTCAAGCCGAGTACGTCAGTGAAGGAAAAGATCTTCAAGAAGTTCAAAAGTTTCTTCGATTAAGACTTACATAAAAATTTCTTCCTATTAATAATTAAACGCTCCATGAATGCCTGGTGACACATGGAGCGTTTGTTATTTAAAACCCACTCAATACCCCGGATTCTGTACTAGCTTTGTATTCATCACCCGTATTTTCTCGGGAATAGGGAATACGGTAGTATAACCGGTTTCCTCGTTTGGTAATTGAGGACGGCTGTTGTATGCACGAGTAAACATTCCGAAGCGGATAAGGTCCTGACGCCTCCAACCCTCCCAAGCCAATTCAAGCTGGCGTTCGGAAAGTATATTCTCCAAAGTAGCGGGACGGCGAGCGGCCTTTACCCGGCTCCGGACTTGATTTAGCTCGACGTCTCCGTTTTCACCGTTGCGTACTTTAGCTTCGCTCTTCATCAGTAAAGCGTCCGCGTAGCGGAACAGGACAATGTCATTCTCCATTAATTTTCCGTCTTTTGTGGCGGTGGGGTCTACTTCATACTTTTTCATACGGGCACCTGCCGTTTGCTCATACGGGGTGTCGGTGATATCCAATGCTACTTCCCAAGGGAAATATACCAAGACAGTACCGTCGTCCAGCTTGATAATGTCTCCTTTCAAGTCATACATTTCTCCTGCAAAATAACAGATGTCGAAGCGAGGATCTTGGGCAGCTGTCCCATAACCGAAAGTTTCGAGTGCTTCAATCGTTGCACTGGGACCATTCTCACCGCTTAGCCCGTAAGCTTTGGCATGGTTGTAATGACGGGAACGAAAAAGGTATTGCATCTGATTGGTATACAATGTTTTATTCATCGGGATCGTGAATATATTCTCTACGGACGGTTCATTGAAGATAGAGAAGTTAGTCTCGTATTCCGGTTCCAGTTTATAATTCATAACTTTCAGTTGGTCGCAGTAGTATATGACCGTCTCCCAGGCATTGAGTTCATTACCGTCTACCATGAACTTGATATTTTTTCCGTCGGGACGTTCGTTGTCCGTCCAGTCGTTATCGGTATAAACTTCGGCATTCAGTGCCAGTTTTGCCAACAAGAAAGTAACCACCGGACGAGTGATACGCCCATAATAAGGCCCGGACTGATTGCTGTGTACCTCCGAAAGTAATGGAGCCACTTCCTGTAATTCCTTGAATATAAATTCGAATACTGTCTTCCGCTCGCTTTGAACGACGTCTTTCATCGCAGGAGAAGAAGACTGCACCAAAGGCACACGGCCAAACAAATCCAGCAGATAATAGTAGTACATCGCACGCATAGCACGCACTTCCGCTCGATAAGCCGGGAGTTCCGCATCAGAATGGGTTTCTGCGAATTTGTCGATTCGTTCGAGCGACTTATTACTAAGCATTACGACTTTATAAAGATACTCCCATGTAGCTTGAATGGCATCATTCTCAATACCCCAATCATGGAGAAATAATCCCTGCCAAAAGCCACCGTCGTACCAGTCGCCACCGCGCGTAGGGATAATAGCTTCATCAGTAGTGAAAGTATTGAGGTCATAGACACCTCTGCCCGTTCCCTGCAATCCCTGGCTATCGCTGTAACCGCCCACATAAGTATAGAGCGAAGCAACAGCATTGAGATAGACTTCCGAAATGGAATTATACACATCATCTTCGGGCAACTTATCTTTCGGATTTTCTTCCAGAAATTTATCGCAGGAAAACAAGAACGTACACGTAGCAAGCACCAAACTAATCTTTTTCAAATATTCTTTCATCTTCTCATCCTCCGTTAAAAGTTAATACTCAATCCCAATGTATAGATACGTGCCAACGGGTAGTTACGTTTATCATCCACCCCCAAAGTAGAGTTTACCGTAGAACTGTTAATCATCGGTGATAGCCCTGAATAGCCGGAAATCGTCGCCAGGTTGTTGACCGTGAAGGCAAGACGCAAAGAACGGACGTACTTCTTGAGTTTCTGCACCTTCTCGATTGGTACATTCCAACCAAACGTCACGTAGTCAAAGTTTACGTAATTGCCTTTTTCCAGCCAATAGTCAGTGGCAGTCTGGTCCTTAATGTTCTGCTTCGGCGCGGATTTCATCACATTGTAGTCAGGGAAGATATTCATGTTCATATACGTCAGTGATGTTCCGTTATAGATTTTATGGCCGAAAGCTCCGTTGATCTGCACCGAAAGATCGAAGTGTTTGTAACGGAAGCTGATGTTCGAACCCAGAATTGTTTTGGGCACGGCTTGCCCTGCCACATAGCGGTCTTCGCCGTCTTCAAGATTGACACCACCACCGTTCAAGTCCGCAATACCATAGGTGTATCCACCGTTCCCGTCGGACACCAGTCCGGTGCTATGAGGCAAATAAAAAACACCTAACGGTTGACCGACCATTTGATAGACGATGTGGTTGTAGCCACCGTGGAAGCCGGCTCCGTCGAGACTGGCAAGGCTCTTGTATTCAGGCGCGGAAATCATTTCGCCGTTGTACATTCCGCTTAATGAGAGAAGTTTGTTACGTTGGAAGGTGACATTGGCATTAATGTTCAATTCCATATCTTTTGTTTTCAGAGGAGTGATACCAATAGCTATTTCCGTACCCCAGTTACGCATGGAGCCGATATTAGCCAGTAAAGTGTTGTAAGTGAAAGGCGGTACACTCACATTATACAGATAAAGCATATCCGTTGTTCGGGAATTGTAGTAGTTAGCGGAAAGTAACAGACGGTTACCAAACAAAGTTACGTCAAAACCTGTATTGAAAGTGTGTTTCACTTCCCACTTCAAGTCGGGGTTCGTATTCCTCAAATCACCCAATGAGACAACGGCAGAGTTGCCTACCGGAACAACTCCGTTCGGCTTTACCAGATTCAGTGTAGTATACGAGTCAATTCCACTCTGGTTACCCGCCAGACCGTAACCGATACGAAATTTCAAATTATCAACCACTGGCAAACGTTTCATAAACTTTTCCTCACTGACTACCCATGCGGCAGATATGGAGGGAAAGAAGCCCCACTTATGATTTGCTCCAAACTTGGAGGAAGCGTCCGTACGGGCATTCAGCGTCAGGACATAACGATCGGCATACGTATAGTTGAAACGTCCCATAAAAGATGCGAGACGGGGTTGTTCGTAGTACGAATTTGTCCCCTCCCACAGACGGACTGCACCGGCTTGCAAATTGTTGTAGCCGAACTTATCCGTGCTGAAATTGCTGACTGTGGTATAATATCCCATGTACGTCTCTTTCTGGAGTTCGGCTAATGCCAGGACGTCGAAGAAGTGCTTTTTCCAGCCTTTTTTATAAGTCAGCATCATATTTCCGAGGAGGGACTCCATTTTCTTTGTTCCTTTATAAGCCTGCCCGTTCGCCCAAACAGAGGTGGGGAGATATTGCGAATTTTCAACTATATTATAGGTATAGGCACCGAACAGTACCAATTTCAATTCTTTCATCAAATTGAAGGTGAAACGGGCGTGTGTACTGATATGCGAAGTAGCGTCGTCATCGTCCACCTGCATCCATGCCAACGGGTTTGTTATCTGACTGGCGGTAGTGATGCCGTCCCACGAGTTAGTAACGGGATCTTTATGGTTAGGATACGTCGGGTTAAAGGTTGCCGCCGAATAGAAGGTTTTCTGATAGTCAACCAGATTATGATTTTTCAGGATAGAACCGAACATCCCCAGTTCGCAGTCGAAGAAGCCATCGAACATCTTTTGGTTCATGTTCATATTGGAAGTGAAATTCTTCATATCTTCATTCAAAATCACCCCCTGACGATCCATAAAACCAAGTGATACACGGTAGCTCGACGTGCTGGAGCCTCCATAGAAAGCGACGTGATGATTCTGTTGCAGACCTGTCTGTTGTATTTCTTTCTGGAAGTTAGTATTATTACCTTTATCTAAAATAGAGATACCGCGTTCGGAAGCTACGCTACGGAACTCGTCTCCCGACAACATTTTAAGATTCTTGTAGACAGTAGAAATGCCGAAACTACCGTTGTAGGCTACCTGCGTCCTACCCTGCATTCCTTTTTTAGTGGTGACTTCAATCACACCGGAAGCACCACGTGAACCGTATTGTGCCGTTTCGGAAGCATCTTTCAGAATCGTGAAACTTTCGATATCTGTGGGATAAATGGAGGTCAGCATACTAAGGTCGCCAAACACTCCATCGACAATAATCAGAGGATCGTTACCACTAGTCAGTGAAGTGGTTCCACGCAGGCGCACTGCATCCAGAGCTGCGAGGCCATTCGTACCCCGTTGAATAGTCAAACCCGGTACCCTACCCCGAATCGCTTCCAAAGGATTGGTTACCTGGTCTTTGTTCATTTGTTTCTCCGTAATTTTCTCCACAGAACCGGAGAGGGTTTTCAGACTTCCGGTAGCATAGCCTACCGTTATCAAGGAATCCAAGTCCAGAGGAATGACAGGAATCTTCTGTGCAAATGTATTTCCGCACAAAACTACCAGAAGAAAGCTAAGAAAAGTTAGTTTACCGTGTTGTCGTATCATAACTATCAGTTTTTAAGGTAATAATACAAATATAACAAAAAAAGAAGGAATCTGGTTGAGTAGATTCCTTCTTTTATTGATATTAATAGCCGCAATATGACTCTTTTTTCGAGTTTTACCGAGGGATTTGCTTACTTCACTATGATTTCATCAGTAAATATCCAGCCACCCAGTTCTTTGCCGGCACGCGCCTGATAACGTACATAGCGTCCCTTGACGGTTCCTTCCCACGAAACATCGGAAAACTTGATTGCTTCTTCCTTGTTAACAACAAAGTCCTGATGCTTCAGTTCCGTAAAATTGACTCCGTCATCGGAAACTGAAATAACCACAGACGCAGGCAAGAATACTTCAGCTCCCACTACCTGCATGAAAGCTGCTGTGACTGAATGAATAGTGGTCTCGTTTTCCATATCAACGGTTACATCGAGGCGGTTCTTCGAGATAAATCCCTGCCATGCACCGTCACCGTAAGTCCAGTCGCCACGGATACCGTCGGTCAAAGTCACATCACCTTGTGCTGCATAAGAGGAGTTGTAAGGAGCGTTATAAATCACTTTCTTTCCCAATGCCAGATGCGTAAGGGGTTGTAAAGATTCCGGCCGACTTCCGATCTCACTCTTCAAATCGAAAGTGTGATAGCCTTTCGCCTGCAAATCCGTTACCGCTTTCAGGGCACGTGCATAGAAGTCCGGCCATGACTTACGTTCCGGAGCCGACCAGGCAACTTCCGCCAATGCCAGCGTACGTGGATATAGCATATATTCCACGTGTTCGGGAGTCGGGACATATTCAGTAAAGAGATTAACTTGCGCACCATACACAAGTTTCGCTTGTTCCGCTGACAATGAAGTAGAAACCGGATTGTAAGAATAGACTTTTTTCAATGGCAAGTATCCACCAATCGCTTCCGGCTGAGAGTACGGAGCGTCCTGATAACTATCCAGATAACAGTAGCCACCCGGCGTCATGATAGCCCGGTGTCCGGAAGTTACAGCTGTAATACCGCCTTCTTCTCCCCGCCATGACATTACAGTCGCGTTAGGAGCCAGTCCTCCTTTCAATATCTCGTCCCAGCCGAGCAGACGTCGACCATGATCGTTCAGGAACTTCTCAATACGATGAATCAGATAACTTTGCAGTTCGTCCACGTGAGAGAGATGTTCGTCTTTCATTCTCTTTTGGCATTTCGGGCAAGTTTTCCACGCTGCCATACCGGCTTCGTCACCTCCTATGTGAATGTATTCGGAAGGGAAAAGCGCCATGACCTCGGTCAGCACATTTTCCAAAAAGGTGAACGTTTCTTCGTTTCCGATACAGAAGTCCGCGTTCTTGTAAGGCTCACCCGCGCAAGAGAGTTGCGGATAAGCTGCCAGCACTTCTTCCGAGTGGGCAGGCATTTCAATCTCCGGAATAATCGTGATGAAATGCTGACGAGCATATTCTACGATTTCGCGAATATCATCCTGTGTATAGTAACCTCCGGAAGCTCCAGGCTCGTCGAAACGGAGGTACTTACGTCCGCCGTTCCACCACGTCTTCCAATTGGCGTCAGTACGCCAGGCTGCAAATTCTGTAAGCAAAGGATATTTCTTGATTTCAATTCGCCAGCCTGCCGCATCTGTAAGGTGCAGATGCAGGCGGTTGATCTTATAGAATGCCAATGCGTCTATCTGTTTCTTCACAAATTCTTTAGAAAAGAAATGACGGGATACATCCAGCATTAAGCCGCGATAAGCGAAACGAGGACTATCCTGCACTTCAACAGAAGCAATGGAATAGCCTGTTCCCGAAGGCTGAGATAATTGCAACAGTGTCTGGATTCCGTAGAACAATCCCGCTCCCGATGTTGCACGGATAAGGATTCGTTCCGGAGTGACGGACAGGGTATAACTTTCGGGAGAAGGCAACTGTTCGCTCTTTTCGGTTATCAACAGAGAAAGTACGTTCTGCGTATCTTTTTTCTTTCCTTTCTTTAGATGAACCGGTAATGCTTGCAGATAGCTTTCCAGAAGTCGAGCTTCTCCACCTTGAATGTTTGTATAAAGTTTTGTTTTCTCTGAGAGTAAAAAAGAGCCCGTACCCTGCTCTATTTTCAGAGGGACAGGGATTACGGACTGTGCATGAAGAGGATGTGCCGCAAAGCACATCCCCAATACCCATAAGAAAAGACAAACTTTAGTGCATCTATTTCTTATATTCATTAATCTACTGTGATTTCATCTACAAACAAGAAAGCAGGATTTCCTTTGCCTCCATGCCATTCCGGTATTTTACTTTCAGACAAGGCAACCACCTTTACATACTGAGTTTTCACCGGAGTGAATGACAATTTATGTTCGTAGATACCATTCTTATCACTTTGTTCCATAGCAGGGTATTCTTCGGAAGCTACTTTGGTAAAGTTCTTACCGTCGTCTGATACTTCTACGGAAAATCCTCTTGCATCAAACACCCAGTCTCCCTTCTCTACGCAAGTAGAAATAGCAACGCTCGAAATCTCGGTAGGTTGCTGAAGGTCGATAGTCATATCCATATCGTTTTTATAGAATGCAATCCAACGACCGGTCTTATAGTTGCCATTTCCTTTCAGTCCGTCTACTAGTGTAGATTCACCTTTAAACATATATTGTTTGTTGACCGGTTGATTAGCTACAATCGGCTTCATGCTGGACTTACTGAAATTGATCTTCTCTGAAATCACACGACTGTTTCCGGTAGGACGAACAGCGATAGCGGAGAAGTCTGCATTTTCCTTGATTTTCAGGACACCTTCATAAAGCGGAGAAGCGGCAGTAGGTTCCGTACCGTCCAATGTATAGTGAATAGGGGCATTGTCAATGGTAGACAAAGTGATGTCCAGTGTACCGTCTGCCGGGTTCGGCGTATATTCGGCTGTTACGTTAAACACATGTTTTGCATAATTGTATCCTTCTGCATCATACCACTTAATCAGTTGCGGCAAACGAGACAGGAAGTCTTCATAGTTCTTCTTGTCGGGAGTAGACCACTGGATTTCACACAATGCAGCCCAACGAGGCAATACCATATATTGCGCATGAGAGAAAGTAGGAATATATTCAGTCCAGAGATTAGCTTGCACACCCTTAATATATTTTTGTTCTTCCGGAGTAAGGGAAGTCGGCATAGGTTCGTAGCTATATACTCTTTCAAGCGGCAGATAACCACCAATTCCGAGAGGTTCGTTTTCCGTATCTTTCGTCTGATAATAGTCGAAATACAAATAGGTATTCGGTGTCATAATCACATCGTGTTTCTGTTTGGCAGCTTCGATACCACCTCTTTCTCCACGCCATGACATTACAGTCGCGTTAGGAGCCAGTCCGCCTTCGAGAATTTCATCCCAACCAATAATCTGACGTCCGTGGTCGTTCAGGAATTTCTCAATGTGATTGATTACGAAACTCTGCAAACGTTCTTCCTTACTATGTTTATCATCCGATTTTAACCCCAATGCCTTGATACGTGCCTGACATTTCGGGCATTTCTCCCAGCGTACTTTCGGGCATTCGTCACCACCCACATGGATATATTCTGACGGGAAGATCTCAATCAATTCAGCATATACGTCTTCGAGGAATTTCAATACCTGATCGTTTCCGGCACAAAGCACATCTTCAGATACACCCCATTGTCTCCAAACTTCATACGGACCGCCAGTACAACCTAATTCGGGATAAGCGGCAAGAGCAGCCTGCATATGTCCCGGAAGGTCAATCTCGGGGATAACCGTGATATAACGTTCGGCAGCATACGCTACTATTTCCTTAGCCTCTTCCTGCGTATAGAAACCACCATAAGGTTTGCCGTCATATTCACCGGAGTTACGTCCGATAACTGTTTCCGTTCTCTTAGAACCTATTTCCGTCAGTTTCGGGTATTTCTTGATTTCCAGACGCCAACCTTGGTCTTCAGTAATATGCCAATGGAAACGATTCATATTATGCAAAGCCATCATATCAATATAAGTCTTCACTTCATCTACAGTAAAGAAATGACGACTCGTATCAAAATGTGCGCCACGATAAGCGAAACGGGGAGCATCCTTTATCTCTACTGCAGGCAAAGCAATCTCCGCACCTATTGCGACAGGCAATGACTTACGCAATGATTGAATTCCGTAAAATACTCCGGCCTCTGTAGGAGCAGTGATTGTAATTCCGTCACCGGTAACTTTCAATTGGTAAGATTCCGGATTTTCGGATTCTGTCCCAAGTGCCAGTACAATTGCATTCTCTCCTTCTGTTCCGGCTTCGATAACAAAATCTTTTCCGGTAGCTGTTTTCAAGTAGTCTGCCAGAAATTTCGCGTTACGTTGCATATTCTCATTACCTTCCGGATAGAGAATCTTCACACTACTCTTCAGAATGAAGGGGTTTCCCGAGGCTGTTACAATTTCCTGAGGCATGGGAATAATCTGGTAATCAGCTTCTTGCTGAGCCGATTGACAAGAGGCAAAAAGCCCTGCTACCGCCAGACATCCCGTTAATTTTAAGAGTTGTTTCATAAACTAAAAAATTAGGTGTTAAGTTATTAATAGAATTATTTAATTATAGGTCTCACGAATATGCTTCACAGTCAGAGGCAGTTCCTCCCCTTTCTTTATTTGAGGAGAAGTAATGAGAATCGTTTTACGTTCTCCGGGCAGAAGATCGAAAAAGTTGTCACTAAAACGGGCACCCTGTAATGGTACTTCGATAAAGACGTCTTTTGCCAAAACAGGAGAAAGAAGTGTCAGTTCGCCTTCGCCATCTGTCTGATTCATTTTATAGGAAATAATCGTTTCGGGCAAAAGCAGTTCTTTGGTCTTTGCAAAGAAATAAACCGTTTCATCTACCACATGTCCGGATTTGTCTTTCAAGGTAAGCAGCATGAAGCAGTGGAGGAGTTCTTCCGAAAGCGGGCGTTTTGTCGAAGACAGTAAGGCGTCAAGTTTTGTCCGATATACACATTGAGAGGTATTTGCAGGAACCGACAAAGATCTCAATAGCATCGGTTTACTGATCTTTTTTCCCTCAAAGTCTATGACTTTCATTTCTAATGTCATTTTCTCCAACGTATCAAGGCGATCGGAAAGAAGGTAGACACATAAGCTGTCATTCCGCTGAATAGGGTTGATATGAATAGGAGCAAAAGCACGTTTCGCCTGATAATGCAAAGCTTTCCAGTTACCATAATAGTCGATACTCGACCATGAAACGACGGGCCAGCTATCGTTCAACTGCCAGTATAGAGTACCCATGCAATAAGGACGGTTACGACGGTGAGCTTCCAAGCCATGACGCATTCCCTGGCCTTGCAAAACCAGTCCGACATATACAAAGTCCTCAAATTTCTCAGGTACGATATAGTCACGTTCCATGTAAGTACGGATCAAAGCATTGCCAATACTACTCTTTTGGTGGGCATTCATCACTTCCGATTCGATTTGATAATCTTCAGGAGCTGCGAATGTAGCAATAGTTTTCATCTCAGGGAAGGATTGGAAACCAAATTCGCTCATGAAACGTGGCAAGTCGGTATCCAATGATTCAAAAGGTTTCTGTCCGTACCAAACACCCCAATTATGGCTATCGCCTATTCCCCATGATTCGGGACGTCCCCAGTTGGCTAGATAAGGGGAGCTATGGATATAAAAGCGGTCAGCATCGAGTTCTTTCACCTTGGCGGGAAGTAGTTCACGGAAGAGTTTGTCGTAACCGGACATCATTTCCTGATAGATTTCCGGAGTGTATTTTTTCTGATACCCCCAATATTTCAAGGCTTCCAATATCTCATTGTTGCCACACCACATAGCCAGCGAAGGGTGGTTGCGAAGACGGCGGATGTTGTAGCAAGCTTCCTCCTCTACCCGCTTCAAGAATGTAGGGTCAGACGGATAAGGGGTACAAGCGAACATAAAGTCCTGCCAAACCAAGATGCCGTTTTCATCCGCCAAATCATAGAAACGATCGTCTTCATACGTTCCTCCACCCCATATACGGACTACATTCATGTTGGCCTCTTTGATATCACGGAACAATGTCTGATAGCGTTCGGTAGTCACAGAGGGCAATAGAGCGTCCTGTGGTATATAGTTGGCACCTTTGGCGAACATCGGAATGCCATTCACTTCAAAATAGAAAGATTCTCCGTCCGCATCTTTCTCGTTCACCAACCGGACGGTACGTAAACCGATACGGTGGGATTGCTCGGCTACCACTTTACCGTCAAAGACAACTTGAGCAGAGAAATCATACAAAGCCGGTTTGCCCCAACCATTCGGCATCCAGCGTACCGGAGACAGGACTTCGGAAGGGATATGGATAGAGTTGAGTCCGGGTTGCAAAGTGACAGAACGGCTAATTACAGTTTCTTCTCCTTTTTCAAATGAATAATTAATCCGTATTTCTGCTTGAATCGATTGAGGAAGTATATTGTTTATTTCCAGTTCATTAGATAGTTCGGCAGAGTATTCTGTCAGCGACAGTTGCTTGATATGATAATCATTAATGGAAGCGGCGTCATAAAAACGAATTTTTACCGGACGCCAAATACCACTAGTTACCATACGGATTCCCCAATCCCAACCGTAACTGTAAGGAGCTTTACGGGAGAACACACTCAGATGTTTCTCATGGTGGTCATTATCCGCCGGATAGTTGAATCCGTTGGAGGCATATTGAGGAAGAGTTTGCCGGATAGGTGAATGGAAATATATATGGAGTAAGTTTTCCCCTAGACGAAGTTGTGGCTTTACAGGTAACGAATAACCGACAAACATATTATCGGACTTTAACAGTAAGGAACCGTTGAGATAAACATCTGCATAGGTATCAAGACCTTCAAAGATGAGCTGGGCATCATCCCGCTCCAATTGTTCCATTGTAACGGTAAAAGAAGTGCGGTATTCCCAATCTTCGTTTTCCACCCATTGAATCTTCTGTTCATTCATTCCATAAAAAGGAGAAGGAAGTAATTTGTGGTGAATAAGGTCCTGATGTACTGTACCGGGCACTTCTGCCGTTCGCCATAGTTCTGTTCCTGCTTGAGAAAATTCCCAGCCTGTGTGTAGAAGTACAACTTCTGAATTGTCATTACTCTGTGCATACGCCATGCTGCAACAACATAGTAGTCCGCATGCTATCTGAGCCTTTTTTCCTGTCAAATTCAATATCATAGTGGGGGTATTAGATATTAACGGAGTCAAAGATATTACTTTTTTGTCAATTTTCCCCCATTATTCGACCGTTATTTTTATAATTTCCGGAGTACGGACACCGGGCTTCAATTCTCCATTAATATTATAATATGTTTTATCCCACCCCACTAACGCAGCTCCGGCACGCGCTACCAGCGATGTACGGGCAACTTCCTGCCAGATGTCCAGATTGATATTATAGACCAATATACGGTCATTAAACTTATACCATTCTACCGGATGAAGGAGGTAATCTTTTTCAGGACACCGTAGAGCCGCTAGAAATATGTCTTTGTTTACTCCACCTGTACATAATACCAAGCTATCATTTAATGCAACGGCAGCTCCCCCCCCTAAAGATACAACCTCTCCGTCACTTCCTTTCGGAGTAGCTACAGGCATCCATTGCCGAGATACGGAAGAATAACAGTAACCACTTGTGGAAAGTGTTGCCGGTTTTCCTTCCGTAGAAGGAGCAAATCCTCCCCATAAATAGAAACGGTAGTCGTCTCCCCTACGCTGGCCGGCACAAACGGCTTGTGTACGTGCATCTCCGGGATATTCCGGTAACTCATGCCAGCCTACAGAAAGATTAGTTAAATCGAGTCGGAGGAAGGAATTGGATGGCTTTCCGTTTCTATTTCCTCCGGCTATGAATAGTTGTTCCCCAATTAGCGTCCCACACATATTATCCAGAGCATAAGGTAAAGCCGGTAATGTTTCGATGACGACTTTTCCTTTCTTCTTATTTTTCCCATTCTTTTCGCTTTTCTCATCCCAGCGGATTTTATAAACAGAAGTTAGTGCATCCTGACCGTCAGTTCCTCCTATACAGATGATTCCATCCGAACAGGATACAGAAACGCCATAAGC
>OLXP01000491.1_pt1 | contig 18165 bp, 8 predicted proteins | sample 1644201 | NCBI WGS metagenome assembly OLXP01 (sample SAMEA103958163, study PRJEB25191) | human gut metagenome
ATCACAACTCTTGTTCACTCCTTTTAGGCTCTGATTTCATAACTGTTTTATTCTGAATTTGCTTTGAAGATTTGTTCCTGCCAAGGATTTTATCCTTACCAAAGTAATGTGTTTTGGGCTTTGATTCTGTTTTTTGGTGAGCAAGCTCAATGTTCAAAATCTTTGTTAATTCAGACAGGCGTGCTGACTTTTCCTGCAATTCCGCTTCATATTCAAAAGGCTTTTCAAGCAGGGCAACACTTGTTTTGTAATCAAGGTCAAGCTTGTTAAGAGAATTCTGACTGTAATCAAGAACACTTTCGGTTTTGTACAGCAACCCCTCTATTTTACTGAGGTTATGCACAGCAGAAACACCGAGCTGAGCAGAATATGAATATTTACCCTTGATTGTAACTACAATGTCATCATACACATTTCCGTTGTTTATAACGCTTATATCGAATCCGCAAATGTTGCCAACGCTAACCTGCTTCTTTCTGTTGTCGGCTATTCTTACCTGAGCAACAGCAGTTGTAAGAGCTTTGGCAGCATTTTTTCGTTCCTCATCGTTCTTCAGGTTAAAAGTCTGAGAACCTAAAGTTAATTTGCAAATAAGTTTACCGTCCTTATCGACAAATGACTTAACATTATCGATATCGGATTTTATGTTGCCGATAGTACAAAGGAGTTGCTTGCGTTTTTCGGGATAAGCCGCAACAGCATCTTCAAGCTCATATTTTGTATTGTTGTAATCAGCTTTGAGAGAGTTAAGCTCCTTTACTCTGTTATCAAGCGTGAGCTTCTCACGGATACGGTCATCGCCGGTACAGAGAGCCTTAATTTCGCCATATGAAAGAGCCGCTTGGTCAACATCGGCACACTTGCGTGCAGGAGCTTTGTCAGTCATAACCTGACTTATAAATTTTTGCTTGGTTTCGAGGAGCTGATAGCTGTACGCATCAAAAGTGCCTTTGGTAACATATCTGTACAAATGCACTTTTTCGTTAATATTGCCCTGCCTGACCATTCTGCCACGCCTCTGCTCGAGGTCTGCCGGTCGCCACGGAACATCTAAATCGTGCAGAGCAATGATTCTGTCCTGCACATTTGTGCCTGTTCCCATTTTGCCCGTTGAACCGAGTAAAATTCTCACTTCACCGCTTCTGACCTTTGAAAACAATTCAGACTTTTGAGCTTCGGTTTTTGCATTGTGTATATATGCTATTTCAGTCGCAGGGATGCCCTTTGCAATGAGCTTGTCCCTTATGTCGTCATACACGCAAAACTGGCCTGTTTCCTCAAGAGAGTCAAGTTCCGCAACACTCTTGTTATCGTTTTGCTCTTTTGAGGAGTCATTGCCTGTGTTTTTTGACGGCACACCGAGGTCACAAAAAACAATTTGAGTAAGCTTGTCTTTTGCTGTGTCTGTATAAATGTCAAATACATTGTTTACACACACATTCAGCTTTGTATTTGGATCATCCTCAAAATCGGGACTAATAAGTCGGGGGTCAAGACCGAGCTTTCTGCCGTCACCGGTAATTTTGAGCATATTATCCTGTGACGGATCTACGGAGCCTGAATTAACCTCATCTGCTCTGTCGGATAATTCATCGACAAGCTCCTTTTGAAGCTCTGTAGGCTCTACATCAACAATGTGAAGCTCACAATCAGGCACTTTAAGTTTAAGAGTTTCAGCCGTCTTTACATCGGCTACCATCTTAAACATAGACATAAGCTCAGGCAGATTGGAATATTCCGCAATCCTTGTGCGTTCCTTAAACTTGTTTCCTGCCGGAGCTAACTCGTATTCTTTCTTTTGCACACCGAATGCAGAAATCCAATTATCAAAATTCTGCATATTGTTGTGACTTGCAAGAAAATCATAATTAAGGTATCTCATCATTGTGTGAAGCTCTGTAACGCTGTTTGACAACGGTGTACCTGTGGCAAATACAACACCCTTGCCGCCTGTCTTTTCGTCAAGATAACGGCATTTTGCAAACAGCTCTGTTGCCCTCTGAGAAGCTCTTGAAGATATACCCGAAACATTTTGCAGCTTTGTTGCACAGTACAGATTCTTAAATTCGTGAGCTTCGTCAACAAACAATTTGTCAATTCCAAGCTCCTCGAAATATACGGTATTGTCTTTCTTACTTGATTGAAGCTTCTCAAGCTGATTTTCGAGATTCTTTTTTGTACGCTCCATTTCCTTAACGGTAAATTTATTACCGTCCTGAGCTTTCATCTCAGCAAGACCGGCAACAATATCATCAATTTGAGATTGTAAAAAGGCTTCCTGCCTTTCAGGAGATAGGGGCAGCATCTTTAATTGCGTATGTCCGATAATAACGGCATCATAATTGCCAGTTGCAATTTTTGACATTAACATCTTGCGGTTTGATGATTTAAAATCATCCTTTGTTGCAACCAATATGTTTGCGTTGGGATAGAGCTTCAAAAAGTCTGCTCCCACCTGTTCTGTCAGATGATTCGGTACAGCAAACAAGGATTTGTGACACAACCCAAGCCGTTTACATTCCATAGCAGTAGCTATCATTTCAAAGGTTTTTCCTGCACCTACCGAATGAGCAAACAGTGTGTTGCCTCCGTAAATAGCGTGAGCAATGGCATTTTTTTGATGTTCGTGAAGCTGAATGTTTGAATTCATTCCTGGAAAATTAAGGTGTGAACCGTCATACTCTCGTGCGTGGACGCAATTGAATGTGCGATTGTATGTGTCAACAATATCTCTGCGGCGGTTAGCATCTTTAAAAATCCAATTCTTAAATTCACGGCGAATGGCATTGGCTTTTTGCTGTACAACCTGAGTCGCTTCTACATCAAGCACTCTTACAGGCTTATTGTTTTTATCACGCTCAACAACACCGTATTCGTCAACCTTGTCTTTATACACTTTCGGTTCGGATAAATTGAGAACGGATTCAAATATCTGATATGCAGATAATCCGCTTGCACCGTAGGTCTTTACAGTAGTTACCGACAAATCCGCTCTCTTATTCGTGATATTCCATCTGCCGGAATACTCTGAATAGTCAAGCTCTATTCTGTCGGATTTAAAAAATCTTGACACATAATCCGATTTAAGGCTTTGCGGTGTTTCAAAAACCTCATACATAAATTGCTCATAGTATTTTTTATCAATCCAAGTAGCTCCGAGGTTAATATCAATATCGCCGGCTTTCAGAGGAGTAGGCAATACTTCCTTTAAGGCGACAACATTTGATTCATATATGCCGTTGACCGAAGCGTATGCTTTTGCCATGTCAAGCTTTGCATATATATCTCCCGACAAATATTCGGAAGCAGTTTGATATTCGTAGTCCTCATCGCCTGTATATGACGGTACGGCAAATATTTCACCTTTTTCTCTCAGCCCGATTTTCAAATCCTCGGGCGGCACATCCGTAATTTGGCTCATATACTCGAAGTCGATAACACCTTTTTCTGCAACGCAGACAGCAAGAGCTTCTTCAGCCGTATCAACATGACTTATTGTTGCTGTCGGCTTATTTACACGCTCTGTAAATATATCGGACTTCTTAACAAGTAAATTATTATCTTTGGCAAAATCGGCTTCGAGAGAAGCAACAAGCGGATATGCTCCGTCAGAGTTTAACAAGCTGTGATTGTAACTGCTGTGAAGCAAGCCGTACTTACTGTAGAAGCTGTCATAACAGTTGTTGAGCTTTTCCTGCAATTGAGCTATCTCTGAATCCTTGTTATCGTACTGCTGAACATCAAGCAATTCACGCAAAGTGTCACGAATATCAATAAAGGAATTGATGCGTTCGTGATTTAATTTTTTCCCAAGTGCTTTGTCTGCGGAAACATTAACTATTTTACCGCTCTTATCAGAGCCGTAAAAATATATTTCGCCGTTTCGGCGATAAAAGCTTTGTAAACGCAGTTTTAAAGGTTCGGCTGTTAAATGTTCGGAAACCGGAATCAGCTTTTCTGCAGAAGCGGAATATTCAAAATTGATATTCTTTACCGCCGAGGAAAGAAGCTCCGACAATGTTCTGCCGTCATTAAACGGCACGCACATCGTATCGTCTGTTCTGCCGAACATTTTATTGCCTTCAACAACTTCGCCGAGTATCATTTCGGGATGCTCAACAAAATAATTGTTGACGGTTAATCCGTTTTCAAGCTGTCCTGTATGTACCCAAGACGGTTCAATTTCTGACTTTTTTTCTCTTTTTTGAAGGAATATAATGTCAGCTGTAACCTCCGTTCCTGCCGATTTAAAGGCGTTATTCGGCAATCTCACAGCACCTACCAAATCCGCTCTTTCGGCCAAGGTCTTGCGGAAAGAGCTGTCCTTTTTGTCAAGCGTACCTTTGGAAGTTACAAAAGCCACAATGCCGCCGTCACGCACTTTATCAAGTGATTTCAAAAAGAAATAGTCGTGAATTTTCAGATGTTTTGAGTTGTATTTAGAATCATTAACACTGAAATCGCCGAAAGGAATGTTTCCGATTGCAACATCGAAGCTGTTGTCATTGAAACGAGTATTCTCAAAGCCGTCAATCGTAATGTCAGCTTGCGGATACAGCTTTTGAGCTATTCTGCCCGATAAGCTGTCTTTTTCGACACCGTACAAATTCACCTTATCACGAAGTTCTTCGGGAAGTCTGCCGAAAAAGTTTCCTACGCCCATTGCAGGCTCAAGTATGTTGCCGTCCTCAAATCCTGCGTTACGAATGACCTCATATATACTGTCAACGATTGCTGTATCTGTGTAGAATGAATCAAGCACAGTTGACCGAGCTGCGGTATATTCTTCATCTGTAAGCAAACCCTTGAGTTCAGAATACTCATTTTTCCATTTATCATTATCAGACTCAAAAGCATTGGCAAGACCTCCCCAACCGCTGTAAAGGAACAACTGACCTTGTTCTTCAGGTGTAGCCGCTCTGTTTTCTGCTTCCGTTTGCTTTAAAATCTTAATGGCAGCAATGTTATTTTGAAACTTTGTTTTTGCTCCCGTGACAGCTTCTCTGTCCTCAATTACATAGTTTTTGGCTTTTTCATCATTTACGCTTGTTTCGGTCTGCTCTGAGCTTTCGACCATATCAAACAATGTAGGTGGTTCAGCTTTATTAACTACGGTAACTTCAGCTTTTTCTGCTCTTGACGGTGCGGCATTTTCAACCTCCACGGCAAGCTCGTCAACGCTCTGTAATTTTTCATCGCTCCTGACTTCTCTTTCTTTGCTTTCCGTTATCGGTAAATCTGCGGCTTTCTCATTTTCACCTTTATCAAGCTTTATATCGGCTTCGAGTATTTTTACAACACCTGAATACTGCGGATATTGATTTAAAAAATCAATAATTCCACCGTCACCGTCCCCGATATCCTGCCTGAATGTATGAATTGTTCCGTTCGGCATATTAACAATAAATTTTGTCTTTTCATAGCCAAGATGAATATTGTCAAGCTCACCGTTTCTGTATGCTTCTGCAACCGCATTTTCACTGCCGTATTCCTCAATTTCAAGCTGTCTTTGCTCAACCCATTCGTCATCGGCATTTTTCATAAGTTTATCAAATTCAGAAACAGAGTATGTTTTGCCGTTCTCAAATACCGGACTTTCACTCCAATCACAAGTAATTGTCGGACGAATTATTTCCTGTACAGACTCAGTTTGTTCAGGCTCGTTTATCGGGACGATTTCATTTTCTGAATTAAATTGATTAACGATTTCTTCTGAGCTGACATTCAGAGCACCGGCATAGTTTCTTACCTTGATGTCAAAATTGTTCTGATAAAAATTACGCTCGGCATCGGATTTTGCATTATCAATATGGTATAATGCACGCTTTAAATCCTGTTTAACAACAGAGTTATAATAGTCGTTTTCCGCAAGCGGAACAGTCCTATGCTCTTTCGGCTCTAATTGTGCAAGCTCATCATCAGATAGGTATACAAGGTCATCAAATGATAAAGAGTACAGGCAGTTATCAATCATATCTTTAAGACTTGAATATGTTTTCTCTTTAAACAATTTATCGTCAACATAAGTTTCAAGCCTATAGTCAACAAGATTTACAACAGCTTCAACAGTATGCTTGCTGTCTTCTGTTGTTGTGTATGCCACTCCGACTTTTTTTAAGTCTGAAAAATCCGCTTCCGAATCAAATTCATCCTGACAGTATGAATTGATAAGTTGTTTTGCATATATAATAGTTGAATCACGAACAATATTGTCAATTGTAGCGTGAGTATATACATCGAAATCAATTTGATTATTGTGTAACATGTTTTTTAATTCGTTATCAATTGCAATGCTTTGTTCAAAATTATGTATTCGTCCCTCTTTTTCAAACACTGATGTATCACGCTCAACAAAATAATTAAAATTGTTATAAAGACCATAAAGTTTGTTCACACTATCAGAATATGCCGAATACACTTCGGTGTTTTTATCTTCATTAAGATAAGTGTTGTTAAGTAAAATTGGTGAGTCAGAAAACAATGAAACAAAGTTATCAGTCAAATTATCATCGTTTCTCGTTTGGATAAATTTTACAGACGGTGCAAGTGCCGAAAGTTGCGATTCATTAAAATGTAATTCAGATATTTTTTCATTAACTGATTTTGATTCTTCCGGTGATTCATTTTGAACAACCTCAGATTTTGACATAAATGATGCTCGCTGTTCTTTAAGTTCAGCAGATATTTTATTCAAGGTATCAGCATATTGCTTGTCAACAGTAATAGTTGTTGTTTTTCCGTAAATTCTGCCTGAAAAAAGGATGCCTTGCTCAGTAAGTCTTTGACCGATTTTATAGGCAAAATCGGTATTGTACTTACGGTATAATTTATCCTCAATAGAATCGTAGGTTGTAGTTCCTATGATGTTGTTGGTTTTATAGACTTTTGAATTACATTCAATAACAGTCTGATAATCAATATCCAACTTATCAATATTATTTGCAGTAGCTCTGCCAATGGCAATATGTGCTTCTCCGTTAAAAATATATGCACAATAATTAAGTCCTGAATTTTCAAGTTCCTGACATATATTATCAAGACTATCCTCACTCGCAATGATTACTTTTTTATATTTATTGGGAGTGTTGCTGTTCCATATTTTGTTTCCATATAATTCAATCATTTATTTCATTCACCTCTTAAAAAAAGACCTGTGCCTGAATGGCACAGGTCTAAAATAGCTTTATAATTCTTGTCCCTGAGTTTTGGTTTTATCATTCGTTCGTTGCTCATTATGAGCAATAGTGTTTGCATTTTGCTTAATCTGATTTCTCGATAAAGGTGCTGTTCTGCGTTCGGATTTCTTATCAGGCTCTTTGAGTTTTTCGTATTCCTGCTGCTTATTGCCGTTATTGATAATACCGTCAATACTGTCATAATCGTCCTCAATCGACATTTCAGCATTTTTAAGATAGTTTTCTTCGAAAATAACTTTTGCAGTTGAACTTACAATCGTATCCGCCTGTTTCTTGAGAGCCTGTGGGTTGGTAGTAAACTCATCAACAATATTCTGACAGCTCTTGTTGATGATATTGTCAGCTTCTTTATCGGGCATTGCTTTGACTGCATCAAACTTTGCAGACCACTCGTCAAGTGCCTTGAGCTTTCGCATTAACTTTTCTTTTTTTGTTGTGAGCTTGTTAATCTGCTTTTGTAGTTTGAGCTTTTCAGACATATAATGAGTTTGACTGTACGCTTTTAGAGCACTGTCAAGTTTATTTTGAGTAGCATCAAATTTTTCTGAGGTTGTTCGCATCGACATCATTCGATACTCTTGAATCCCTTTAACGAAATTTTCTTTGCGTCCGTCAGGTGACTTCATATTGTCGAGAAATTTGTGGATTTTAATGCAGAAATCAGCACGGCTTTGATGTTTCTGAATTTTATTTTCATTGGATTTGATATTCAGTTTGTGGGCAGAAATTTTCTCGTTAATACTGACTATCTTTTGCCGTCTTTCTGTTGCCAAGAGCGAAAGAGCAGTATATACAGGTTTTGGCACAATATCTTTCAAGGATTCAATCGTAGATACAAACTCTGCATTTCGGGACTTTTTTATATTGAGCTTTTCAATTTTTGCATTGAACTTATCATTTTTGCTGTTAAGCTCATCAATTTTGCGATTGCATTTGTCATAAAGGGTAGCAAAAATCGGAATAGAAAATTCTGTGTCTTTTGATGTTTCGGTTACAATCGGTTCAGTCGGAACAGATTGTAAATTTTCTTCTTTTACACCGACACTTTTGGACTTTTTTTCATTAATAGTGTCAAAATTTTTGCTTTCTGTGTTTTCTTTTTCCTTAACCGGATCATAATGATTTATGTACAGTTCTGACCCCCTGACTGTTTCGGCAAGATTATCATCTTTGTCATAAAGCATATATTTACTCTCATCATCCAATGATGTGAGTATGGTTTTGCCTTCGTTGATTTCATCAACATCGTCTTTTTTAATCCAAAGATAACGAATATCCTCCCCGAAAGTACCGGGAACTCTTGTTTTATACTCGAATTCGTTATCATCATAGACAAGTGATGATTTGTCTATTGTAATATCAGGCATTATTTTTCCTCCTTTTTCTGACAGCAAATGTAGCAATAACAGCTGTTATTGCTATTGCAATTATTGCCAGTAGAATAAAATCAAAACTTCTGTTATTAGTTTCTGCTTTTATGGCAGTATCAGGCGAAGCGGTTTCAGATACCCTTTCGGCTGTCACAATAAGTCTGTGACTGTTAACACCGTAGGGATAACAAGTTATAAGGCTTAATAGGTCTTTTTCTTCGTCAACTGACAGTAACGATATGTTGTCGGGCTTAACAATGTTTTTTGCTGTTACAGCATAGGTAAGCGTTTCATCAAGCACGGACACCTTGATTTCATCACCGATTTCAAGCTCGTTGAGATTGTCAAAAAACACTTGCGTTGGATAACCCGTATGTGCAGACAAGACAGAATGATTGCCCACACCTCCAATAGGAAACGCTGTATTTGGCAGATGAGCAACACCTTTTTCCAACACTTTGTCTGTATCACCGTGGTAAATCGGCAGTTTAACATTGATTTTTGGTATATCAATGTAACCTATAAGTCCATCGCCAAAATTAAGAATATCGTCATATCCGTCAATCACGCTGTCTGTATCGTAAGAAAAGCCATTGATAAGTTCTGATAAATTGTTGTTATATTCAGCAGCAGCCGACAAGTACTGTGACCTGTCGGCTGCTGAAATGCTGTCAAGAGATGCGGCATAATTGTTAATTGTGGCTGCGGCGAAAAAACTATTGACAGCATTTGATGCAGAAGGGTACAGCACAAAGCAGAGTGATGCAGTCATAAAAATTATTCCTATTATCAAGGTGCATTTGCTTCTGCATTTTTTCAATGTGCTGTACTCCTTTCTGTTTAATGTGAAATTACTTGTTTGTAGCTTTTACTCTTCTGCGAATGAGCAATGTTGCAATACCGCCGAGTGCAAAAGCTGTGCCGAGAATGTAGAACATAACTGTTCCTACACCGCCTGTCTGCGGAACAACAACCTGTGTATCCTTAACATCAACGCTTGCTGTACCGTCTGTCGGGCAGTTTGTGATGTACGAACCGTCAACAAATGTTGCACCGTATGTAACATCAATAGTTACCGGAATAACCTTACCGTAGATGTTGTAGCCTGTAGGAGCTTTTGTTTCGACAATATAATATTTACCGCTTGCAAGTTTGATTTCTTCTTTACTTGTGTTGTAGTAAGTAACCTTGCCTGTCTTGTCTGAAACACCGCTTGCAATGGCATTTGTAAGAGCAGTTGCATCCTCTTCTGTTTTAAAAAGGCTGAATTCTGCACCTTCGAGAGCCTTGCCGGCTGTATCTGTCTTGTTAGTTGTAACTGCAAAAGAGTAAACATAAACTGTATTACCGTTTACTTCTGATTCAACACCGTTCTTGTTAGAATAAACGAGCTTTGTTTCTGTATTTGGGTTGCCTGTCTTTCCTGTTACAGCGTACTTATTGAGCTTTGCTGAATAAGTTACAGATGTATAAGTAACACCCTCTGCATAAAAGTCATTTTTCTGGAGATAAGTGTTTGTGAGAGCTACATTAAATGTTGTAGCTTTACCATCAACTTCTGAGGTTACATTGAGAGTGTAATCAGATGGAGCAAGGTCTGTTTCGTTTACTTTCTGTCCCTGTGCGTTGAGAAGTGCAACCTTTACGCTGTCTTTATCAAGAGTAAGTCCTGCTGACATTTCATCATATACGGTATATGATTTAAGTTTCATTTCGCTTGAACCGGCAGTCGATGACTTGATTTCAAAATTTACTGTGTCACCAAGGCTTACATCGGTAAAATTAACATTATCCTTTGTGCTGTTAGTGATAGTCTTGCCTGTTACAACATCACCGTCATTTACCTTTGTTGCAAGGTCAATATCATTGATACTGTAAACCCAACCGTTATTGTAGTATGGGAGCGATACAACAGAGTTTGTAACACTTCTTACACCGGCAGGAAAGTTCGTAGCCTTAATGTAGTACAAACCCTGAGCAAGGCTTGAAAAAGTCTTTTTTACAGATGTTGCCGAAGTAGTAAATGTGCCAACGGTTGAAGCAGTTGACGGGATTGAAGAAAGACCGTCAAGAGCTGAGAGAACATTCGATGTCTTTCCGCTTAAAATCTCATCAGATATTGAAGGAATGAGTGAATCATAGCCTGTCTTATACGGATTTTCAGTTGTTTTGAGTTCCGCTACCTTGTACACCGTAAAGGTATAGCCGGGCTTAGAACAATTGAGCGTGAATGAAACCTTCTTTGTTTCATCAAGAGCGTTGTTGTTTGTTGCGGCACTTGCAAACGGAATTGCAGTAAATACCATCATAACGGCAAGTACCATAGCTGTCATAATTCGTGTGATTTTCTTTTTCATTTTTGATTTTCCTTTCGTGATTTTTTATATTTCTTGCTACCGTGTTTATGGTAGTCATAGATGAAAATTATAGCCATTGCTCCGAGTGCCACGGCAACGAAGTAAAACGGAGCAATTCCACCGCCGCCTGTTTGGAATAACACGGATTTGTTATCGGCAACGGTTAAAGACATGTTAAGTGTGTTTTCATTGTCGGCTGAAATTGTAAATTCAACCTTTTTACCGTATGGCATATAGCCTGACGGAGTTACAGACTCAACAAAATAGTAATCTCCTACCGGCAGTTTACGGATTGACAGAGTGCCGTTTGTTGCCATACAGTCAGTTGCAGATTCAGATTCAGAGCGGTACATATAACTACCTGTGCCGTTTTGAATGCATCTGACGGGTGTGTCATCTGACTTGTAGAGCTGCCAACCTGATCCGCCAAGAGCCTTTGTGCCGTCTGTTTTTGTCAGTTTAACAGAGCCTGTTTTCAGCGTGTTTTTGATATTTGCAAAAACTACGGTATCTGAATTAAGCGTAACTGTTACACTTTTAGGTTTGTTATACTTATACGGTAAAGAGTAAGTGCCGTCATCGTTAAGCTCGCCGAGTTCGGTTACTTTATATTTGAGCAATTCGTCATTGCTGTTATAAATCGGTAAGTCTGAAATTTCAGGACTTAAACCTTCAAGGTTTGTGCTTACTTTTTCGTTAAACCCTGTGTCAGCACAGCTTATTTCAAAATACAAACCGTCCACAACATCATCTTCAGATGTTTTTTGTACCTGTAACGAACCCGTTTTGATGGTGTTCACGCAATCATATGTATAGTTGTATTCATCGGTATCATAGATTGTAAATTCGACTGCATCTTTCAGTTCATAACGGCTCGGAAACTTGTATGTTCCGTCTGACTGTTTAATGCCGATTTCTGTAAGCCTGTAAGTAATTTGAAAACCGTTTAGGTCAACTACATACGGCAGAATACCGTCAATTTTGTTACCGTTGGCATCAAAAAACTGCTCATTGTCTGTACTTGCTTTACCATTTTCATCAGTAGTCAAAACGATACTTGTAATCTCGTTTCCGTCTGCATCATAAGCCATAGGAGTAGGAATAAGGTCATCATCGAACTCTCGTTCGTCATCAAAAGATTCGAGCTTAAAGCTCAAGCCCTCGATAACTCCGTCCTCGGAAGTCTTATTGATGTTAATACTTCCTGTTGCAGGAGCGTTGTACACGGAATAATTAAGAGTAGATGTTGTTCCGTATTTGTTGGCAGTCTTAAACTCTGATTCAGCCTTTTCAAGGTAATTGTCAGGGAAATAATAACTGCTTCCGCCGAGAAAACCTTTTTCAACAACCTTATATTTTATAGGAATACAAATTGCTGAGTTTGGAACGGTTAAACAGCTTGTGAGCTTGTAACCGTATCGGTTGTAATAGTTAGCTGTTCCGGTAGAATCTGTAACAATATCACCATAATATTTGCCGTTTTCGTCCTGTACCCCAAACCAAACTCCAGACACTTTACCGTTGTATGAGGTCTTTTTAACAGTTAAATCTGTTTCAGAAACTGTATTCTGAAAATTAAATGTAACCGTTTTGCTCTCGTCAAGCGTTAATGACTTACCGTTAGCGTTGGATTTTGCTTCTGATGATTTGCCATAGTAGTATCTTGAATAAGCATTCTCACAATTGCTGAATACAGCATTTGAAACACCTTCAAAATATGAACCTTTATAATTGATTGCATTTTCTTTCTTTATCGTCCAAGTGTAACCGCCATAGCTGTGAGATCCTAAAGTAGTCTTAAAACCAAGCTCCTTGACTGTATAGGTTATCTTGTTGCCTTTATCGTCATATACCCTCAAACCTTTAACAGTCGCTTCGCCGTTTTTATCGGTTGAAACTGCGTTGTACTCGTTGCCGAGGTTATCTGATATTGCAAACCACAAATTTGAAACGATACCGTCAGTCGATGACTTCTTGATTTTGAGGTCAGCCTTTACGCTGTCCTCATAAATCGTCTGAATAACGGCTGTATCGACTGTAGCGTTATCCACTGTGGCAATTACGGGATAAACAGTTTCGTCAAGCTCATAGCCTGTCGGTGCGGTTATTTCTTTGATGTAATATGTTTTGCCGACATCTACTGATTTTGCAAAAGTACCCTTGCCGTCAGCATTTGTTGTGAGCTTGTCATACAAGCTTGCACAAGCTGAATCAGAGTACAAGCCATATACTGCTCCGCCGACACCTATACCTGACTGATTAAGCTTGTTAATGCCCACATATGCCTTTGCCGGCATTTCGTCAATCGGCACATTTATGGGAGTATTTGTGTCCTTCATAATAGCAATTACGCTGTCAGATAAATTACGATAAAAAACAACATTGCTGAGAGAATAGCCGTCAGGGGCTTTGACTTCTCGAATGACAACTGTGCCTATAGGTACAGCAGGATTTGGGTTCTCAGCCAAAGCATAGTAAAACTCATCAGATTTATATCCGTCTGCAAGATACTTAGAAGCAAGCAATGCTTTGCCATCTTCATCAGTCTGAATATACCAAGTTCTTTTAAGGTTTTTGCTGTCAAGTGCAGGAGCGGTTTCATCTGCTTTGACATCGTAGTCCTTGTCAATTTCCTGTGCGTAATATTCAATGCTGAAAACCGCACCGCCAAGACCTTGACTTGTTGTTTCGCCTGTAATTGCATTTTTCTTTTGCAAAACAATACCGACAGGGTCATTAACCGGATTATCCTGTGGCTCGGTTTTTTTGTCAGACAGCTTAACTGCTTTAAAAATTGCATAGCCGTTGCTGTCCTTTTTACCCGAACTCACAAATGTATATACAGTTTTGTCAAGCTCATAGCCTTTTGGTGCTTTTGTTTCTTTTGCATAGTAAGAAGCTGTTGAATCAACATATTTACTGTAACTGCCGTAACCGCTTGCATTTGTTGTAATACTGCCGATTTTTCGGGTACAAGCTTTGTCTGTGTATATGCCATACACAGCTCCCGACAAACTGTAACAACCGTTGCCGGCTGTAAGCTCTGTGTTTGATGATGATTTTTGAAGTTGCAGCTTGACAACATCCGGAAATGTCAACTTAACATATCCGTCTTTAACTGCATAATTAGAACCTCGAGCAAAAGTCTGATATGATGCAGAGTCATTACTTGTAATTAAATACAAACTGTTTTTGCTCTTGATTCCATATTCCTTCAAAAAAGAGTTTTTCATTGTCACATTAACTGTCGTACCAAGATTTTTGGAACAAGTGAATGTAATCTTATTTCCGCTTACGCTGACCTTAACATTTGAATTGCTGACGATTACATCGGATGCTTTTGTTACTGAAGCGGTACCGTTCTTATCAGTCAAAGTGATTGAATACTGTCCGTTTGATTGATTATATGACATTTGATACGACTTCGCAGAACTGAGTGATGATGCTGTATATGACGGATTTCGCACCGACTTTTTGCACCAAGACACCATATTGTTGTACGCTGTTGTAACATTCGCAAGCGTAGTTTCTGCCGAACTCGTAGCCGTCATTGTATTTGCAGGTGTAAGTAACGGCTTACCGGTAACCGCTTCAAAAGTTGATGCGTTACGCTTGCCTGCAACAATCTCAAAAATCAAGAGCTGCGTTGCATAGTAATAATGAACCTTCTCTTTCTTTGCAGCTTCAAATCCGCCAAAGCCCCAAGCAAGTATCAGATTAACTGCATTTTGCTGTGCAGTAGTTAGCTGTTTCCAAGCTGCTGATTGAGATGTACTTTTTACAGTAGCAGAACTTGTTAATTCAGATGCTTTATCCGGTTCAATACAGTACGCTCTTTGTGTGTAGTCTAAAAAATTCAAGGCTTTTCCGGATGCAGCAAAAAAATGGACCTTAAAATTTTCCCAACCTTCATAATGCTGACTATGCTTTTTCCCGTTTGCGTCTGTATAAGTATATTCAGCTGTTTTTTTGTATATAAAACCTTTGTCGTCTGCACCACGAGTACCTTTGGTAACCGTGGCAGCACTTACGGAAAATAAACAGACAGACAATGAGCTGATAATTACAGTCAAACATAAGAACACCGACAGCATTTTTTTAATTAACTTCATTCAAATTTTTATCTCCTTTCATCTAAATATTTAAATATTGAAAAAGAAAAACTACTGTATTCTTTTGGGTGATGCACGAATCATATTTACCTCCGAAAATTTATATTATTAACCACATTAGTGGGAATTGTAGGAGTGCATCAGACAAATTAATGCCCGATGCAAAGAAGAATAACAATGAAAACTTAAAAAGTCTTGCTGTCATCATAAAACAGAAAGTTGTAATCAACTTCCAATGTTTTCGCTAATTCTCTGATATATGCAAAAGTCGGTTCATAATTATCGTTTTCCCATTTGGTATAGGCTGACCGTTCTATATGCACGGCTTCTGCCACTTGTTTCTGTGTCATATGCTTGTTTTTTCGAGCAATAAGCAACTGCTTTCCAAACGACAATTATTTCACCTTCTCAAAAAGTTGTTATCAATTTAAAATGTTAAGGTCATATATGTAGTTAAGGTCAACATTTGTTGATATACCGTTAATTCTACCGTTATCTGAATACTGCCACACATCACACGAAATTGACGGCTTTATATACCATTCTGCGTTCCAAATGGAAATTCCGTTATTTTTTAAGGTTGTGCGATTGAGCAGATAGTCATAAACGCTTGCTGAGGAATACACACCCGATTTAAAGCCGTTGCTTTTGAGTTTGTTACAGAAATTGACTGCCATTTTTGTATAATTGCTGTTGCTTGTACTCATTGCAGGCTGATATTCCATATCGTAGTAAACAGGAAGTTCAAACTTTTTACCCTTGATACAACTAAGGCAAGCATCTGCTTCTGCTGTAGCCGTTGACGGTGACATTGCATAGCTGAACCAATATGCTCCGACTTTAAGACCGGCGGCTTTGGCGTTTTTGTAGTTTATTTCAAACATATTGTCTTTTTGGCTTTTTTCTTTACCGTAGCCGGCACGGATAATCACATAGTCATAACCGGCTGATTTTACCTTTTTAAAATCTATTGAGCCTTGCCAAGTTGATACATCAATACACTTTGCAGCACTTCCCGAAACAGTCAGCTTGCACGATGCGGTTTTTCCGTTGTAGGTTTTGTATGTGATTGTTGCTGTTCCTTGAGATTTAGCGGAGATTTTTCCGGTTGAATTAACCGTTGCAACATATGTATTACTGCTTGTCCAAGTATTTCGGTAACTGTAAGCATTACTGTTATATGCAGCTGTCAGCGTTTGACTTTGCCCTACTTTGAGAGTTGATGATGAGTGATTTAAAGATACGCTTGACGGAGCCGACTTGACAGTTACTTTACAAATTGCTTCTTTGCCATTGTTTAGCTTGCATCTTACAGTTGTTGTTCCTGCTGTTTTGGCTGTTATAAGACCGCCTGATTTTTGAACAGTAGCAATTGCAGTATTGTCAGAATAATAAAGTCTGTAATATGCGGTTGTATTGTTTGGAATACTGCTGTTTAAGTCAAATTGTTCGCCAACACCTAAGGTAATGTTTGTCTTATTAAGAGTGACTGTTCCGGCAAGCTTTTTGACTGTTACGGTACAGCTTGCAGTCTTGCCGTTGTAGGTCTTAGCCGTAATCTTTGCCGTGCCGACATCGACAGCAGTTATTTTTCCGTTATTGTCAATGCCTGCCACCTTACTGTTACTTGTTGTAAACGATATCTGTGACAGCGTACCGTTTTCAACCGTAGTTTTTAATGTGTAGGTTTCGGTTGTGCCAAGTGTGATACTTGACTTGTCAAGTTTTACACTTTTAGGTACAGTAGTAGGCTTTGGAACAGTTGTAGGTTCTGTAACTGCTTCCGTTGTAGGCTCTGTTGTTGATTCTGCTGTTGTCGGTTGTTCTTCTGTTGGCTCTTTAATCAGACCTACGATAATCTTCTGTACAAGTGTTGAATCAACAACGGTAATCACACCGTCTTTATTAAGGTCGTACAGCTTAATTTGTTTTTCATCAAATGTTGTCATACCTACAACATTCTTCTGAATAAGCGTTGCATCTTCGATTGAAAACTTTTTGTCTGTGCTTACTGCTCCTGCACCGAAAGCACAAAGGCTCACAAGAGTAGTCGCAGTAAGTAAGCCCGAAATAATCTTATTTTTCAGTTTCATAAATTCCTCCTTAAAGGGTTCTATATATTCCGCAAAATTTGCGGTTTGTCACCCTAAAAATCAAAAAATTTTAAAAGTTTTTTAAAAATAAAAACCTTCTCATATATATTCCGTAAAAATCGGGTTTTCGCACCCCCAAAAATGAAAAAAATTTTAAAATTTTTAAATTTTTTTTGAAATTTCTTTAAAATTATTCTCAAAAAGAAAAAATGCTCCGTTCAGGAGCATAAAAAAGGGCATAAAAAAAGACAGAACCGAAGCTCTGTCTGAAATTTGTTATGTAGTTTTATCGTCCCTTGCTCTTATCCTGAGAGTGTGGGGAGTGTTTCTGCTGTGAAATTGTGTTAGCATTTTTCTTTATCTGATTTCTTGATAAAGGAGATTTTTGTTTTGATATATATCGGTCAAGCACTTCTTCTAATTTTTTGAAGTTACAACATCTTTTTGCAAGATATTTGTTATCATCAGCATTTTCTGTAATTATATTATAAAGAGAATTAGCACGCTTAATTATGATATCAGAATTTGTCTGACACCAAGTAAGCTGATTAGCCATAAGCTGTTTATAAACTACTGTCTTATGATTGTCAGTCGGTTTAATCGAAATATCAATTTTATGTATTAAGGACAAATCGACAGGCAACATATTATTTATATTCAACCCACCGATAACTTTATTAGCACCGTTTTCATCTTTTACCGACGGATGACGAATTTTCAAAAAATCAATTGAGTTCTTTTTATTTTCAAATTTTTCCTTTGGAGAGGTTAGAGGAACACAATACATTCTGTCATTTACCAACACAATAACACCGACAAACGGTCTGTTAGATTTATGGATTTGGGGTGAAGTGGACATAACATTGCTGTCCTTTTGAGAAAGGTTTCTCACATACTTTAAATCAATCGAATAAAAATTAAGTCTTTGTTGCTTCATAAAATCACTCCAAAAAATAAAGGGACTGAAAAACAGCCCCTTTACAGATTAAAAGTTTCCACTTATACGGTAGGACTCACCTCTTGTAATGCTTCCACTT
>OLXP01000501.1_pt1 | contig 17881 bp, 17 predicted proteins | sample 1644201 | NCBI WGS metagenome assembly OLXP01 (sample SAMEA103958163, study PRJEB25191) | human gut metagenome
GTTTTAAATAATGGACAATCAAAAAATCATTTTACCGGTTATTACTCCCCATGTTAGTGCTTATGCAGAATATGCGCATGTATTTTCTATTTTGGGAGTACATGAGGAGAGTGAAACATATCAAAAATGGGCTGTACAACAAATGGATAATTTGCAATTTATTAAGGATCCGGTTAATGAGGGTCATTGGTTGCTCACTTTTTTTGCAAATTTTGATAATTCATATATTGAAACTATACCATTATTTGATTTGAAAGATAATACTATTTTCACAAGAATCACTGATCAAAACAAATTTGAAGAGATGGTAATTTCAACGTTGCATGAAGGTTTTTATATTATCATACCGTTAGATAGATACTACATACCGGCAGCTCCAGAGTATAGTAATAAACATTTTATTCATCAAACATTAATTTATGGGTATGATGAAGAAAGCAAAACTTTTAATGCGGCAGATATGTATAAAAATTACAAGTATACTTTTGTGAGCATTAACAATGACAATCTATATTCGGCATATTGTTCTGCTGATCCCATCACGACCATTAAAGATAATTGTTTTATAGTTCGTTATAATGACGCTGCTCATATTGATTTTTCCCCAAGTGGGATCATTGCCCAGTTAGCAAACTACATTAATAAAAATGACCCAAAAACAAATGAAAATATTTACGAGCGATTCTCTCAAAGATTAGATGATCAAAATTGCATAGATTATGGGACATATCAAGTTTTATATGAACATAAGCAATATTTACACTACAAAGCTCTGTTATTGAAAAAGCTTTTAAGCCTTGACTTCAATGCTGATCATATGGAATCCCTTGCGAAGCTTGAAAAACAGGCGTTGGCGGTTCGTAATGTTTATCTCAGAATAAGCATGATTGGGTTAAGTAGTATTGAGGAAAAAGAACGGTTCAAAAATGAGCTTGTTTCTTTGTATGAGGATGATATTTATTGTCATGAAATTCTTTTGAATAGTTTATTCAGAAACGAGGTGAAAAAATCATAATGACATCATTTGATACAGAAGAAAGAAACTGCACTAAAAGTCTAAATCCGAATAAAAATGTATTTCAAGTCTGCGAAATATTTTATTCAATTCAGGGCGAAGGACTTATGCAAGGAGTTCCTTCAATATTGATTCGCTTACAGGGCTGCAATCTAAATTGCAAATGGTGTGATACAAACACATCGGATTTTGTGCTTATGAGTAAAAATGACATTTTAGCTCAATTTAAAATGTTCAGTTGTAAAAATGTGATTATCACTGGTGGCGAGCCAACACTATTAGAAGAATTAAATGAATTAATAATATTCTTAAAATCGAATGGTTTTCATATCACGGTTGAAACTAATGCCACTATAAAAAGAAATTTGGATTGTGATCTCGTTAGTATGAGTCCAAAACTTTCTCATTCTGGGAATACGGCACAAAGGATAAATATAGACGCAATCCGTTATTATGTTAGTCATAATAACTACCAAATAAAGTTTGTTTGTAGAGATGAAGAAAAAGATTTCAAAGAAGTATTTGAAATATTGAGAAGTATAAAAGGATATGATCCGGAGAGAATTATGATTATGCCTTTAGCATCAACCAAAGAACAACTATACAATATACAACAAAATCTGATTCGCTTATGTGTTAGACATAATATTAGATATGCCAACCGGCTTCAACTACAAATTTGGGATAACGGGAGTGAAAAATGATATGAATAAATTGAATTTCAATGAACGCCTTGATGATTTTTGGGTATATCCTAAACTTACAAAAGCGCGTCATATCAGAGATTATAAAGATAATTTTTTTGAATTTCTTAATGATGATTCAAAAAATGAAAAAGCGGCTACAAATTTATATATCCATATACCTTTTTGTGATTCATCATGTATATTCTGTCCTTATTACAAATTGTATGGTAAAAATAATTATAAGAATAATTTGACCAAGTATGTTGATGCACTTATCAAAGAAATGCAGCATTATTCCAGAACAACTTATTTTATTGGAAGAAAGATTCACTCAGTGCATTTTGGCGGAGGGAATCCTTTTTTATTGCCTATTGATGAATTATCTCGTATTGTCCAGGCGGCTCGTATGTTCTTTGATATTGATGTGAATGATAATTGGGCGATGGAAGGGTCTATAAATTCAATAAAACATACTGCCTATGTAGAAGGGCTTCTAAATCTTGGAATTAACCGAATTAGTTTTGGTGTTCAGACTTTTAATCCCGATATTAGAAAAAAAATGAACATTCGCACTCAGTTAAAGGATATATACCGAGGTGTTGATATTCTTAAAAATGGGGGCTTAACTGATTTTTGTATTGACCTAATGTATAATATGCCAGACCAAACGACAGCTGATTTTATTAATGATCTTAAAATAATGGCTGACCTGGATCCATACCATGTAGATATTTATAATATGGCTGTATTTCCGAACACATACCTTTATGACCTTATTAATGAGAAAAAAGAATTTAAAATTAATCCTTCAAATAAAAACCAATGTGATATGTTCAAAAAAGGTGATGAATGGTTAAAGAGTAACGGTTTCAGACAAATTATTACAAATACATATTCTCGTCGGCAACAAGATGTACATATAGGAGATAAGCTCTATTTAAACAACTGTAATGTTCTTGGAATTGGGGCATCTTCAAGGGGATACATAAATGGATATGCATATAAGAATGTTTGCGAAATTCAAGATTACATAGATCAAGTTGAAAATGGAAATTATCCAGCCAACCTAGCCGCAAAATATTCCATTGAGCAACACAATGATAGAAAAATGGTATTTTTCCCGATTCTTATGAAAATAAATAAAGTTGACATTCCTGATATAGATAGATACAAAGAGCATATTGATTATATCATAGATGAGGGACTTGCCGAATGGAACGGAAATACTCTTTTACTAACACAGAAAGGAGTGTTCTGGTCAGGAAATATCTCCACTTTGTTTTTTGATCAGGAAAATTGGAAAATGTATATGCAATCGTTTCTTCATGCAAGCAGAGAAAAAGTAAATCCATATAATGAAGACAAAATGGGAAATGAAAGAATTAAACTGGAGGATTGGGAAGATGACTCTTTATGAAATGCTTCTAGATAGTGCGACAAAGTTTCCCGATAAAATAGCATTAATTGAAGGAAATAATTCCATAACATATAGCGAATTGAAAAATAAAGTTGACAAATTGCATGCATACTTGTTTAGCTTAGGAATTGAGGAAAATACCAAAATCGGTTTATTACTACATAACTCATTTTTATTTGTGATATCCTTATATGCTCTTTCGAAAAACAATAATGTCGTTTGTCTAATGGATACTCAATGGGCTCCGCGCACCATTATAGAAAAATGTATTCAAGCAAAAGTTAAAATTCTTTTTGTTGAACAATATGTATATGATCGACTTTATACCGCAATTCAGTTCAAACATGAAAAATACACACTTATAACTCGTGATATTATTGAACAATTCAATCTTGCGGCACTTGATATTATAAACCCAAGTGCAATTCAGGAACATGATTATAATGTTCTAATTCAAAGTTCATCGGGAACTACAGGATTTTCAAAGATGGCATATCGAACCATGCGTAACGTAGATATTGATTCCTACAATATTGTTAACGATCTTGCCTATGATAGCAGTGATGTTGTTTATTGCCCAGTTCCAATGTGCCATGGATATGGATTAACAATGGGACTCATAGCTTCTGTACGTTGCGGGGCAACAATTATCATTGCACGCTGGTTCAAGGCTAATGACTTTTTAAACCAATATCAGGATATTACTTCAACGATATTTTTAGGAATACCAGAGATCTATGATGTTTTTATTAAAGCGATGAAAGATGATTATTTTTATTCTGAGAATCACAAATGGTTTTTTTGTTCCGGCGCACCTCTTGATTTGAAAACCGGGCATGACTTTTTTAGAATGTCTGGCATTTGGATTAATCAAGTTTATGGCATGATGGAGGCTAGTACTATTAGTGTTAACCAAGTTCCAAATGGCGACACAGTTACCAGTATAGGGAAATTGATCACTGGTGTTGAAGCACAATTAGTTCCACAAAAAAATGATAAATATGCGTTACTCATCAGAGGAGACACAGTATCGTATGAATATGTTTCACAAAGCGGAAACCATTTTATAAAAGATAATGAAGGGTGGTTTAATACAAAAGATTTATGCACAACAGATACAAAAGGTAATTTATATCTTCACGGCAGAAAGGATGAAAAATAAATGAAAATGAAAATTGGAAGACATTTTGAATTTGATGCGAGCCACAGTTTACCTCAGAATGAAATATATGGGCCATGTGGCAATCTTCATGGTCACAGGTATGAGCTTGTTATTGAAGTTTGCGGTGAAATGACAAGCGAAGGCTGGATATGTAACTTCAGTGATGTTAAAAAAATTGTAAATCAGGAAATTCTTGAAAAGTTTGATCACGCTCATTTAAACGACTATATTAATGTTCCTACAGCTGAAAATATTTGCTTATTTATAGCTGAACATTTAAAAAGCCGTATAGAAAAAGAAACTCCTAATATACAATTAAGTAGAATCAAACTTTATGAAACTAGCAAATGTTATGCAGCAGTTGATTTTGACGTGGAAGGGTAATAGATATGATTGATATACAGAATGGATTGGAAACACGTGGAGTTTGTATCAAGCATGTAGGAATTAGAGAATTTGTAATGCCTATAGTTGTTGATATAAATGGACGTCACGTACATACAACAGCGACAATAAACTTAAATGTTTCTTTAGATGCCGATAAAAAAGCCATTCATATGAGTCGTTTAATTGAAATGTTAAGTGAATGGGATGGAAATACTTCATATACAACATTAAAAGAACTTTTAAGTATTACAAAGAATAAATTGCAAACAGGAAATGCAAATATTATTTTGCATTTTTTATATTTTAAGGAAAAGAAAGCACCAATCAGCCAGAAATCCAGCATTATGAACTATAAATGCACCATTAACATGAATGATGCAGATGATTTTTTTATAATTGAGGTTCAGGTCCCGATTTCATCTGCATGTCCCTGTTCGAAAGCAATAAGCAAATATGGAGCGCATAACCAGCGCGGGATTTTATCAATTATAGTTAAAACAAATACTATTGCCAGTATAGATGATTTAATTCAAAAAGCTGAATCATCATGTTCCCATGAACTATTTTCATTGCTTAAACGTGTGGATGAAAAATTTATCACAGAATCCACATATGAAAACCCAAAATTTGTTGAGGATATTGCAAGAGATATGGCTTTATTATTATCGAAAAGCAATGGGTATGAATGGTTTAAAATTGATGTGGAGAATTTTGAATCTATTCACAATCATAGTGCATTTGCTGTGGTGAATAATTCTGAAAACAATAATGGAGGCGGGGGACAATATGGTTACTAAAAATGAAATAAAAAATTTTATTTATGATGAGTTAAAAAAGGTGGGAATAAAAACAGATAATGTCGATGATGTTGAATTAGTTGAAAGTCGTATATTATCTTCTTTAGCTCTCGTACAAATAATTGCTGGTGTTGAGTCTTTGCTTGGACAATATATCATAACTGATGATATTGGAATTGAAGAATTAACCACTGTAAATAAGATGCTTGCAATAGCACAAAAAATTCAGGAATGCCATGTTTAATGTATAAAATGGAATGGATGGGGATGAACGCTATAATAAATACAATTTATGAAATGCCAATGAAATTTTATCCGGAACATGAATACTATTGCTTCAAAAATTGTTATTTGCAAATTTTACGTTATTATCAGGTTAAAGATTCGGAATTTTATATTGATTGCACTACAGAATGGACATTCAATTTTGATGAAGCTTCTTCTTTTGGTTATAATTTCGGCACCGGAGAAGTGTATTCAAGTTTTATTGGACCATATGCGAATCAAGTAACGACCAAAGATATAACTCAGTATTCAACTGATGAATTATGGACTTATAACTGTGAAGCTGTAAAACAAGGAATACCAATTGTAGTGGCTACAGATGTGTATCATCTTTCTTATACTCCATTTTTTCATAAAAAAAATTCATTTCACTCTCTTATTCTTTCTGGTTGGAATGAAAATGAAAACTCATGGTCTGTTGTGGATTGGTATCCGCCCTGGTTTTATCGGGGAACTATAGTAACAAATGAACTTGATAATGCTCGTGGTTCCGCAAATGAAGGCGATGGTATACTTAGTGGACATCCCATTAATTATATGTGTGCTGAAGTTAGTAGGACAGGGTGGGATAAAAGATCAAAAGATTTAATTTCATTGCAAATACAACAACAGCTTGATAGTTTCTATACGGATAAGCAACAAAACATATATAAAGGGTTTCATGCAATAAAACAACTATTTTCTTTAACTGAGAAATATTTAGTGTGTAATCCAAATCAGCGAACTGAATTTCTTGAAGATCTTTATCAAAAGTGTTTTTTTGTTCCCACAAGAAAGAATCTTTTTAAATGGTATTTGGAGATGGCTGCGGAACGGTACGGACCAATAAAATATCGGATGGCAATACTAATGCATCAGGAGACAATTCAAGCATGGAAAGGTCTGCTATCCTTGCTTATCAAAAGCGCCATGTCATTTAATGAGCAAATTCATGAAATGATTCTTAAGCAAATTCTATTGATTTACGAAAAAGAAAAAACAAATTATTTTACACTTTACGAATTAAGTAGAAGTGTTTTCTAAATATATACGGAGGCAAAGGATTTGATGTGTAAAAAAGAAATCGGTGTAATTGGTGCAGGAGTTATGGGCTGCAATATAGCTTTAATGTTGACGCAATACAATTATCACGTAATATTGATAGATAAAGATGAATATGTCTTACACAAAGCAATAGGAGAAATGAAGAAGCTTTATAGTATGTATGCACCATTTTGCGAATATTTTTCAAATGATAACTTTGAACGAAACATAACTTTGACTACGGATATAAGTACTCTACATAGTATTGATATGATTATTGAGAGTGTAACAGAAAATATAGAAATAAAAAAATCACTTTATAGAAAATTGGATATTATTTGCCCTGCGGATTGTATTTTCGTTGTGAACACTTCTTGCATCCCTATATTCAATATAGTAGAACAGTTAAATCATAGAAAACGAGCAGTAGGAGTGCATTTTATGAATCCAGTTGTTATGATTAACACTGTAGAATTTATTAAAAGCAAATATTGCGATACCGAGGCCATAGAAAAAGTGAGCGACTTTTTATTCTCGATAGGGAAAAAACTAGTACAAGTAGGTGACTCAGCAGGATTTGTTTCAAACCGTATTTCACATTTAATGATGAATGAGGCAATAAATCTTGTATACGAAAAAGTGGCTGAACCTGAAGCAATAGATGCAATATTTAAACAGTGTTACGGACACAAGATGGGGCCACTTGAAACAGCGGATCTAATAGGATTGGACACTGTTCTGTTATCGTTGAAAGTGCTTTATGATAATTATAACTCAGAAAAATATAAAAGCAGTCCACTTCTTGAACAAATGGTAAAAGAAGGACATTACGGGCAGAAAACCGGTAAAGGTTTTTATGATTACGAATATTTGAAGGAGGATATGTAATGGAGGACAGGAAACATATTATTATTGAGTTTATTTGTAAAGTAACAAGAAAAAAACAGATACAAATTGACGAGGATATTTTTGAAGGTGGAATTGTTAACTCTTTGTTTGCTATGCAATTAGTATTGTTTTTAGAAAAAAAGTTTGGAATACGAATCTCAGGTAAAGATTTAAAACAAATTAATTTTCGGACGGTTAATGCCATAGATAATTTTATTGATACAAAACTGCAAGAAAATTAAACGAATACACAAGGTGGTGCATTTGCATTATGGAAGAGAATGATTTTAAGCGTGATTTAGAGCGTTTTGTTTCTATTAATATTAAACCTAATGCCAGGTTATATGACGAAAAAGGGGGCATCCCGGAGTCCTTAATAAAACGTATTGCAGAAAAGGGATATTTGGGATGTAATATTCCTTCACAATATGGTGGAAGCAATTTGAATTCACAGCAAATTGGTCTTATCAATGAATTGTTTGCAAGAGAATCTCCGTCTGTAAGAAGTCTCTTTACAGTACAAGGTATGGTTTCTCTGGCAATATGTCGTTGGGGTACAAAAGAACAACAGAAAAAGTGGCTGCCGCGATTAGCCAGCGGAGAGATAATAGGTGCATTTGCCCTTGCGGAGGTTCAGGCAGGTTCTGACGCGGGAAATATTTCTTCAAGCTATACACACAAAGAAAATTATTTTACAATCAATGCGAATAAAGTTTGGGTTACATTTGGTCAGATAGCAAAACTATTTCTGGTGTTTGCTATAAATAATGGCCAATGCAGTGTTTTTCTTGTGGAATGGGCACATGAAGGAATACAAATAAAAAAGACTGAAGGATTGTTAGGTGTGCGTGCGTCAATGGTTGCGTCAGTCACATTTAAAAATTGCGTAATCCCAGAAGAAAATATTCTAGGTGTCGAAGGTGCCGGATTAACTCACATTGCACCCAGTTGTTTAGATTATGGACGATTCACCGTCGCGTGGGGATGTGTTGGGATTTGTCAGGCATGTTTAGATTATGTATTATCATATACGAGTGAACGAAAGCAATTTGGTTCATTTTTAAAAGAATTTCAATTAATACAGGGAATGCTTTCGTCAATGATCGCGCAAACCAAAGCCGCCAGACTTATGTGTGATTCTATTAATACACTTCGTGATGATGGTGATCCGGCTTCTATAATCGAAACTTGTTTAGCCAAGTATTTTGCTTCACAAGCAGCTAATGATGTCTCTAGTAAGGCGGTACAAATATTTGGAGCTAATGGATGTATTGCGGACTATCCGATCGAACGTTTTTATCGAGATTCAAAAATAAACGAAATCATTGAGAGCACAACGCAAATACTAGAAATTCTTATAGCAGGAAATTATACAGGATCATAAATATATTGTACATAAATGAGGATTTGATATGGAAAAAATAAAATGCTTGATATGGGATTTAGATAACACTTTATGGAAAGGCGTTCTATTACAAGATAAAGATGTTGTTCTTATAGATGAAGCTTGTAAAGTGATTAAAGAACTGGATAAACGCGGTGTCCTACAATCAATATCTAGTAAAAATGACTTCGCCACAGCTTGGAATAAACTATGCGATTTCAATTTAGATAAATATTTTATATATCCAGAAATACATTGGGGGAAAAAGTCTGATGCTGTTAAATCTATTGCTGAGCAGATCAATATCGGGATAAATACTATAGCTTTTATTGATGATCAGGAATTTGAAAGGGATGAAGTTCTCTTCGCTCATCCAGAAGTTCGATGTTTTGCTGCAGATGATATTTATTCATTACTTAATAATCCGGATTTTATGCCAAATTATATTACAAGCGACTCTGCCAAACGAAGGGAAATGTATCAAAATGATATACAGCGTAAGAAAAATGAGGACTTATTTGATGGCTCATCCGAAGAGTTCCTAAATACTTTACAAATGGAATTAACAATTACCCGGGCTACGGAATCAGATCTAAGAAGGGTTGAAGAATTAACGATGCGTACACATCAGCTCAACTCTACCGGTTATATTTATAACTATGATGAATTGTGTCAGTTACTTGAAAGTGATAATCATCGGCTATATATAATTGGATTAAAAGATAAGTACGGCGACTATGGTAAAATAGGTATCATTTTGTTGGAATTACAAAAAAGCATATGGATGATACGATTATTTCTTCTTTCATGTCGTGTAGTATCAAAAGGTATTGGTAATGTGGTATTACAATATATTGCAAGATTGGCATTTGAGGCACAATGCGAATTAAAAGCAGAATTTATTCACAATGAAAAAAATAGAATGATGTATTTAACTTTTATGTTAAATGGTTTTACGGAGCAAGTTGATGATGAGAAAACGGTGTTACTTTATGAAAACAAAGATGTCAATAAGGAATTTCCATCGTATATAAAAAAGATTGTTACGACGAATATATGCTAAGGTGTATCATAATTCATAATGATACACTTTAGCATATATAAGTACTTATTAAGGAGTCTAATGGTATGAAGTCAAGAGGGGAACAAGGGGAAAATTCGAGGGAACCAGCCCGAAAACGGCATATCATGGAATAAAAAGACAACACCAAACAAAGCCCTGCCCCTGAGAATTTTTGAAACAGGACTTGTTTGTCAGAGTAGTGAGCGTCGGCTCAACCCTCGGCAACTTATACAGGCGGTTGTCCTTCAGCAGCCGAAAGAGCAACCGGACCAGTTTTCTGGCAGTTAAAGCGAGTGCTCGTTTATGCTGGTGTTTATTGACCTCCTTGAATTTGAGGTCATAGTAGCGCCGGAACTCGGAGTCGCATCTTCTCACGGAGTTGGCGGCTTCCAGCAGGTAGTAGCGTAAGTAGCGGTTGCCGGATTTAATGAGGCGAGTATCCTCGGTTTCAAACTCGTTGGATTGGTGCTGTGTCCATACAAGGCCGGCATACTTGGCAACAGAGGCTTGCCCGGTAAAGCGGTTGATATCGCCGATTTCGGCGATGATGCCGGCAGAGTAGACCTTGCCAATGCCAGGAATGGAAGTCAGGGTGTTAGGGATAATTTCAAACTGCTGTTCAATTGCCTTCTCCAATGTCTCGATCTGGCGTTCCAATGCCCGCATAGCTGCGATGGAGGCCGACATGACCTGGTTCACAGAATCGTTTACGGTTTTGGGTAAGCGGTAAGAGCCTCTGGCAGCAGCCTGGACGGCTTTAGCGGTGGCCTCCGGGTCTGTAAATCTGCCGTGCCCAGCCTTGTTCACAAAGGCTGTCAATTCATCCAGATCAGCGTTGGCCAACTCATCCACCGTTTCAAAATGTTCCATCAGAGCAAGGGTAGTGGCGCTAGTGTTGGGAATATCCTTGCTTTGTGCAATGCCAGAGCATTTCAAAAACAGGTAGTTTGCAAACCGCTCCTTTTCCCGCGTAAGGTTCTGGACGGCGTAGAATCTGGCTCTGGTCAGCGTCTGTAACGCTTTGTAGCGGTAATCGTCCATGTAGACCTCCTTGCCGATGCGTCCAAAGCGGAGTTGGTCTGCAATCACAAAGGCATCCACAGGATCGTTCTTGGGAAGCTCCGGGTAGGATTTCTTGAAATTCTTGACCTGCTTGGGGTTGAGTACATGGATTTTTCGGTGGAACTGGCCCAGACTGCCGTCCTCCCGAAGGGCGTACACCAGATTGTCCCCGTAGACAGAGGTGGCTTCCATACCAATCACCACATCATCCAGTCCCAACTTTGTGAGTGCCGACACGATCTCCTCTGAAATCATTTTAGCACCGCCACGGTCATTTTGCATCGGAAAGCTGGAAAACTTGTGCCCATCGGGCTTCATCAGGTACGCTGCGTGTTTGGTGCTACTCACGTCAATGCCAACGTAAAGTTGTTCCACAGTTTCACCTCCCTGTTGTGGATTTTTAGGCCAGCAGGCTTTGAGATACCCGTGATCACCGGAGCATCCGCAACCTCGCGTATCAGAATCATTCCGGGTTGGGCCAATGCGATAGCCTCCACTGCTGACAGGGCGGCCCACATTTCGGCAAACAGCTAATGAGTTTGCAGCTAACTTCCGGTTCAGGGGGACGGACTCCTTCTGAAGCAGCCTTCTGGCTCTACAAGGTGAAATAGAACTTGACCCTGCTGTCCTACAGCTATTGTACCACGGGCATCTCATAGCCTGCTGGTTTTCGGAGTGAACTAAGCAGATACACTTAAAAATCATCTGCAAATCTTATTATACGAGATGAATATTTATGAAAAAGCAATTACAGGTAACAAAACCAGTGATTTCATGTGATATTGACGACGCAAATTTACTTTCAGTTTTATGTGTACACGATCAAACCGAAAATTATAAACGCTGGTTCATTCGAAACTTTATAGACTTATGGTGTTTTGATGATCAAGGTACAAAAATTATGGGCTTTGATAAGCCTCGTGTTAATCATTTGCATTGTTTTCGCAAGGAAGTTACAAAACATGATTATTTCGACAGACCATTCCCTGACAGTTCTCCTCATGACTGTGAGCTTTTACATAGAATAGAATTAGATAAAGACACATTAGAAAAAAAGTATGATACAATAGTGGACATGATAAAAGATTATATCAATCAGGATTACTTTTTGTTTTTTGAAATTGATTGTTTCTATGTTCCTGTTGCATTGTTTAATGGCAAGATACATTATAATAGTCAAACATTGTTTTATGGCTATGACGATGAAAAGCAATGTGTTAATGTGGCTGATTTTTACGGCCCTTTTGACAGGAACATTGCTTATAAGTTCCGCGAATTAAGTTATCAAGATTTAATTAAAGCTTATAGTAGTTATGAATGTGTAAAAAATATACAATATGATAGATTATTATTATTCCGATATCATGAAAAAGAGATACCAATTAATAAAGGTGAAATAAAATATGCATTAAAACGATATACTAAAGGGATGCATGATATTGATAATAAAATTCATTTTGGAATAAAGGTTTATGATGCGATAGAAGAAGAACTCGAAAAGAAATATCTGGATTTTCGTCTTTTTAATTATGTGGCAGCACATGCAAAAACTTCGAATTTAAGAGTAAAATATATGACTGAGTTGGGAATCATTAATGAAGATGAAAAAGTGATAAAAGCATTTGCTTCATTTGAAAAACAAGCGTATGGTTGTAGAAATATACTTTTTAAATTTGTAGTTAGTCAAGACAGAGACGTTCGGTCTAAAGTTATTGATTCATATAGAAAACTTAAAGAAACTGACCAAGAGTGCATGGGGCTTCTTATGGAATCAATTTCCGGAGAAGAAAATGTATATAGATGGTCAGCAGGTCTTAAACAACAAAACGATGATAGATCAGGAGATAAAAATGTGTAATCATTTCACAGCGAAAACAATCATTGATTCATTTAATGAAGTATGTTTTTCAGCAGGACAAGAAGATGCAGTTATTTGTGGCGAGATTCATTACTCCTATCAAGAGATTTATCATAAATCCAATCAGATAGCTAATTATCTATCAAATAAAGCAAATAAGGAAATCATTGGCATTATGATTCCGAGGGGTATCAATTTAATCGTTGGTTTATTAGGAATCTTAAAAGCCGGATATACTTTTTTGCCAATTGATATGGAACTACCTCCAGATCGTATAAAGTATATGCTTAATGATAGTCATTGCAAAACACTACTTGTCGAAGGAAACAATCAACCAAAATGGTTAACAGATATTGACTTTATAGATGTAAGTACAATATCACTGTGTGAAGATGAATCAATATGTATAATTGATCCGCGTTCGGCAGCCTATGTAATGTATACCTCTGGCTCTACTGGTAAACCGAAAGGTGTTATTATATCTCATAAAGCATTATATTCCTTTTCAAAAAGCATTATTAGTCGGCTTAACTTTAGTTATGGCAGTAAAATATTAGCCGCAACAACCATTACTTTTGATATATCCATATTAGAATTGCTTATTCCGCTTATAAGTAAAATGATCATAGTTGTTGCGGACGAAAGGACGGCAAAAAATCCAAGACTTTTGATTTCATATATTTATGAACAAAAAATTGAAATTATACAAATGACTCCTTCTAGGATGCAGCTTCTCCTCGAAGCCACTCCTGATAAAAAATGGTTAGATCATGTAAAACAGATATTAATCGGAGGTGAATGCTTTCCGGTACCTTTACTTAAAAATCTTCAACAAGAAAGCAATGCGCAAATATATAATCTTTATGGTCCAACTGAAGCAACAATTTGGGCAAGCGTAAGCAATTTGACAAATAAAGATCTGGTTGACATAGGACATGGTTTTTCTGAAGCACGTATGATTATTATTGATGACAACCCATGCGAAACAAAAGAAAGCAGTGGTGAGATTTGTATAGTTGGCGAACAATTGGCAGACGGATATTTAGGAAAGCCGGAATTAACAAAAGAAAAATTTGTTACTTTGCCAGGAACAGATGGAACGCTGGCTTATCGAACTGGTGACATTGGAAAAATAATCGATGATGGTACATTAATATTTTTAGGCCGAACAGATGATCAAGTGAAAATTCGTGGACACAGAATTGAATTGAATGAAATCACACATTACGTATTAGTATATCCTGGGATAAAAAATGCCGTTACAATAGCATTAGAAAGCAAACATGCTAATAAATATTTATGCGTTTATTATATCAGTGATGAAGATATAGATTTAACAGGTTTAAAAAATCATCTAAAAAAATTCTTAACTGTGCAAATGATTCCGGAAGAATTTATAAGAATGGGTAGCTTTCCTATTACAGAAAGTGGTAAAATTGATAAAAATAAATTAATTGAGCGGGGTGTTTAAAATGGATGATCGCCGGATTAAAGAAATAATTGCAGGTCATGTTGATATCGCTTTAAATGTCAACGATATTAAATCAGGAGATTTTTTAGATAATATAGGGATCAATTCTATTAATTTTATTCGGATTGTTATAGAAATTGAAAATGAATTTGGTATTTCATTTGATGTGGATTATTTGGGATTTGAAGTATACGAAAACATACAAGCATTACTTGATTATGTATCAAGTTTAAAACAATCATCCATGTAATAAAAGGAGGAAGTATTTTGCTATTTCATAAAAAAGATTTTCGTTTTTTTGACCCATTAAAATTATGTTTTCGTATTTCTACGAAAATATCTTTAGGAATCGTTTTTTTTACTTTTTTGTCTGCTTTACTCCCGTTTGCTCTTGTAATTTTTAATGCACAATTTATTAATACTGCTATAGAATATACGCAAAACAGAGATGTGCTTTTCAAATTAATTGTTTCAATTTCTATTTTAGCGCTTATTTTTGCATTTACATATTTTCAATCAATCCTTTCTAGGCTCATTAACGAAAAATTAGGTATTCGGTTACGGGAAAAACTTGATACGGAAATGATAGATAAGTGCGTAAGGATAAAATATGAATATATAGAAAACTCTGAAACATGTAATCTTATCAATCGTGTAATGGATATACAACCACGTATACAAGGTGCTTTTTTTAATTTATTAAGCATTGTTTCAACTATTGTGCAACTTATATCCATAAGCTCGCTTATTGTTAATGTAGTGTGGTGGGCGTTCCCCATTCTTTTAATATCATCTCTACCGTTAATTATTATAACCTATTTCGAAGGCAAAGAAACTTATGAGATAACAAGATGGGAAGGGGAAATATCACGTAAATCAGATTATATTGAATTTAGTGTTTTAAGAAGCCGTGACTGTGCTGATGAGCGAACTTTATTCGGTTATTCAGAATATTTCAATGAGCAGTTTGAAAAATATTTTAAAACCTGTGTTCGCCGAGAAAATCAAGTGAATAACAAATGGTTATTAGCGTCAAAGTCTGCTTGTACTCTTATAATTATAATATGTTGCGCTATATTATATTTCATAATTGGTGATTTAAGAAACAATGTTTTATCAATTGGTTTTTTCATATCCATTACTGGTGCTATGATTCAACTTGCTGGTGTGTTGACAGGAAGCATACCAGGAATAGTTAATCAACTTGTTAGTGATCATGAATATTTAAAAGATTTAAGTGAATTTGCCAAACTAGAAGATGAATCAACAACAGGTGAAGGCTTAAAATTCGCTAATATAGAAACTATTGAATTTCGTGATGTATATTTTAAATATCCAGGTACGGAAAAATTAGTGTTAAACGGAGTATCATTTAAAATAAGACAAGGAAGCCACTTTGCTATTGTTGGGAAAAACGGATCAGGTAAAAGTACAATTACAAAGCTTTTATTAAAACTTTATCATGCAGACAGTGGAGATATTCTAATAAATGGACAAGACATTAACGAAATCAGTAACCAAGAAATATATAAACTATTTTCAGTAGTTTATCAGGATTTTTCAAAATATTCGATATCTGCAAAAGACAATATTGGGATTGGAAATATAGATCATTACGACGATTTTCAAAAAATTCAGCAAGCAGCCAATCTAGCCAATGTAGATCAAGATATTGCTCAGTTACCAAATAAATATGAAACTTGTTTAGGTAAAATATTTACTGGAGGAGTTGATTTATCCGGTGGGCAATGGCAAAAGTTAGTTTTGGCCCGTTCACTTATGAAAGAGCATTCCATTAAGATTCTTGATGAACCAACAGCTGCACTTGATCCTATTCAAGAAAGTCATTTATATCAACAATATGCGGAAATCTCCCATGGAAATACAACGATATTTATTTCTCATAGATTGGGGTCTACAAAACTTGCCGATACCATTTTATTAATTGATGAAGGAAAAATATTAGGGTGTGACACACACGATAAGTTAATGGAAACGAATTTACTTTATAATGAAATGTTTTCTATACAGAAAGGATGGTATGTTAATGGACAAGAAGCAACCACTACATAAAGTTTTATATCGAACAATAAAATATGGTATAAAAAATGTTCCGGGATATTTGTGCTTACTGCTCCTTATTAGCTTGTTAGTTGCTATAATTAACTTTCTTTCTTTAATTGGATTGCAGTATATTTTTGATTCTGCAACGGAGTCAATAGCCACTGGTATTTGGAACACTACTTATCTGGCGCTATTTCTCCTTACAGGAATTTTAGTTTTAAGTTCATTTATTTCAGGATATCACGGGCATATTACATGGCATTATTTTATGAAATTCATGAATAAAATTCTTAAAGTGAACAATGCGAAAGCAGGACGACTTTCGCTAATAAATTTTGAATCTGTAGAACTTTACGATAAAATTAATTTAGCTACTTCCGGTGTTAGATATGCACTTAATTCAACTATTGATCTTGTAAATGTTGTTGTTTTTCATAGCATTTTCTTTATTAGTATTTGCGTATATCTTTTTACAGTACAACCAGTTTTAACTATTGTATGCTTCTTTTGCTTTGTTCCTCAAATATTTTCACAACTTTATAAAAGTAAAAAATATTATGAACTAAACGAAAAAACAATAACAACAAGCAGAGAAAGAGATTATTATAAATCTTGCTTAATCGATAAAGAATTTTACAAAGAAACAAAAACACTAAATGCAAAAAAATATTTTTTGCAGCACTATACAGAAAAGAATAAAGTGTTTAACTCGCTAAGCTGGCAAACAGAAATATCTGTCGCTAAAAAAGATACGTTATTAACTTTTGTAACTTTCTTAGGTTATGTTTGTTCATTTATTTTACTCAGCTATTATCTGGTGCAGGGTCAGATTTCGTTGGGTATGTTTGCAGGAATATATTATTCATTAAATAAATTAATGGGTTATATAAAGTCAATGGTTGAGATATACGGATCTATATATCAAAATGCAAGTTTAGCTGGTAAACTTTATGATTTTCTGGAATTACCCGAGGTAGAAGGCGATGATATAGAAATAGCATCTAACGGAGACATAAAGCTAAATAATGTTACATTTATCTATCCGCATAGAGAAACTCCTGCTGTTGATAGAATATCTTTACACATCAAAAATGGTGAGCATGTGGCCATTGTTGGACTGAATGGCTCAGGAAAAACGACACTGGTGAAATTAATAGCCGGGCTATTTACACCTACGGAAGGCGATGTGACCCATAACGACATTAATATATCCAATGTACATCCAACAAATGTTTATAGAAACATTTCAGCGGTATTTCAAAGATTTGGAAAATATAAAGTTTCATTGCGCGAAAATCTTTCGCTGAGTGATTTTTTAC
>OLXP01000542.1_pt1 | contig 16564 bp, 20 predicted proteins | sample 1644201 | NCBI WGS metagenome assembly OLXP01 (sample SAMEA103958163, study PRJEB25191) | human gut metagenome
AATTGACCCCGTAACTTCGGGAAAAGGGGTGCCTGCTAGCGCAGGCCGCAGAGAATAGGCCCAAGCGACTGTTTAGCAAAAACACAGGTCTCTGCTAAATCGAAAGATGAAGTATAGGGGCTGACGCCTGCCCGGTGCTGGAAGGTTACGGGAATCTGTAAGCGCAAGCGAAGCAGTGAACTTAAGCCCCAGTAAACGGCGGCCGTAACTATAACGGTCCTAAGGTAGCGAAATTCCTTGTCAGGTAAGTTCTGACCCGCACGAATGGCGTAATGATTTGGGCACTGTCTCAACAGCACACCCGGTGAAATTGTAGTACTTGTAAAGATGCAAGTTACCCGCGATTAGACGGAAAGACCCCATGGAGCTTCACTGCAGGCTGATATTGGGTTCCGGTATTTTCTGTACAGGATAGGTGGGAGACAGAGAAGTATGCACGCCAGTGCATATGGAGTCGACGTTGGGATACCACTCTGAGAATACTGGAGCTCTAACCCGGTACCATGGAACTGGTACGGGGACACTGTCAGTCGGGCAGTTTGACTGGGGCGGTCGCCTCCCAAAGAGTAACGGAGGCGCCCAAAGGTTACCTCAGCGCAGTTGGAAATTGCGTGATAGAGTGCAAAGGCAGAAGGTAGCCTAACTGAGAGGCTGACAAGCCGAACAGGTACGAAAGTAGGGCTTAGTGATCCGGCGGTATGAAAGTGGAATTGCCGTCGCTCAACGGATAAAAGCTACCCTGGGGATAACAGGCTTATCTCCCCCAAGAGTTCACATCGACGGGGAGGTTTGGCACCTCGATGTCGGCTCATCGCATCCTGGAGCTGTAGCAGGTTCCAAGGGTTTGGCTGTTCGCCAATTAAAGCGGTACGCGAGCTGGGTTCAGAACGTCGCGAGACAGTTCGGTCCCTATCTGTCGTGGGCGTAGGATATTTGAGGGGAACTGTCCTTAGTACGAGAGGACCGGGATGGACGAACCTCCGGTGCACCAGTTGTTCCACCAGGAGCATAGCTGGGTAGCCGAGTTCGGATCGGATAAACGCTGAAAGCATCTAAGCGTGAAGCCGGCCCCAAGATGAGATATCCCATCGAAAGAGTAAGACCCCACAAAGACTAAGTGGTTGATAGGTCAGGAGTGGAAGCGTAGTAATGCGTTAAGCGGACTGATACTAATAGGTCGAGGGCTTGACCAAGAAAGGAAGAAAGCGTCAAGGATTGAGCTCATAAGAAGTAGTTAGAAGTAGAGTATTCAGTTTTGAGGGTACAGAGGAAAGTACCCGAGAGAATCCGGTGAAGATGATGAGGAGGGCACACCCGTTCCCATACCGAACACGGTAGTTAAGCTCCTAGATGCAGAAGATAGTCAGATGGCAACGTCTTGCAAAAATATGTATTCGCCGGTTTTTAATCCTCCTTAGCTCAGTGGTAGAGCAATCGGCTGTTAACCGATCGGTCGTTGGTTCAAGTCCAACAGGGGGAGCCAGAAAACCCTTGAAAACATTGCGTTTTCGAGGGTTTTTCTCTTTTTTAGCCTCGCTACACTTTGGATTTTTTTATTTGCTCTGGGGGTTAACGGCGTCAATAAAAAATATTCAAAAAAATCTGACTACATTTTTAGATCAAAAGTGTAGTCAGATTTTTTGCTTGTATATATGGAATGTCATATTGTTAGAGAATATTTGACCTGATGAATCTCTGAAGTTTATTTACCCGTGTAAAAAACTTATAGTGCAATGAATTCAGCGAAGACTAAATAAAATATAAAAACACGGAGGATAAATCTATGACACAGGCGCATTACAGAGGACAGCTCAATAGCTTTAAAGAGCATTTAACAAAGGGAGAAAAGAGTGTGGCTACAATTGAAAAATACACACGCGATGTTCGGAGTTTCTTTTCCTTTCTTTCTGTCTTTCTTGAGAATGCGGTCGTCAGTATAATCCATAACAGTTCGGACTTCAAATAGGCACCTACGAGAAAACAGATGTCTTATAAGCACTCATCGCTTGTAGAAATTAATATTGTAAATCACTTATTTTCGTAATTTTTCTGTGTTAAAGTATACAGTAAGGCAGTAAAAGAAACGCAATTAAAAGAGCAAACATAAAATTTTTGAAAAAGGTGGGAGTTTTTCGTTCTCATCCGAGTGATAAGTGAAAGAGTTAAAACGCTTTCGGAATAGCGCAAGTCAATGGATATAATAAATACCATTATATTTCTTTATAGTTATAGATGCCACTATGTAACATTTATGTGATATAATTATGAAAAGAAGAATCGCACTATTTTTATAAAATATTCCTTTGAATTGCATCCGAAAAAGATTTTTCGGTGTTATATATTAAAGAGTAATTTTTTCAAGGAGGTCGTATGAGCAAAAAAATTGAAAAAATGACCGCCATTTATGAAAAGCATAAAAACATAATGTATGCAGTTGCATTGAAGATATTAAAAAATCCGCAAGACGCAGAGGACGCAGTACATAATGCGATACTCCCGATTATGCGCAACCTAGGTGCGATAAAAGATGTTGACAGCAAAGATTGTATGTATTATGTAACAATGGCGATTAAGCATATATCGTTTAATATGATACGGGATAGACATATTCAAACGGTCTCCTTATCTGAGATTGAGTATGAATTTGAGAGTGATGAAAACATTGCGGAAAGTGTTGCTATGGACGAAAGCTGTAAAATCATCTATAAGACAATACAAAGCATGAATGCAGAATACCGAGATGTGCTAATACTCCATTTATATTACGAATTATCCACATCACAGATTTCTGATTTTCTCAATAGAAAACACGGCACCGTAAAATCACAGCTCACTCGCGGCAAAAAAATGTTGAAAGCTCGATTAAAGGAGAATGGGTATGAACGATAAAAAAGTCAAGGAAGCTATGAAGCAATATATAGAAATGCAAGCTGATAATATTCTGTCTGAATCAGGAGCAAGACACGATCTTTCCTCACTTGATGAAAAGATTTATGCAACGCTTGATACAAATAAAGACAAACGCAAAACACCTTTTGTATGGTCTTTTAGAAAGATAACCGCGATAGCTGCCTCTTTTGTCTTGATTATCAGTTTAAGCATTACTGCTATATTTTTACTTAATAAAGAACCCGCTCATATAGCTCATATAGCGGAAGATGTGTATTATTCAATCACCATTTCATACGAAAATGAACAATACGGCTATTATTCAAATCGATTGGTCATAGACAAATACGGACTTGACGATATTCCGGACTTGAAACAAAACCCGGATTTATTCACGGGAAGCCTAACCGATGCGGACATCATACAGATAGATAGTGTGATTGACAAGGCCGGTATTATCGGCGCCAAAATATACCCATATAGCAATGATGTTATCATTTTACAAGGCAAGGGACAGTTTTACTATTTTGAAAAAATAGAAACCAAGTAGCAACAAAAAGCAGCTTATGACGCAACTCATTTTTGCGGATGTTTACTTATGCCTTGCCGCTGAAAAACGCTATGCAAACGATTAGCGGCTTGCATAGCATTTTCTTTTCGGGTTTATTTCAAATTCAAATTGTTCGCTTGATAAAAGGAGTGCGCCTCAGCCTTCAAAATTTTTTTAAAACAGGTGTAAGGTTTTACTCGGAAAGGAGTAAGTCAATGGATAACGGTGCAAGTAGCTACCGCCGTTTCCGTGACGGTGGTGATGAAAGCGGGTTAGCAGAAATCATACGGGATTACAAAGACGGTCTGATTTTTTATCTGAACAGTCTCGTCGGCAATATTCATGTTGCGGAAGAATTGGCGGAAGATACCTTTGTCTTGTTGGGAATAAAAAAGCCGAAAAACAAGGGCAAGGGATCGTTCAAAACATGGCTCTACACCATCGGTCGAAATCTCGCCATTGATTCTTTTCGTCGCCGTTCTAAAATAACCGAATTGTCCGTTGACGACTGCCCCGAACTGATTGATGAAGAAAACGATCTCGAAGAAACCTATCTTCGTGAGGAAAGAAAAATCATCATTCATCGTGCGTTAAGGGCATTGAAACCGGAATATCGGCAAATTCTTTGGTTGATTTATTTTGAGGAATTTAGTGCCAAGGAAGCTGCACAAATTATGAAGAAAAGCGTAAATGCAACGGAAGTTCTTGCGTCCCGCGCCCGAAAGTCACTCAAATCACAACTTGAAAAGGAGGCCTTTAATTATGAAGAACCATGAAGAAATGACTCACGATGTGTTTCAGCGTATTAACGAATATAAAGAGGCTCAAAAGAAAAAAAGAAGAATAATTACCCGAACGGCGACATCAATATGCAGTTTGTGTTTAATTGCACTATTGGGAATCAGTGTATGGCATAGTGGTATATGGAACACCGCCCCGATCACAGTGGATCCAAATACGAGCAATGTATCAGGCGAACTAAAAAATCCGCAAGGCAACAGTTCTGCCACAGATCATCCGTCGAATACAGACAACAATAACACAACTCCTTCCCGACCTTCACAGGATCCGCCAGATAATAACACAAGCACGCAAAATCCTATCCCTTCTGAACCGAGCAATCCGAATACTGAAAATCCCAGTGGCTCCAGTGATCCTAACACCCCTTCAATAGACAATCCGTTGGCAGTTCACCAAGGACAAAAAGTAACCTATGAACAGGCCAAAACTGTGTTTAACCACCCTATTAAGGAATGTACTGCATCAACCTTTTGCGATTATATCATAGGAATCGTAAGTCAGACAGGTAATCATGATGGTTCGGAGAAAACTACATGCCTTGATATCACTTACAGATTTTCAAACGGAACAATCATAATTACCGATCAAGACCGTATGGGTGGCGGATATCTGTATGCGGAATTGGAGCAACAAATCAATTACAAAGATCGTATCTTTATGGTTGAAACAAACTTTGCTGATGAAGGCAATGTGCGTATAAGTTACTATCCTACAAACGAATCCGGGTTAGCATATACGGCAATTTTCAGCAGCCAAATGGATCAATACGAGATTTTGAATTTGATTGTTTCGCTGGAAATATGATGTCCTTAAGGGAAGCCGCCTGATGACGGTTTCCCTTATCTGTGTTTAAGATTAAGTTTACAAAATTGATTTGATTAAATTTTACTGAGAGGTAAATGAATTGAAAAAATTGCGTCACAAATTTTAAATGTCTTGATTGCTGCGGCAATTTTGGCACTGATTGGCTTCTTATTTATCAAAGTATTTTCTAATCCTATAACACCTATGACATCACAGAAAGTCTATGATGCACTGCTGGCACAAGGATACAGTTCTCAGTATGCGATGCAATTAGTTTCTGACGATATACAGACGCTTGGCTTAACGGATTGTGTCGTTGCAGAACAAGACGATATAAAGATAAATTTTTACTTCTTTGATAATGAAAATGCAGCTCAGACAGTTTATAATATGTCCGTTTCCTTGATTCACACAGAAAGACGCGATCCTCCCACCCGTGATTATAGCGAAGGTAATTCTAATCATTGGCGGTATACCATGATAGGCCAAACAATGTATTCCACTGCAATGTATGTAGGAAATACTGCGGTTTATGCATACAGCGATACTGAAAATGCGCCGAAAATTAATGCCGTTTTGAAATCAATTGGTTATACGCAAATAGAAGGAAGCGGTCAGTCATCTCCCGAAATGTCTCCGCTATTTAGATTGTTGTTTACTATGGCATAGTTTCCGCTGATCCTGATATGCCGTCATTGGTTGTGGCCGCTTGTATGTCGCTCGTCGGACACATCGAAAAAAGAAATTGATTCGTATTTAGAGGAAAGCTCTGAAAGAGTGCCGCGGCGTAAGATCATCGCTTGGTTAATAAAAAACTCCATTCGTCTATACCGGACTGTTGCTTGGGTGATACTATACGAGCTGCCTTTGGTTCTTGAATTGATCGCTGTTCTTATTGCTTTTATAAACTTATTCACCGATATCTTGAGCGACTTTTTTGATGTATATATTTTTATAGTCATCGGAACGGGGCTTGCCTGCGCAATTATCGGTGGTATTCTCAATAAGATACTATATCGAGTAAAATAGAGAGATTTGTCTTATCAGTCATTCACCGGTGTGCTGCAGAAAAGTACTTGGCTATATGCAAGTATTCAATATTTCCAAAAGACAATCAGAAACATCATTATTGCAGAATATGCTTCATGAGTCTCTGCATAAGCAGGCATTTTTCAAAAGAAAATGTCTGCTTTTTGCATCTGATTTTTCATTGTTGGTGTTTATATGAATGAGGTGCAAATCTCAAAACATATAACGAAAGGATTAAAGCCATGAAAAAGACCATTTTTACTCGCTCGCTCTTTCTGATCGCAGCTACCCTTATTTTTACGGGGTGTTCATCTGCCAAAGGTGATTTTGAATTGAAGCGTTCCAAAGGGATCTCGATTACCTATATCGAGGAATTTGAAAAATCAATAACTTCGCCCGCCCCGTTGACCTCGGACGAAATATTTAACAGCTACAGTAATACGATTGTTCGTGGCACAATAGAAACGGTACGCAATATTCAAATCGATTATGGAAAAGGTGAAATTGCTCAAAAAGCACTTGCTACAATAAAAATTACAAAGGTTATTTCGGGAAATGCTACCGTAGATAGTACGGTAACAGTTTTGCTGCCGAAATGTGTTGATAATGCTTCTGCAAATGACTCGTCTGTGGTAATTTCTCACTTAAAAAACGGAACAGAGGGCATTTTCCTTTTAAAAAAAGTAACAGAACAAAGCTGTGCGGAAATCAACAAAAAAACCTTTTATTATGACGATATCTGCGAATACTCCATGTTTGGAGAAGACCACTTTGCTATTATTATGTCCGACGGAACTATCCGCTTCAATACCGATATATTTGACGGTAATGTAACCACCATTGCCACTCTTGATGAAGCAGAAACCAAAATACAGACAATCATTACAAAGAAATGACATATATGACGATCTTGAATGTTTGTAATCTATATAAAACATATCAATCGGGAACAACAGAGGTTAAAGCTCTTGATGATGTATCTTTTTCCGTAGAAAAAGGCGAGTTTATATCTATCATCGGGCCGTCCGGCTCGGGAAAATCGACATTGCTGCATATTCTTGCTGGTATTGACAGACCTACATCCGGCGAGGTTTATGTAGATGGTGAGGATATCTATACCAAGAATGAAAAAGAACTTGCCTACTACCGCAGGCGAAAAGCAGGCTTGATCTATCAGTTTTATAACCTCGTTCCCACATTGACGGTTGAGGAAAACATAACACTTCCTTGCCGTCTTGATAAAAAGAAAACCGACAAAGAAACACTTGGCCGATTGCTTGATACGCTCGGAATGACAGAGCGAAGAAATCATTTACCGAGTCAGCTTTCGGGCGGTCAGCAACAACGCTGTGCCATAGGGAGAGTTTTATTTACAAATCCTGCCCTCATGCTTGCCGATGAGCCAACAGGGAATCTTGACAGCAAAAGCGCTTCGGAGGTAATGGAACTTCTGAAAAGTGCCAATAAACAATACGGTCAGACGCTTATTATGATTACACACAATTTGGAGCTTGCCGAGCAAGCCGACCGTATGCTTATCATAAAGGACGGTAAGCTCTCGGAGGGTTAAATATGGGCGTTTGTATTAAACTTGCAATAAGGGGTTTGCGGAAGAATAAAGGGAGAACACTTATAACACTTTTGGGAATTGTCTTGTCCGTCCTTATGGTGTGTACGGTTTTGACGCTGTTAAATTCTATGCTCGACTCTGCGACCCGCTCTATTATCGAAAATGAAGGAAATTGGCATATTGTTATTTATAATGCCACAGCAGAGGAAATAGAGCAGTATAAAGTGGCAGACGAAATTTCAAGTGTCGAAAAGGTTTTGATAAACGGACAAGAGGTGTATCGTCTTGTTTTGGACGAGCCAAGTAGGGTTTATGAATTTGTAAACCGCTATTTTGATGAAACTACGGAATATTCCTATCACACAGAATTGCTTTCCTATCTCGGAGTTTCACAAAATGAGAATATCAAGAGCCTTATAATCGGCATTGCTTTTGCTTTACTTCTCATCATTGCTGTTGGCGCCGTATCCTTGATATACAACGCTTTTTCTATATCCGTTTCCGAGAGGGCAAAAGAAATCGGACTTTTATCCTCAATCGGTGCAACTCGAAAAGATATTCGCATCATTGTGTATTCTGAAGCCCTTTTGCTTGGGACGGCCGCTATACCTCTTGGCATATCTCTCGGCGTTTTGATATCTTGGACTTTACTTGATGTTTTCGGAACATACATGGAAAAAATCCTCTATGTAAACATCGGTATGCAGTTGCATATAAACTGGTGGTTGTTGCTGATAACTGCAGTTCTCGGGTATTTGTTGGTGCTAATATCTACCGGCGTCCCTGCACATACCGCTTCCAAAATTTCAATCATAAACAATCTCAAAGGCGAAAAAGGTTTAATGCAAGTAAAGCACAGTAATTTTTCTTCTTCTGCTGAAAATCTACTTGCAAGGCGTACTATGAAACGAGAGAAAAAATCGTTTCGTGCGATTGCTTGTTCATTGGCAATCAGTATCTTTCTTTTCGTGTCTGCAAATGCGTTTAGCACATATATGCTGTCATTTGTAGAGGCGGAACGAGAGAAAATAGGTTACGATCTGCGTATGAACTATTCTATGGAGCTTGGCGCAAAAGAATTTGACGAGTTATATAGCTTTGTGAAATCGCAGGATGGTATTGATGAAATTGGGTGGTTTGCGGAAAGCCCCTCACATCATCACAGTGTTTTACTTAATTCGGAATGGGTGGCTGATCGTTACCGGGGTTCAGATTGGGCTACGCATAAAGGCAACTCAGAGTTATATAAAGCCCCATTTTATATATTCATTATTTCTAATGAACGCTACGCTGAGTTTCTTTCTCAAAATGAGCTTAAAAATGATAATTCAGTATATGCAATTGCCTTTTATGATGAAATTGATGCAGACGGGAAAAGTACGAGTTATCCTATTTTGAAAGATGGAAAATATAATACTGATGTGCGTTATATGAGTGAAGCGGCGAGCGATCGGCTCATGCAGGATGTAAACGCAAATCCAAATGGCACATTTGATTATGAGGATTACTACGATACTTTTTTCAGCGTTCAATTTACCATTGGCAACTATGACTTTCCGTTTGAATTTAGAGCAAATGACGGGGGTATTAGCATTTTAATCCCCGAAAGCCGTATATCCGAGTTTAATGCAGAAATTGCAAACAAGGAAATAATGATTCAATCTCCTAATTATGCTAACATTCAAAAACTTACAACAGATTATTTGACGAGTGTTAAACTTGACGAGGATGTTTTAATATTCAATTCTGCCGAAAGCTATGAGTCTCAACGGAATCTTGCAGCAATGATAAGGATGTTTTCAACCTCGTTTTTAATTCTTTTAACCGTAATATCATGTGCTAATGTTTTCAATGTCGTAACAACGACTCTGAATATGCGGAAGCGTGAATTTGCGGTATTGCGTTCAATAGGAATGACGGTAAACAAGTTGTTCGCTATGCTCTGCATAGAAAACTTACGGAACGGAATTGTTGCGGTTGCGATAGGCGGTATAACATCCTTGCCGCTATGCTATCTGCTATATAAAAGCATTGTGGTCGGTGCAGTAATTGATTTTGTATTTCCCATTGAAGCATATCTGATAGCTTCACTTGCAATGTTAGCGATTATGTTTATTACTTCGATATACGGATTATGCAAAATCAAAAAAGGAAATGTTATAACGGATATTAGGAACGACTTTGTTTAATGAGGCAAATTACAGAACGAAAACTGAATATCGGAATAAAAGCTGACTAAGTGTGAAAACTCGGCCAGCTTTTTCTTTTATCTTCTGTTTGTCCTCCCTGTTTCAAACAAAACCGAGAGGATATTTTTTTGCCTAAATTTTTAAAAAAAGGTGTGCAAAGCTGGTTTTTCTCCCCCTATACAAGTAGGAACTGCAAAAAGGATACGGTTCCTACTTTTGTGCCGAAGTTACATAACGAAGAAAGGAGTTGGTTCGAAATATGACTGCACCTATTACAGCAGAAGAAAAAACAAGGAAAGGGCTTGAAATGCAAACAGAAAAATCATTAGACATTGTCCGCCTTCAGATATTGCCTTACAGAAAGTGAAATGGCTGTGGTATCCGTATATCCCCTTTGGCAAGATCACCATTGTGCAGGGTGATCCCGGAGAAGGCAAAACAACGCTTGCTTTGCATTTAGCAGCCGCCTGTTCAAAGGGAACTGTACTGCCGGGAATGAAACAGCGCCCGCCGTTCTGCGTCATCTATCAGATCGCAGAGGACGGACTTGCCGATACAGTAAAGCCGCGTCTCATTGAAGCTGGAGTGGACGAATCAATGGTGCTCAATATCAACTCGGTGATGAGGACGGCTTTTATTAACTGAACGGTTACGATGACATTACTGCAGAGGATCTGCTGTCCGGCGGCAAAAATGAGCATTACCGACTATGTTATAGCTGCTGCTACCAATAAAGAGGTGGTCAATTTTGAAGGACTTGCCGAGGTGGTAACGCAGATCAAAAGGCTCGGGAACGATGTGAATCAGCTACTGATACTTGCCCGGCAGGACAGAATCAATTATGGAAATCGGCACGGTAGTCTCGGCTATGTATGAGGATAAGGCACTCGGAAAAATACCTGACCACCGGTTTCAGCTGATGACAGAAAAGTACGATGCAGAAACTGGACGCCTGCAATGTGAGATAGAAGAAATCGAACGGTACTTTAAGGCAGCAGACGAACAGGAAATCAACACAGAAATGTTCATTGATGTCATCAGGCAGTACAAGGACATTCGCAAGCTGACACCGCAGATTGTAAGCGACCTCATTGAGAAAATCGTGGTTGGCGAGCGCCGAAAGGTAAACGGCAAATGGAAACAGCAATTTGATATTTATTACAGATTCGTAGGCCTTATATGACCGATATTAAAAAAGTCCTTGAATGAAGTCCACAGCATTGCGTATTCGGAATGGAGAACCTATGCGTAAAGCTGATTGAGATTGTTTTGCACTGAGAATCGAGAACTGAGTAAGGATGAATATCTTCGACTTGTAAAAGCTGCGGAGGGGAGCAGACTGTCATAGATCCTTCGGACAATATGCGGCACCAGCATTCGTGTCAGTGAGCTGGAGTATATTACGGTGGAGGCGGTACCATCCGTCAAGGCGACCGTATACTGTAAGAATAAGAAGCGAGTCATTTTCCTTCCCACAGCTGTTTAGAAAATCCTATGGGAGTATATTCGAAAAAATAAAGTGAGATCCTGTACGCTGTTTGTTACAAAGAGTAGCAAGGCGATCAACCGCAGCAACATTTGGCGAGACATGAAGGGGCTTTGCAAAAAAACGAGTTTTCGAATATTTCTGGTTCTGGGCATTGTTCCGGTTTGTTCATATGTATATAGAGAACGTTCGGAGATTCTGGATAACTCTCCCACCTCGCTTTGAGAATAATTCAGCGCAAGCCGTGTTTTTTTATTTTTTCGCCGAAAGTCATAAAAGATACACTACAAAATTTTTTTACAAAAGTTCCGATTATATGTTGACAAACTTCCGAAATTAATGTACAATCTAATCGGAATATAACTTCTTGTTATATTATATTAAAGAATAAAACTTCTTGAAAGAGAAAACTGGAAAAAGTCAATTTATAACTGTTTAGAAGTTTTAAATAGGTTAGAATCAAAGAAAGGGGTCATCTATGGGAGAAAAACAAATCTTTACTTCAAGCTGTCCGATATGTGGTCGGACACTTTTGAAAGGAAGTCCGAACTCATATATCGAGATATGGTGTTCCAAGTGCAGGGAACATTTGAAGATTAATTTCACGAATGAAGGGGTTCAGGCTTGTGTTATTATGCAGGAAGAAGATAAGCAGTGAAAACAGTAATAGAATAAAAACGCCGAAGAGATAAGTCGGACTTGTTAAGAAATCAAGAGAGACCTGGCAAACATGATTGCGTAAGATACGCAGCTTCGTTTGTCAGGTCTTTTTTTATTTTGTTTTTTTAAACCGGACAGTAGTTGTCCGGTTTAACCTTTAAGATTAGCGCGAAAGGAGGTGGATAGAATGCAGGAAACTGCCGAGCGAAGAAGCGAGATTATGAAAATCCTGTGCCGGCGCAGAAGTGAAACAGTTAAGAATTTAGCTTTTGAGCTTGGTGTTTCCGAGCGGACAATCAGACGGGATATTGAAATTCTGAGTCTGCGAGAGCCGATATATACCCAATCGGGAAGATACGGTGGCGGTGTTTATGTAGAAGAAAGTTATTCTATGGATCGTATGTACATGGGTCAAGAGGAACTTAGCGTATTACATAAACTTGCGGATATGGCGGACAAGCAGGTGACTTGTGAGCTTGAGGACAGAGAAAAGAGGCTGCTGCATTCTATCATATCCGTCTATACAAAACCACAATCAGGTAAAGGAGTATTAAGATAAATGAAAAACGAAGAAAAACAATTATTTAAGCAACTTTGCAGCTTTCGGTCGGAGCAGCTTGGTGAAGAGCTGCTTTCCTACGCAACGCCGGAGGTTCTGGGGCATCTGTTTTTTAACAGAATGCAGGGGATTGCGTATGGAGTTCTGAAAAGCAGCGGCTGTCTCGGAGCAGTAAACCGGGAATTTCGTAATTCTCTGAAAGGCGCCTATGAGCAAAATACAGAGAAAAACAAAGCATTTTTTCGGTGTCTGCGTTTTCTCTCGGAAGTATTGCGAGAGAGGGACGGAAAATATGCCATGTTGAAGGGAGCGCTTTTATGCGGGATGTATCCGCAGGGATATCGAACCTCGAATGATATCGACTTGCTGGTGCGGCCCCGCGATGTAACCGAAATCGGAGATGTGCTTATAAGCGCTGGATTTCGTCAGGGCAGCATCCGTGAGGGCAGATTTGTAGCTGCTGAAAGGAAGGAGATCATCGAATCAAAAATGTTACGCGGCGAAACGGTTCCGTATATTTTTGAGATCGGACTTCCGCATATGCGATTTTTGGAGGTGGATATCAACTTCTCGTTGGATTATAAAAACGGGGAGACAGATATTTTGGAGCATATGCTGAACAATTCAACCGAAATCGGCGGCATCATAACGCTGAGTAAAAGTGATTTCTTTATTCATCTTTGCTGTCATCTGTATAAGGAAGCGACCACGCTGCCGTGGGTGGAAATGAAACGGGATATGACGCTGTACAAGTATGCGGATATCTATATGCTGCTTGACGGAATGAGCAATGAGGAAATTCGTAAGCTGTTTAAGAGGGCGGAAAGCTTGGCGCTTGAAAAGCTTTGCGCTTTTGCCATCCTTCAAACAGCAGAGCTGTTCAATATGGGAATCCCGACTGTGACCGCGACAGCAAAGGATCTGCTTCATGGAGATGAAACATTTTTACAACGCGTTATTTCTCCACGAGAGAAGAAAACCTATGTTTTCAAAACAAAGGATATTACCGCGCGTTTCTTTATGCATGACCGTGCGGCAGATCTGGAGGAGGTGAAAGAAGCGTGAGAAAACTGAAAATGCGTTCCAATCAAACAAATGGGTTGCTGATAACATTTTGCGGACTTGACGGCTGCGGAAAGACTACAATGATACAGCATCTTGTATCCGATCTTGAAACGCAGCATATAGAAGTGTTTCTGACCAAGCAGCCCACTGATTTTGTGCGCAAGTCCGATATTTTCCGTACCTATATGGACTCTCCCGATCACAATGCATTTGACTACCGAAGCTTGTCGCTGCTTGCAGCAAGTGATCGAGTGCAGCATTCGAACAGGATCATAGAACCTGAGATGAAAGATGGGAATATCGTGATCAGCGACCGCTATTTCTATTCCTGCCTTGCAAATCTCAGAGCCAGAGGCTTTGAGAAAGACAAATGGATCTATGAAATTGCAGAATCGATTGTGAAGCCGGATATTGCATTCTTTTTGGATGTGCCTGTAGAAACAGCGATAAAGCGTGTCCGAAACCGTATTGCAGAAAAGGATCGGTACATTGACATGGAACTGCAATATAGATTAAGGGAGGAATATATCATAATTTGCAGGGCAAACGGTGGAGTGCTCATTTCTACCGAGGACCCAGAGGAGCAATGCTATTCAATTATTAAACAAACAGTAGAAAGGATAGGATATTGAATAAATGAAAGTAAAAGAAAAAGTATATGAGATTCTAAAGGATCTCAGCTGCATGGAGGCAGTAAATGATAACGACAGCCTGCTGGAAGATCTGCCTCTTGACAGCCTTGCGATGGTGACTCTGCTCGTTGAATTGGAGGATGCACTCTCTGTTCCGCTTGATGAGTCCGATATGAATCCATTTGATCTTATAACAGTAGGGGATGTTGTTCGGCTTGCCGAAAAGTACGGAGGCGATCAAAATATGAGACTTTGGAATTTTATACAGACGAGGATGGCAGGGCATCCGACACAAACAGTCTGCGAAAACGATTATGAAATAAGTTTTTCAATGCTTGTCAGGCAGACGGAACAGTTTGCTGCGTCTCTTTCGGGTCTCCGGTGCGTTGCGATCCTCTGTGATTCAGCACTGACAGCAGCTAAAGCATTGCTTGCCTGCTTTGCGGCAGAAGTGACGGCTGTGCCGCTTTCCAAGCGATACGGCGAGCTTCACTGTAATAAGATCCTTGCGAAAATTAGTCCTGATGCGATGATTACTGATGAAAACGGAATGCTTACCGTCAAAAAGCTGCCTGATCCGGAGTATGTGGAACCGGAGATTCATCCCGCACTGATTATGTGTACCTCAGGAACGACGGGCGATCCCAAAGGAGCAATGCTGTCAGAAGAAAATATCCTTACAAATGTATCGGATATTGCAGACTATTTTGATATGATTGAGGATGACACAATTCTAATTGCAAGACCGCTTTATCACTGTGCGGTGCTGACAGGTGAATTTCTGACGGCGCTAATAAAAGGAACAAGGATTCGCTTTTACTCAGAGGCGTTCAATCCACCGATGATGCCGGAGCTGATCTGTAAATATGGAATCACTGTATTCTGCGGAACGCCTACCCTGCTCTGTCTGATGAGCCGCTTTGTGCGGAAGGAGGCAGAATTGCCCTTAAAGCATATTGCAGTCAGCGGGGAGTGCATGAGCAGAGACGCCGGACTGCGCATTGCAGAGACCTTCCCGCAGGCGAAAATTTATCATGTGTACGGGTTGACAGAAGCTTGTCCGCGTGTCAGCTATCTGTCCCCGGAATTATTCCGGCAATATCCGGACCGTGTCGGCATTCCGCTGAAATCGGTAGAGGTCAAGGTTGTAAAGAAAAACGGGACGCTTGCGGAAACGGATGAGAAAGGGGTTTTGTATATCCGGGGCGGCAATGTGATGATTGGATACTATAGCAACCCGGATAAAACCTCCGAGGTTCTGAAAAACGGATGGCTGTATACCGGAGATATCGCATCTGTCAATTCTGCAGGACTTTTAAAAATCCACGGCCGAAACGATAATCTTATTATCAGAGCCGGTATGAATATTTATCCTCAAGAAATTGAAGGTACGCTCAAGGCTGACAAGCGTGTACGGGAGGTGCTGGCATATGGATATACAACTCCCACCGGCACCCAGATCGGTCTGAAGATCGCAGGAGATTTTACAACGGTTTCGGAGATTAAGCGCCTTTGCGCGGAGCTTTTACCCTCATATCAGATACCGATGAAGATTGAGCTTCTTCAAGAGCTTGAAAAAAGCGGATCGGGAAAGATCAAACGGGGAGGAAATCATGCTTGAATTTGAAAAGAAAGTGATCCTTACAAAGGAGGAATACTATTTTCTAAAAGAACAGCAGCGCGACTCTGCGGTCACTGCTGTTCAGAGCAATCACTATTATGACACGGATGATTTTGAACTGAGCAGACGAGGCATCACCTGCCGCATCCGGGAGAGGGACGGATGCTGTACGGCAACAATCAAGGAGCATCAGACAAAGTGGGAAGACTGCAGCGTGGAGAATTCCAAACGTGTGAAGAATCGATATGATGATGCACTGTTTCGTGATATGGATGTCTCCTATCAAGGAAGTCTTGAAACGGTTCGAATTACATATATGCCGCAGCCCGGTATTTCGGTTATGCTGGATCGCAACAGTTATCTTGAAATTGTGGATTATGAACTGGAAATTGAATATGACCGTGAGCATGAAGATGGGGCAACGCAGGAGCTTACACGGATCATTTTTGATCTTACGGAAAATGGAATTTTGAATGATCCAGAAGAATTCAAGCTGCGCATCGGACACAATAAAAACAAAGCTGCGCGCTTTTTCAGTCGTAAAAGTGAAATTATGGAACGGACAGGAGGTGGAAACGATGAACTCCGTTCTGAGTGAAATAATCAGGCTGCGCTGTGGCAGAACTCCCGTGATTGATTACCACAACAGCAATCGTTACTGTATTGTTGTGTCGGAAGATAACGGAACCAAAACGGCGTATTGCTTTGG
>OLXP01000557.1_pt1 | contig 16264 bp, 9 predicted proteins | sample 1644201 | NCBI WGS metagenome assembly OLXP01 (sample SAMEA103958163, study PRJEB25191) | human gut metagenome
ATTCCGAGTTTGAAAGTGGCTTATAATAATGTATTCGGCTATTATATCGAGGTTCGTAATGTTCATAAGGACAAGGTTCCTAAAGAGTGGATTCGCAAGCAGACGTTGGTAAATGCGGAACGTTATATCACACAGGAACTGAAAGAGTACGAAGAAAAAATTCTTGGTGCCGAAGATAAGATTCTTGTGCTGGAAACGCAGTTATATACGAATTTGGTACAGGCATTGACGGAGTTTATCCCCCAGATACAGGTTAACGCCAATCAGATTGCCCGGTTGGACTGTCTGTTGTCTTTCGCTAATGTGGCGCGTGAGAATAACTACATCCGTCCGGTTATTGAGGATAACGACGTATTGGATATTCGTCAGGGCCGCCACCCGGTAATTGAGAAACAGCTTCCGATAGGAGAGAAATATATTGCCAATAATGTGATGTTGGACAGCAGTACGCAGCAGATCATCATAATAACCGGTCCCAATATGGCGGGTAAGTCAGCGCTTTTGCGTCAGACGGCATTGATTACGCTGTTGGCTCAAATCGGTTCGTTTGTCCCTGCGGAGAGCGCCCATATCGGGCTGGTGGATAAAATATTCACTCGTGTGGGAGCAAGTGATAACATCTCCGTAGGTGAATCTACTTTTATGGTGGAGATGAATGAAGCGGCGGATATTCTGAACAATGTTTCTTCCCGAAGCTTGGTACTATTTGACGAGTTGGGGCGTGGTACCTCTACGTATGATGGCATCTCTATTGCCTGGGCGATTGTGGAATATATCCACGAACATCCCAATGCCCGTGCGAAGACATTGTTTGCCACGCATTATCATGAGTTGAACGAGATGGAGGCTTCTTTCAAGCGTATCAAGAACTATAATGTATCGGTGAAAGAGGTGGATAATAAGGTAATCTTCCTTCGTAAACTGGAACGTGGTGGTAGTGAGCACTCTTTCGGTATCCATGTAGCAAAAATGGCGGGTATGCCGAAAAGCATTGTGAAGCGTGCGAATGAGATTCTGAAGCAGCTTGAATCTGATAATCGCCAGCAGGGAATAGCAGGCAAGCCGTTGGCGGAAGTAAGCGAGAACCGTGGTGGTATGCAGTTAAGTTTCTTCCAGTTGGACGATCCGATACTCTGTCAGATTCGCGATGAAATATTAAATTTGGATGTAAATAATCTCACTCCTATTGAAGCGCTGAACAAGTTGAATGATATAAAGAAGATAGTCAGGGGAAAATAGCGGATTATTAACGTGTTCACAAATAGTATATAGAACGTTTTCTGAGGTCTGGAAAACGATTTGTAAGTATAAAAGGCGTTTCCTTTAAGTGATTGGAGGAAACGCCTTTCTAGTATGCAGTCGATTTTTATATATCAGGTTCAGGCTACTTTTTTCTTCCGGTCGTAGAAAAACATGAAGTAGATGCCGACTATAACGAATGGAATACTTAGCCATTGTCCCATGTTGAACATCATGTTGTTCTCGAAATCCTCTTGGTTCTCCTTCAAAAATTCGATGAAGAAACGGAAGACAAATATGTAGGTCAGGCAGAGCCCGAAGAAGAAGCCGCGATGCAGTTTCTTGCTGTAATTCTTATACAGGTAAATCATGATGAAGAACAAGATAAGATAAGCGATCGCTTCGTAGAGTTGTCCCGGATGACGGGGCTGCATATCTACCCGTTCGAAAATGAATGCCCAGGGCACATCAGACGGCTTGCCGATGATTTCGGAGTTCATCAGGTTGGCAAGACGGATACAGCAGGCGGTAATTGGAGTAGCTACGGCAATCATATCCAGCACGTCCATATAATGAAGTTTTGTTTTGCGGCAATAGAGCCACAGAGCAATAATCAGTCCAAGTGTCCCCCCGTGGCTGGCAAGTCCTTCATATCCTGTGAATTTCCAACCACCGGCAGGCAGGAATTTAATAGGTAATAGCATCTCTACAAACCCTTTACCGCTTGTCAGATACTGTCCCGGGTCGTAGAACAGGCAATGCCCCAGACGTGCTCCAATCAGAATACCGAAAAAACAATAGAAGAAGAGGGGGTCAAATTTCTTCTCATCTATTTTTTTATCGCGATACTGGTAGTGAACAATGACGTAAGCCAGAAAAATTCCTACTGCCCACAATAGCCCGTAGTAACGGATAGAAAGGCCGAACAGGTTAAATAGTTCGGGATTCGGATTCCAGTTGATAGATAATAATAAGGTATTCATATTGGATAACGGTTTACGGTTTGGTGAATTAGTGTTTAGTGAATTTTTCGGCTACCATCCGGTAAGTAGGAATATCAATCCCTTGTTCTTCCGCAGCGGTAATCATGTCGAATAACAATCCTTGTATCTCCGAATCATGTCCCCGTGCCAGGTCTTTCTGCATGGAAGCGGTACTTTCCGGGTCGAGTTTGTCGATGACTTTCAGATTATAGCTTATCGGGTCTTCGGGAAATTCTACACCCAGTTTACGTCCCAGTTCGGCACTCTCCGTAGAAAGTCCGATGAAGGTATCGCGCACCTTTCCCGGTTTCTGTACCTCGCCCATGGGGACGTCATAGTAGGCTCCGGTGACAGCCATTGCCGAGATGAACGACCATTTAATGAAGGTATCCCGATTGATATCCGGAGAGATTTCCGCTTTGATTCCGCTCTCCTGAAGATCTTTCTGAACGGCTTCCAGTATTCCCGGGGCAACTTGTGTCCCTTTGTGGGCTCCGTACACCAGGCGGAAAATTTTTCCCATTTGAGTGATCTCTCCTGTACCGGATACGAATCCGACAATATAGATGCAACCGTCGAGTACCGTCACTCCCGGAACGAGACGTTGGATACGCAGTCCTGTTCCGTAAACATTCAGAATAGGAATGACGATTGTCTTGTCATGTGCCGCCCTCTTTATCAGTTCGGTAATCGAGTCGACAGAATATCCCTTGACGCAGACAAAGATTACGTCTGCCTTTCCATTGAATTCTTCTGCTGTTGTTGCCGGGATAGCAAGCGTGTGCTCTCCCTTCAAGTCCGATTTCAATTTCAAGCCGTTTGTCTGTATTGCCTGCAAATGAGCTCCGCGGGCAATACAAGTAACGTCTTTTCCGGCAAGCGACAGAAATCCTGCTATACTGCCTCCAACGCCTCCGGTTCCTGCAATGAGATACTTCATAATAATTACAATTTGCTGATTACAAATGCAAGGTTATCGCGATTATACGTTGAAACGGAAGTGCATGATGTCACCGTCCTGCACGACGTATTCTTTGCCTTCTACGCCCAGTTTTCCGGCTTCTTTCACTGCTGCTTCCGAACCGTACCGGATATAATCATCGTATTTTATCACTTCCGCACGGATGAATCCTTTTTCAAAATCGGTATGGATCACACCGGCACATTGCGGAGCTTTCCAACCTTTCTCGTAAGTCCAGGCACGCACTTCCTGTACGCCGGCAGTGAAGTAAGTTTCGAGATTCAGCAATTTATAGGCTGATTTGATAAGACGTGCTACGCCCGATTCCTCCAAGCCTACTTCGGCGAGGAACATCTGACGGTCTTCGTATGTTTCCAGCTCGGCGATGTCCGCTTCTGTCTTGGCTGCAACAACCAGTATTTCAGCATTCTCGTCTTTTACGGCTTCACGTACCATATCTACGTATTTGTTGCCGTTTACTGCACTTGCTTCGTCTACGTTGCAGACATACATTACCGGTTTGCTGGTCAACAGGAACAGTTCATGTGCAATCTTCTGTTCATCTTTTGTTTCAAAAGTAACGGTACGTGCCGATTTGCCTTGTTCCAACGCTTCTTTATATTGAACCAGTACATCGTAAGCCTGTTTGGCAGCTTTGTCGCCACCCGTTTGTGCTTGTTTCTGTACCTTTTGGATACGACTCTCGATCGTTTCCAAGTCTTTCAACTGAAGTTCATAGTCGATGATTTCTTTGTCGCGGACAGGATTTACACTTCCGTCTACGTGTGTCACGTTATCGTCGTCGAAGCAACGGAGTACATGGATAATAGCGTCTGTCTCACGGATATTGGCAAGGAACTTGTTTCCCAATCCTTCACCTTTACTTGCACCTTTTACCAGTCCGGCGATATCTACGATTTCTACGGTTGTAGGAACAATCCGTTGGGGATGTACCAATTCTGCCAGCGCATTCAGACGTTCATCGGGAACGGTAATTACACCTACATTGGGTTCAATAGTACAGAAAGGGAAATTTGCCGCCTGTGCTTTCGCATTCGACAAACAGTTGAAAAGTGTCGACTTACCCACGTTCGGTAGTCCAACAATACCACATTGCAATGCCATATTAATCTATTATTTCTATTATTATCAATAGGATACATATATATGAACAATGATTTGGAGGCAATACCCGGATAAAAAAGAGTGTTTGTTACCAAGTTGTTCATTTTTAGTCTGCAAAGATAATCATTTTTTGAGCTAATAAAGGAAACTTGGTATACTTTCTGTCTTTTCCCCTTATTCCGGCTTACTTTTAGTATGGAAAGTAAAGTCACAGAATAAGGGGATTTTGGTATTAATTATTCGTAAGGCGGCACTTCGGAAATACTACCATACCGGTGATATTCGAAAGAAATGCTTTGTTCCTTGAAGTAGCGAATAAGTTCGATGCGTCCCTGTTTCATAGGAGGCGCTGCCACAATATACATATTGGTTTCCGCGGCACGTTCATACATACATTTGGGGATATTCGGAGAACAAGTACGTACTCTTTCATAGTCCGGCATCACTTTCAGGAAGTCCTCCAGCGATTCCTTTCGAAGCGGCCAGCCATATTGGGTAAGTGCGGCAGTACGGTCATCCGAGGGGTCAAAGCTGATAGTGAGAGGTGTTCTACATAGTTCCGAGGCGTATGAGATCATATTGACCTCTCTATCTGTGTCTTCCGGAAAAAGACGTAGAATCATGCTTTTCAAAGGTAAGTAACGGAAGACATTCTGTTCTCCGTATAGCTTATTAACATCCCTCGGGTCCATAAATTCTTCCTCACAAGCGTCGAAATAACTGTCTATGTAATCAGTCTGGCTGTCCGGCTTGTCTGTGATTTCTACAAAGCAGGTACAATAATTGGGACCTCCCGCTTTGATACCGCCTCCGAAAGCAGACAGTTTCATTCCACCGAATGGCTGGCGGTTGACGATTGCTCCGGTGATTCCCCGGTTGATATACAGGTTGCCTGCTATTACGGAGTTTTTCCACAGCTTTTGTTCCTCTTCATCAAGACTCTGTAATCCCGAAGTTAACCCGTAATCCAGGCTATTGACTAACTTAATTCCTTCTTCAAGGTTCTCGATGCAGGCAACACTCAGCAGAGGGCCGAATAACTCGGTTCGGAAAGAGAAGTTTTCCGGTTTCACTCCCCATTTCACGGTCGGAGCCAGCATATATTCTTTCTCATCGATGAAACGGGGAGGAACCAGCCACGATTCTCCCGGTTCGAGGTTGAAGGCTTGCAGCAACTTGTCGTTCTTATTGGTAATCATCGGACCGACAATATTTCCGGGATTCCAGACACTGCCTACTTTCAGGCTCGTTGCCGCATCTTTCAGTTTGCTTTGGAAGTTCTTGTCTTCATAGACCGAACGTTCGACCAATAGCAGAGAGCAGGCGGAACATTTTTGGCCGGCATTACCGAAAGCGGAAGCGACGATGTTCATGATAGCATGGTCACGGTCGCCCGATGCAGTGAGGATAATGACGTTTTTGCCTCCCGTTTCGGCTGATAGCGGAGTTACCGGATTGGCTCTTGCGATATTCTGGGCGGTGTCTGTTCCTCCTGTCAGAATGATATGCTTGATTGCAGGGGCGGTAGTCAGCACTTTCAGCGCTTCCCGGTTGGTGATGATGACTTGTAAGGCCTCTTTCGGTACACCTGCATCCCAAAAAGCTTTGGCGAACATCCAGGCAACCGGAGCCGCTACGGTGGCAGGTTTCAGGATAACGGTGTTTCCTCCCGCCAGTCCGGCTACTATACCGCCTACGGGAATGGCACACGGGAAGTTCCACGGTGAAATGACCAATATGGTACCTTTCGGTTTTATCTCTATATCATCTAATGCGGCGAATTTCTTCATCGCTGTCGTGTAGAAACGGGCATAATCTACCGCTTCCGATACTTCTACATCACCTTCAATGACAGTTTTACCGGTTACGGCACACATACAACCTATCAGGTCACCCCTCATATCAGCGAGTCGGTTGGCTGCTTCGTACATAATCCGGTGGCGTTCTTCCAGTGTGGTTTTTCTCCACTCGGCAGGATCTGTCTCGGCAATTTCGATAATCTTTTCCACTTGAGCACTGTCCGCCTGTGACATTTCACAGATACAGACCTCGTCATTCTGGCAACGGTCGAGGTATTTGTAGCGGTTTTTGCATACTACTGTTTCCGCACCTATCTGTAAAGGAATGATTTCCGGTTCTTCCGTTCCGCTTTTCTTCCATTTGGCAAAGATACGGCGCACCCATTCCTGATTTTGTGACAAGTCGAAGTCCGTATCCGGTTCATTCTGCATTGTGTCCGATGGGGCGACGGGAGTGTACGGAAGATTACGGTTCTGAACGCGTGGAGACACATGCGTGAGGTGATCTTTCATAGCATAGGCTTCTTCAAACTGCTTTGCGAGGAAGTCCCACTCTTTTGTATCCGGTTTCAGATTGAAGGAGTGAGTCAGGAAATTGTCGGGTGCCGTATTTTCGTCCATGCGACGGACAAGATAAGATACGGCGTTCAGGAAATGTTCGTTTTTCACTACCGGAGTATATAGAATCACCCGGTTACCGAGTATTGACTGCGCTCTCCAAAGATGATTCGCCATTCCTTCGAGCATTTCGAAGGTCATATATTCGGCTGTACCATATTTCTGAGCCAGCAGATAGGCGTAGGCGATGGAGAACAGGTTGTGGGAAGCTACTCCAAGATGCAATACCCTTGCGTTTTCGGGCATCAGTGCCCGTTCCAGCAGATGCAGGTAGTTGGCGTCTACTTCTTCTTTGGAAGGGCGGATCGGATTGGGCCAGCCTCTCAGCGAAGAGATGACGGTTTCCATTTCCAGGTTGCAGCCTTTCACCAGACGCATCTTGATCGGGGCACCGCCTTCTGCTACGCGTGCTTTGGCAAATTCGATCAGTTCGGTCTGAAAGTCGTATGCGTCCGGCAGATATGCCTGAACGACGATTCCGGCGGAATAATTCTTGAACTGCGGCAGGCTGAGCACTGTCTTGAAGAGGCGTAATGTGAAATGGGTATCTTTGTACTCCTCCATATCCAGATTGATAAACTTGGATCGTCTGACTCCTTCTTCGTCTGTATAGGGGAAATCAATCGCTTTCTGATAAAGCGCGGACATTCGCGAAACGAGTTCCGGAAAACTTTCTTCATAATTCAAGGCGTGTGTCTGCGCATAGATTCCCGATATTTTCACTGATATGTAGTTGATGTCGGGTGATTCGAGCGCTTCCAGATAATGGTGGTAACGATGGTCGGCTTCTCCGTTGCCGAGCACCACTTCGCCCAGCAGGTTGACGTTCTGTCCGATTTTCTCCTTTGCACGGGTGGCCAAATGCTTCGTGAGTTGCGGACGCGCTTCGTTGATGATGACCTGCGAGGTGTCCATGATGGGGATGGCGATAAAGTCGAAATGATGGCCGAATGCCTGATACATTCTGAACAGGAAGCTGTCCCGCTTGTTCAGAAATTCGGGAACGCCGTATTGGTCGAGAAGGGTTTTGATACGTTTGGCAAGTATCCTTCGGTCACGGATTTGCGAAGATTCATCCAGCATCTTCACGAGGAATTTCTTGTCCTGCGGACGTTGCACCATGACAGCATATTTATGCTGTTCGCGGCGTTCGGCTTCTGTGATGGTTTGCTCACAGGTATTGTACAGTTTGAGTACCCAATCCTGTACTTCGGTAAGGGTCGGTTGATATTGTTTGTCCATACTAATCTGATCTATGTAGATTATGGAAATTAAGAAAAAAAGAATCTCAAATGCAATTTACATAGGGTGGCAGGTGGGACTGAACATAACAGCACGGTAGCGATGCAGGGTTTGCAACGCTTGCTGCGAGAAGCGGTCGAACAGATACTGTTGTGTCATATTCGTCGTTTTTTAAAGTGATTAGGTACAAAAGGCTCACACTTCTCGCAAATATAAAAATATCTTGTTGATTTTCAAGCAAAAGGAGAGAAAATATTCTCTCCTTTCAGTATTATTTTTTCTTGCAATAACTACCCGATTGCTTTATAGCTATTACTGATTCGCATTATCTATCCTTGCTTAAAAGAATAAAGTTGCAAAACAGCTTGCGGGCTACATCAGCCGCAGCCGCAGGGTTATTCAGGTTATCAACCAAATCTAAGGTTGAATAATAGATTTTCCCTTTTCCGCAAGAGATGATTCCGACAGCAGAGCCCAGATTAAACGGAGCACTGCTGTATGAGCCTGCCACTAATTCTTCATTATCTATATGTAGCCCTAAACGTCGGTCGCCGTTACGCACCAGGGCTTGATAAGGCCATCCCATTGCTACATTGACCGGAAGACCGTTGAAAAGAGGGTGTTCTTTCACGAAATGAACACCGCCTACCCAGTTCTTTCCTACGGAATAATAGCCATGATAAGCCGAACCTGTATATGCGCTCACAGCATCCATCCATGACTCGGCCGATTTTAACAAGAGCAATGAAGTACCGTCTTCCCTTACGCGATCCAATAACTCTTGGGGAGCAATCGCCGCATGGTCCGGAAGAGACCAGACTAATTGTACGCTTCCCGTGGGATTGCGTTGACTGTATTCCACACGGACAGCGACCTCATCACCTGCTTTCAACAAGAAAGGGCGAACGACGGTCAATTCTTTATTATTTCTCCATTCATCAACAATACGCTGTCCGTTGACGGAAAGACGCATTCCCTGATCGGAAGTAACCCCAATCATATAGGTGCCGGACTGAGGGGCTTTTAATTTCCCATCCCAGATAGCTGAAAAAGATTGGTTGGCAGGAAGCAAGGGGTCCGGTTGGGCACCGTCTGCGAAAGTACGGTCTATCTTGTTGTCTTGGGTCACCCCCGCCAATGTACGTAAGTCATCGTCTTTATAAAGAGAGAGTTCCAAAACCGATTTGCCTTCTTTCTGACAAAATGCTTCAACAGGAACAGGCTGCGGCGCATCCAGGGATGAACGTGTCACTACAATCCAGTCCAGTTTCTCCATATCCGAACGGAAAGCAGGAAGCTCGCATCCGGTTGCTTTCTGGTAAAAGGTAGCAACAGGGTCATCGGGAGTACCATATAAAGCACCTTTTCCTTTCAATTGCTTCTCATCCCAGTAAATGCCAAGTACTTCATCTTTCCCTTCGGCGCACAGGTGTCCCGACGTATTCCGTAATTGCGCCTTGACTTGATATAAACCGGAAGCTCCTTCTATTGCCAACTGGCAGTTCTCCAATAATAGCTGTCCGAAACAGTCTCCTCCGGTAATGTGCACCTCTTTTTCGATGTGTTTTCCTTCCTTCCCGTCGGGTGTGCAGACAGACACTGATAAACGGTATTTTCCGGAAAGATTTTTTTCATTAACGATGTAGAAATCGACCGGTACTTTTCCCGGCAGGTGTACAAACTGTGTGCGGGGAGAGACCGCTACATAGAGCGGTTGGGTATAGTAAGTAAAGGTGGAAGGATTTCCTTTGCAGTTCCGGTAGATGTCTACAATGCCGGAATGGTTGTCATACGGCATCGCTTCCCAGCCGTTCACTGCATAAACGTCTCCTGTATTCTGCATACGCATTCCTTGAATGCGCCGTCCTTGATGGTCGAAAGAGACATCTCCCATGGCGCGTGTCAGCGAGTCAATGGAGCCGAAGTAAGGCGCCAGGTTCTTCTCATGGAAAAACTGCTGAAATGCCTCATACTGATTCTTCCAGAATAATCCGTCCCACCCCTTGATTCCGGTCTGTTCTATTTCTTTGGCAATTTCGGCAATGCGGGGAGGGGTTGAAAGAGCGCCTTCTTCGCCCCGTATATAGATTTCGGTCCGGTTGTCCGTATACATCAGATTGTCTTTCGGACCTCTATAGTAATCTTCCTCCCAAGTGGCAGGCCCTGCGGCACGGTGGTTGTCGAACCATCCCTTCCGGTGCAGTACCGAATCGAAAGGCAACAGATTTGCCTTGGCGTCTTCTTCCGAATGTTCGGCAGAAGCCCATCCGGAAGTAAAAGTCATCACCCGGCTCGGATCAATGGTATGCGCCTTTTTCATGTCTTCCATACGCAGGGCAGTCAGTTCTTTATCTCTGGCACGAGGACCTCCCCATTCATTTATCAGATTATAAATGACGAGACTTGGATGACTTCTGTCCCGCAAGATCATTCGTTGCAGTTTGGTATTGACTATGGTCCGGATGAAGGGATCGTGTCCTGCGGAGTGAAAAGCTCCCGGCTCTTCCAGATATAGCAGTCCCAGTTCATCTGCTTTTTCGAGCACTACCGGCGAACCGATGGAACGATGGAAATTCAGCATATTCAGTCCTAAAGCCTTGGCTGTAAGTATCTGTTTTTCGGCCATTTCCGGAGTGGTATACAAGCCGCCCACAGGCCAATATCCCCAACTGATGGCAGTAAGCAGCATCACCCGCTGCCCGTTCAGTCTCAACTGGGCATCTTTTCCAATCCCTGTCGGTTCAAACCAGCGGAAACCGAAAGTCCGGGAATCTGCATCCCATATTCTTTTAGCCGATTTGAGTTCGACCCGGCAAACGTACAGATGCGGGCAATCCGGATTCCAGAGTTTCGCATTCGGACAGTTCAGGTCCATTGTTATCGTATTTTCTCCCCTTTGCAAGATAACGTTCTTCAAATCCTTGCGAGCTATAATTCTCGATGGGTTTTCCTTTTCAGCAACTATGAACATGAGTTGCCCCTTTTCTGTATTCATCAGGGTATTGTTCACTGTCAGAATCGCTTTCACTTTGGTATATTCCGGTTGGTTCTGCATATAGATGTCTGATATGAACAAAGGAGAGACTGCATCCAGACGTACCCGGCCTATGATTCCTCCGAATGACCTTCCGGGCGGTATCTGATAGCTGCCCCAATTCATCTCCGTGAAGTCCTGCCAATGGAAATTACCTCCCGGATGTGTCACCCGCACTGCCAGAAGTTGCTCTTCACCGGGTTTCACCGCTTCTGTAATATCCACGTCAAAGGGGGATTCTCCAATCATATCATATCCCACCAGCTTCCTGTCCAGATAAATCTCGGCACGCATACGGACCGATTCAAAATGAATCAGCACCCGTCTGCCTTTCAGTGTTGCCGGGAGTTTGATAGTTCTAAACCACCAGCTGACTCCTGCTCCATCGTCCGGACTTGGGCGACTGGAAACTGTACAATATTCCTCCACGGTTCCCGGCACCTGCACGGCTGTGGCATTGGCCGGATTCAGTTGTTCCCAGCCTCCTGTCGGAACATTCACAGGAAGGAGTGACAAATCCGTAGCATCTTCCGGCAGAAACAGTTTATCGTTTTTCCATTCCGCCTGCTTGTCCTGCCATAAATGCCATTCTCCACCATCCAGAGAAAGAGTGTATCTTCCCGCTGTTTTATCGTCCTGTTTTGCATCTACCGACACACTTGTCCATCCACATAGTATGCACAAGTATAACATCCAACTTTTTTTAAAGCATTCATTGTTTTTCATCTGTTTATTGAGAAAGTACGTCAGATGCAAAATTATAGGGGAGGCATTAATAAAATAGTGTGATGGCGATTAATACAGAGTTAATTTGCAATTAAAACCCATTAATCTGCGTTTGGCGGCAGAAAAGTATGTTTTGTTTGGGGTATTACGGTATTACTTGGGGTGATTTATTTTTCTTTGGATTAAGTTATTTACCAGTGGCTTGCTTTGACTCAAAGTTTAGTATTTGGCTTGATACTTCTTATAAAAGATCAGGAAAAGGATGAAGCCGATCAATGCGAACGGAACACCCGTCAGGGCGGGATAACGGTAGCCGCCGCTGATTGCCAGTCCTCCTGCATAAGCTCCGATGGCATTTCCCAGATTGAACGCTACCTGTACACAGGCAGCTCCGAGCATTTCGCCTCCTTTGGCTACACGGATAATCAATATCTGTTCCGGACTGGATACGGCAAACAGTCCTGCGGTGCAGAGGCACATCAATAGCGCAGCCGCCCATTTGTAGGGAGAAAGGAAGAAAATGAGCAATAACATAATACAGATAAGTGCTTGAGCGGCAGTCCCTATTTTTCCGGGGGTGTAGCGGTCGGAGAGACGTCCGCTAATCAGGTTTCCCACTACCATACCGAAGCCGGCAAGGATCATTAAAGGCGTAATGCTTTCTGCGGAGAAGCCGGACACATTGGTAAGCATCGGATTGATGTAGCTATACCAGCAGAATACACCGCCATTACCTAGTGCCGTAGCACCGAGAATCAGCCACGGAGCCGGAGTTTTAAGAAAGCGGAATTGTCCTTTAAAGCCGGTATCCTTCAGACCCTCTACATGCGGAACCCATCGCCAGATATAATATAGGATAACAATTCCCCAGATACCAACCAGCAGGAAAGTGGCACGCCAGGAAAGCATGGTACTTAAGGAAGTACCCAAAGGTACACCAAACAGATTGGCAATGGTCATTCCTGCAATCATGATGGAGACAGCTTCCGAACCTTTACCTTTGTCGGCTAGTTTCTCGGCAACAATAGAGCCTACTCCGAAGTAGGCACCATGAGGTAAACCGGAAATAAAGCGGGCAGCGAGCAACACCCAGTAATTGGGAGCCATAGCTGCACAGATATTACCTATCATAATTAAGGTAACTAATACTAGCAGAATATGTTTTAGTGGATATTTGCGAGCCAATGTCAATACAGGTGCACCCACACAGACGCCTAATGCATAGGCAGAAATGAAATGTCCTGCCGTAGGAATGCTAATACCCAAATCTTTTGCCACATCGGGCAAAATTCCCATCATCACAAATTCGGCAATACCTAATCCCAAGGTGCCGAACGCCAAAGCGATAAGACTTTTCTTCATACCAAACTTAACCTTAATACCTGTAACCTTTTTACCTTACTTTTATTTGCCGCTTATTTTTTCGGCTGCAAAGGTAAAACAAAATCTTCCAGGGTGAGTTCGATGAGATAGATTTTGATTTAAATCAATTTAGACAATGCCGGTATAAACTTGTGATGAAGGGTTTATGTAGTATATGCAAATTGTAGCCATTTACTTTCTTTCCAATTCTTGCAAATTCTTCAAATATTTGCAAGAATTGGAAAGATTATGTGATAGACTTAACTGTTTTATCAAAAAGTTCTCCTTTTACATATCCTTTCTTTACTTTATTAAGTGATATTTCATCAACCAGTTTTCTTTCCACAAGACCGTCAATATCATTTTTGGCGGTAGTATGAGTAATAGAGAACCTGTTTTGTAGCTCTTTCACGGTGAATAATATTTTAGGATTATCATTAATAAGCCTAAGAATATCTGCTTGCCGTTCGTTAATATTATCTAATTTATAGAATACAGAAGCCTGATGTTTTTGATCTAATTTACGTTTGATATAAGTTTGTAGTTCTTTAAAAGCAAGCTCTAGCACTCTTAGGTTGTAAGCTATAATTACCCTTGAGATAGATAAATATTCAGTTAACCAATAACCACTTTTTAGCATATACCAATAGAATAGAGCTCTTGCTGTACGTCCGTTTCCATCTACAAACGGGTGCATATAAGCAATCATAAAATGGATGATAATGCCTCTGATTATTGGGTGAATAAATACTTTAGAATCACTTTCATTGAAGAATATGCATAAATCTTCAATAAATGAAGGGATATCTTTGTATGAGGGGGGAGTGTGTACTACTTCATGCGTAATAGCATCTTCCACTACTACTTCGTCATTCGTTCTGTATGCTCCTGCATCTGCTGGATTTTCTAATGTTTTTTCAGTCATTAAGACATGAATCTGCTGTAATAGTTCGGATGATAGTGGGGTATGTATATTTTGGGTTATAAAACGTATTGTTTGATAATTATTGAAAATCATTTGTTGCGATTTGTCCTGTGGAGAAAGGCTTTTTCTTAACATCTCCTTAGCTACTTTTCTAGTAGTTGCCGCTCCCTCCATTTGGCTGGAGGATATTGCTTCTTCCATTAATGAGCTAATTAGATACTGTTCTTTGTTTTCTGCCGGAATGATTGAATTACTTCCCCAAGAGCCGCCAAAGTTCATATCAAACTCGTGACACATCCGCTGCATGGCGTTGGTTATACTGATGGATATGCCATATTTTTTCCATACAATGATTCGTTTTGCTCTCCGTGATGCTTTTATGTAGCACCATAATTCTTTACTCGATATGCCTTCAGGAGCCTTTTGGTATTTTACATCAGACCAATAACTATATTTATCATTGTTTTTTTCTATGATTGCCTTGAGTTTTTCAAGCGGATCAGTGAGAAGAACTTTTAAATATTCTTCCTGACTTATTTGAGGAGGGAATTCAATCATAATACCATCTGTTTATATTATATTGGGTCTACAAATATAATTCTTTTCTTGCTAATTCTTGCAAATTCTTCAAATATTTGCAAGAATTGGAAAGAAAAGAATGTGATATAGAGAAATGTGCACTTGCAAAGTATATAATTAATAGGCTTATTGTTTTCTTATCCATTCAATGATATCTTTCAGGACTTCCGGATTGATTGTTTCTTCCAGTTGCCCGTATTCGGTCAATGTCCCTTTTTCACAAGTCTGAAACAGATGATTTAAGTTCGGATAGGCTTTGACTGTTACATTTTTGTTTCCATTTCCGGTGATTCTTTTCTGGATAGCGGTCAAATTCATAACGGCATCCACTTGAATATCCTTTTCTCCGTTCAGAGCCAGAACCGGACATTTTAGTTTCTTCAAATCCTGGCCTGGGTCATATCTCATAAAATGAAGATACCATGGAGAAGTCATCGAACTGATTTGTGCGGATAGTTGCTGGATGGTATTCAGGTCTTTCAATTGTTCGGGAGACATTGTTTTTGTAACGTCTGCATACAGTTCTTTCTGCAACTCTTCGGGAGTTTTGTCTGTTTGTTGCAGTATGGCATATCTGTTCCGTATCGAAGGCTTCATCCCTTGCCAGACGGCATCCGGCATTCCCTGGGATTTAGAGATTAACTCTACCTGCTTCAGCATCAGACTGTCGCCTCTCACGCCGGCTCCTGCCAATGAAACGACAAATGCAATGGATAGGTCCTTTTTAGCAACGATGAATGCAATGATTCCTCCTGCGCTATGTCCGATAATTCCGATTTTCTTTGCATTTATTTCTTTTCTGCTGCGCAGATAATTCACCATTGCTTCCGTATCTGTGGCAAAATCCTCATTGGTAGCTGTTGCGTGAGTACCTTGTGAAGCGGCAGTACCCCTGTCATCACATCTAAGCACAGCAATTCCGTTTCGGGTCAGATAATCGGCGATGACAAAGAAAGGTTTGTGTCCCATGATTTCCTCATCCCTGTTCTGCGCACCGCTTCCCGTCACCATTACCACTGCCGGAAATTTAGTTCCTTTTTCGGGAAGAGTCAATGTTCCGGCAAGGTTAATTCCATCGCGTTCATTCCTCACGGTGACTTCTTCACTTCTGTAAGGGAAAGGCGGTTGAGGCTCCTGTGGACGTTTGGGGCGGCTGGCTTCTCCCTTTTTCAAATTCAACGGAAGGGGCATCCCTTGCGTAAATGTTCCGTTGATTGTGTTATCACTGTTCAGTTTTCCTTTGTACGAAGCATGAATCACAGGTATCTGGATAATTAAAGTAGAATCATTGAAAGAAGTGGTCTGTGTCTTGATACCGTTGGCTCCTTGGTCGGGACTGTCCAGTGTGGTCACATAAGCGCCTTGTTCCGTTTGACTGATGTGGAATACAATAGTCAATGAACCGGTGGGAATGGAAAGTTTTCCGTGCCAGGTTCCCGAAATATCTTGGGCGGAAACAGAGGATGAGAAGAACACTCCGGCTAATAGTCCGGTAATGAATATAACGATGCAGCTAGCCTTAACTATTTTCATAAGCGAAAAATTAGGTTTAATCTTAATTGTAAATATAAGATATATACAAAGGTAACAATTTTCCCCATTATAAAAATAAGACATTACCTAATCTTGTCAGAATCCGGTAATATCTTATTTGGCTGTTCCTGTATACTA
>OLXP01000558.1_pt1 | contig 16181 bp, 10 predicted proteins | sample 1644201 | NCBI WGS metagenome assembly OLXP01 (sample SAMEA103958163, study PRJEB25191) | human gut metagenome
CGCTTTACGGTAGCTCCTACAGCACATATGCACCGCAGATCGCCATTACCTATGAGTCATCCTATGGTGTGAATAATACCTACCGTGCGCATAGTCATGAGATCGGACGCTTCGGTCAGGGCAGCATTGATCTTGCCTGCGGCAATCTGATGTTTGAATCGGAAGACTTTACCTGGGCAGGGAATCGTATGCCGGTAACACTCCGTCATCTGTACAACAGTGCACTTGCCGCATATCAGTATACCAAGAACAGCGCAATCAAATTGAACGCTGCGGATTTTTCTGCTATGAAGATTGGTAACGGCTTTAAGCTGAATGTGATGCAGAGCATGACTGCCGCAGCCTTCCAGCATGAAGGGACTGCGTACAGTGGCTATGTGTATGTCGGCGAGGACGGTTCCGAGACTTATTTCAAGAAAAGCGCTAAGACCTGTCCCTGTGATAGCAATTCTCAGTGTTACCATCTGTACGAATCTGTTCTTGACGGAGATCTACTGTATGATCCTGAAAAGAGGATCCTCACCTCCGGCAGCGACAAGTACGCGTTTGATGTAAGCGGCCGACTGATTTCCGTCACGGATGAGTTCGGCAACAAGATGGTCATTACTTACACCTCCGGTAGAATCACTTCCGTGACGGATGGTGCCGGAAGAGAGTTCGGTTTTGCATATTCTGCTACAGGCAATCTGACTTCGATTACTGCGCCTGACGGAACCAGTGTTTGCTATATTTACAATGGCAGCCTTCTCTCCGACATCACTTATCCGGATGGCAAGAAGGTGCAGATTACTTATGCTTCAAGCAAGCCTCAGGCGGTTATATTGCTTGATGCTTCCGGTGCGAATATCTACAAGGTGGCATATACCTTCAACGGGAACCGCCTTGCCAGTGTGACAGAGTACGGTGTGGAGAATGACAAATTTGTGGAAGGCGCAAAGTCCGTCTACTCTTACTCTGTATCCTCCGGCAAAACCGTTGTCACAACTACCGAGAAAAAGGATGAGGGCGAGACGGCCGACAATGTTGTTACGACCACCTACACCTTTGACGATGACGGCAATGTGGTAAGTGAATATGTTTATTCTGTCGATCGCGGCAATGTGGGTGGCGACGGCGAAGAAAGCGGCATCAATCCTTACTCCGGCGATGGCGGTGCCGGTGTGGTCAGTAACATTAACAACCTGCTCGTCGGACACAATTTTGAAACGCTGGATCATTGGAACGGTGAGGCCGGAAACGATGAAAACTTCTCGATCTCCGACTCTTTGAATGAACGGTATGCCAAGTTCGGCAAGATGGTGCTGCGTATGCAGTCCTCCAATGCCGATGCAGTTGATAACGGCGTGTATCAGACCAGTATGACGCTTCCTATGGGCGAGTATACCTTTTCGGCGTACCTTCGTGTGCTGTATTCGAATATTACCGGAGGAGAAAACCCGGGTGCGTTTCTTCGTGTAACTGCTGCAAACGGCGTAGTATTAGCTGAAACCGAGCGTATTTTCCGCTATGACAGCGAGTATACCCGTCTGATTGCTCCGTTTGTACTGGACTCTGCTCAAACCGTGAAAGTACATATCCTTATGAGTGGTAAGGGTACTGCATATGCAGACGCGGCGCAGCTGGAAAACAATCCATTTGCAAATGCATACAATTTGCTGGAGAACGGTAACTTTGAGCACGGTACAGACCGCTGGATGAAGCCTACCCCCGGTGTTGGTTACTCTGCCGGAACGTGCTTTAATATGAGCAAGGCGCTGTATATGTCCGGCGATATCAATTCCGCACGTTACGTATATCAGGATGCACCTGTACGCACGACCAGATCCACCCGTGAGACCTTTACGCTCTCCGGTTGGGCGAAGGGCTACGGAATTGTGAATCGTGAACGTGAGGGCTGCCCGGACGCACAGTTCCGGCTTCGTGCGGTTGTAAAATATTACGACACCTACTACAGAGAGTATGGTATGGAAACATATACCGCTGACTTTTCTCCCTGCACGGAGGAATGGCAGTTTGCATCGGTACAGTTTGCCAAGGAAAAGTACCGCACGATTCAGTATGTTCGTATTTACTGTGACTATGGATACAACGTCGGTACTGTCTACTTTGACGATGTACAGCTTGTCCGCAACAGTCTTGAGAACTATCTCTCTGCATCCGACTTTGCAGTGGAAAGCACCGGCGGTGCGGATGATGCGGAAGAGACGGAATCCGATACGATGCCGATCTTTAAAGAGAAGACCGACAAGTTCGGGAATGCTCTGACGGAAACGACTTTTACCGACGGAGAATTTGGTACGATCTACCGCTCTTTTGGTTTTACTCCCGATTGCAACTGTGTGGAAAATGCCGGTAACGATTTGATTCGTGAGACTGACGCAAGAGGCAATAACACCGAATATACCGTAGACAGGGACACTTCCCGTAATGAAGAGGTGACGGACCGTCTCGGCAACAAGACTGCATACGAGTATGACGCCGCCGGTAAGACTACTAAGGTGACAAGCAAGAAGCCTGACGGTACAGAGATCGCCCATGTGTCTTATGCGTATGATGCATTCGATAACATGACCGAAATCACCCGTGGGGACGGAATGAAATACGCTCTTACATACAACGCATACCATAATCTTGAGTCGATCGGTATTCAGGGTAAGAGCGAAAAGCTCGTTACTTACGGCTACAAGAACGGGAATGGGCGACTGAAATCGATCACCTATGCAAACGGTTCTGTGATGAAGGCTACTTATAATTCCATCGGGCAGATGATTGCAGAGAAGTGGTTTGAAAACGCTACCTCGATCAATCCGATTGCGCATTACAAATATGTTTACGATGGTCAGGGAAATATCGTCCGCTCACTTGATATTTTGCAGAAGAAGGAGTATACTTATACTTATGAAAATGGCAAGATTATCCTCGCTGCGGAAAACGATATTACGCTGAATGCGAGCGAGATTATCACCGGTAAGACGCTTGCCAATTCTATTATCTATAGCTATGATTCTGAGGATAAGCTAGTCCAAAAGCGGATTATGGCTGCAGATGGAACAGAACAGACCGTTTGGTATGAGAATCCGGAGAACGGATCTCCTGTGGTCAAATTCAAAGCGGGCGGCAAGACGGTAACGAGTCACTCCAAGACTGACAGCTTTGGACGCAAGGAATTTGATGAGCTGCAGCTGGGTACGGGATTTGTCTCCAGACAATTCCACTACCATGCAGGTACTGTAACGCAAGAGCATGTGGATGCAGCAAAGCTGAAGTCTTCTGCAACGACACAGCTTGTGAGCCAGGTCGTATTGTCTGATGGCAGAAGGATTTCCTACGAGTATGATGCCGAGGAACGTATTACTAAGGTCACCGACAGTATTGACGGCGTAACCGAATACACCTATGATGTCCTTGGGCAGCTGTTGACGGAAAAGCATGATGGAGTTGTTGTGAACGCTATGGTTTATGACAACTACGGCAACATCGTAAGCAAGAATGGCAAGGCTTACGCATATGATGCAACGTGGAAGGATCTGCTCACCTCTTACGACGGTCAGAGCATCACCTACGATGCACAAGGCAACCCGACAAGCTATCTCGGTCACACACTGACCTGGGAGAAGGGCAGACAGCTTAAGAACTTTGACAATACCATATACACCTACAATGCGAACAGTATCCGTACCAGCAAGACGGTAAACGGTGTTAAGCATACTTACACACTTGATGGCAGCAAGATCCTCCGAGAGACGTGGGGCGGTAACACTATTATCCCGATGTATGATAATGAGGAGCATGTATGTGGAATTATCTACAACGATGAACCCTACTACTTCTTCACAAATCTTCAGGGAGATGTCATAGCCATTGCTGACAAGCAGGCAAAAGTAGTTGCGAAGTACAGCTATGATGCGTGGGGCGTGTGCACGGTAGTAGAGGACTCTTCTGGCTGTGATATTGCAACTGTGAACCCGTTCCGGTACAGAGGGTACTACTTCGATAGCGAGACTGGGCTCTATTATGTATCCAGCCGTTATTATGATCCTGAGATTGGAAGATGGATTAATTCGGATAAAATTATGGGTGCTAACGATGATTTTACTACATATGTTTTATATGCATACTGTGGTAATAATCCAGTTGATCGCTATGATAGAGGCGGATTATTTTGGAAAAAGATTTGGAACGGGGTGAAAAAAGCTGTAAGATCGACGCTTAACAAAACTAATAGGGTTTTAGTTTCATTGGGCGTAGATACTGCTGCAATCGGTGCATATTTTTTGAATATGACCAAAGATAAATATGGTATATACCATGCAAACTTCAATTGTTGGCAGCAATATTTTGGGTATAATGATTTTTATGATTTTATGTTTGATATAGGAACAAGCATGAAAAGCCAAAAGTTTAAGTTCAAAAGTGGGAAAACATGGTATGTTTTATGGGCTTGGAAAGGTAACTATATCAATTTAGGTGCAGGAGCAGAACTGGGAATATATTATGGCGGAGGACCACATTGGCTTGTGGATAAAGGACTTGCAATGAATATGTCTATGTATTTAAAATACAAAGGTTCTTCAATCATCTCTTACAGCAAAAAGACTTGGTGGATTACTGGCTTTAATCCGAATCCCCGATATTTAGGAGCCAAAGCATCAGATTTAACTGTAACTTTTACAGTTAAGTTTGAACGAAGCAAAATGTATGAAGATTTTTGGAAAACCACCAAAGGAAAATGGAAACATGACAGGAAAAAAATGACGGCAAGTTTTACATTTTAAAAGGAGCGATGTTTATGAAAAAAGCGGTGGTTTTGTTTTTCACACTGATATTTTTATTCGTGTTCGGTTCGTGCTCGTTGAATTTGCAAAAAGGAGAAAATATGTTTGGAAAAATGTTTAGCAAAGTGTTTGGAGGAATATATGACAGTGACCAAGAAATAGCGAATAAGCGGTTTGATAAAGCATTGAAAGCAATTAGAAACAAAGATAAAGAATCTTTAAAATCAATGTTTTCAAAAGAATCTATTGCGGTTTGTAGTGAAGGCTTTAATGAAAGCATAGATAGATTGTTTGATTATTTTCAAGGTGATGTTAAGCCATATGATGATCAGTGTCCTCTGTATGTTGACACATCTAGAGAAAAGGATCAAGTAATAAAAAATATATATTCAACTTATGATGTAATGACAGATAAACAAACATATCGTATTGCAATTCAAGACTGCGTTATTGACGAAACCAATTCTGCTAATGTGGGGATTTGGTCATTGTATATTATTAAAATGGAGGATGATACTGATCCCTCTTTTGCATATTGGGGAGACGGAAAAAATACGCCGGGAATAAATATCAATATTAAAAATAATTTGTCAGATTAATGTCAAATGGAAGGACGTTCCCACTCTGGTACAGAGATTCCTACTTCGATAGCGTGACTGGTCTGTACTACCTCCAGTCAAGATACTAAAATCTGAGTGTGTGGGGGGTCTTTAATGTTGATGATGTGACTATAGCTGGAATAGTTGTTACCGCAATAGCTACAATTGCACTCTTGCAATATTATGTCACCCCCTCAATATAGATCAGCATGGAATGACTTCTGCGCAGGGATAATCGGATTGCTGAGCAAATTATAGGGGTGGATAAAATCCTTGTTCATGTCTGCCGCTAAGGTAGTTGAGAATGCGGTATCGAAAAGTCTTGAAAAGGATACAGACATTTTTCGAAAAAAACGTTGGTCAGAGTATTATTGGATAGCATCATCTGTGATTTTAAAAAGAAAAATTCTCGGATGACAACATATTTCTCGTTTGCTCCAATCCCATTTAATAACGCAAAAAAATATGTAAGGTGTGGCGGAAATGTGTTTGCCTCTTGCCAAGCGAGTGCAAGAAAACTTGCATATGCAATTGGAAATGGGAATGTTCCAGTAGGACCAGAAAAACATGGAGGATTAGGGTACTTTTGGCACTATCCTGCACATAGACATGTTGGAGGACATATATTCTATATTTATTAATTCCTAGGAGGATGAAGTGATTGAATTAAATGAAAACGATATAAAAGGGAAGAAATATCAAGCTTTAATTAATTATGCGAATCATAAGTGTGATTCCGTAAGTTTGGTTTTTGAACGTGGTGAAGATGGATATATTCACGAGAGTATTTTTCAGATGGTTGCATGCGATTTAATCAAAAATGTATCAATTTCATTACATCCTAATACAGGAACTGATTTTTCTGACAGTGAGTTACTATATTTCAAATGCGGGAATAATTCTAAATCTATGTTACTGAAAGCGTTTTCTATTTCTGAGTGGAACGGGCAAAATTTTCCAGAAGAAATGTGTTTTTACAGTGGAGATATCGTATGGTTGAAATATATTTCACACGAACATATGTTATTCATAACAGAAGAATCAGAAATGGATATAGAGTTCTTAAACGTTAACAAAATTGCTTTCCATAGTTAGTTTTAAGTCAGAGGAGGAAATATACAGGCTATTTTTCATCAAACAATGAAGTTTTGCCTAAATTGAACTTTATACTTCTTAAAAATATTGCTTCTGATATTGTTTTAAAATAAGTCTATATTTTCCGGTCGCTCAAAAATGCAGAACAGTTTATAATGAAATTTTTAGGTATGAAAGAGAATCCACGGTTCTACGCGAAAAGATAAAAAGAGCGGAGTTATAATGAAAACGGCAAACAAAACGCAGGATCCGCGTTCGACGCTGCATCTTGGTAAAATATTATGCGATACTTGCTGGCTACGATGAGCGATATTATCAGGCCCGTAGAATTTGAAAGATCGAAAATTACGGTGATACCAACGCTCGACCGACGCCAGCAGAACCGCCAAGAGTACGCCTGTACCTGCTCTGTCGGCCGATAGGGAAGGCAACGGCTGCGGGGCCCTACTTATGTATTTTTATATCGCCTGTTTGCACATAATCGCCAAGTTTTTCTGCGACTTCGGTTTTCGTAAGAGGAGCGCCGTCGCCCAGCTCAGGCGGAATTTTGTCAAACAAATTTCTGTAGATCAGGTGGGCGCCTACGTATCCTGCCAATGGCGTGCTATGCTGATGCATGTCATTCATGCACATATCGTCATAACGAACGCCGCCGGAAATCAAAGCGTCGATTTCCTCTTTCCAGCTGAGACACTCGGTTTTATCAATATTGCCAATGACATCGGCATTTTCATTATGTGCTGGAAACGCGAATCGGCACAAGCCTGCTTTATCCTTTCAAATTCCGACGGTTCCGCCATGGAATAAAAGCCACACTGGAAAACGTAACAATATTCCCCGGCACTGATCTCTGCCATCAGTTCTGCATCATATGAATATGTGGAAACTGTCGCGTACCCCTGTGAAATCGCCACAGCAGAATATTCGCTATCTGCCTGCTCTAGCATGTTATTTAAAAAATCACCGATCTGCGAGGAGTTCACAAAGCTGTTCCCTAAAATGAGTATTTTTTTTGAATCATTTTCAGGAGAAATAGCAGGTATCGTACGCAGAGGAGTAGTTCTTATGCAGCCGGCAAAACTTAAACATAAAATAAAAACGATGGCAAAAACAGAAAACCGTTTCATAATAAGCTCCTTCCGTTTCATGATGTTCCGGTGATATAAAAAATGACAATTTTCTGAGGAAAATTGTCATTTTGGTGGATCATCAGGGACTCGAACCCCGGACCGACCGGTTATGAGCCGGTAGCTCTAACCAACTGAGCTATTGGCGCGTATTCTGTTTTCATTTGACAAATAGTTTATGCAATGTCAAATATCGTAATCAGCTTACGCAAAAAATATTATATCAAACTTTCCTTTGATTGTCAATGATTTTTATGCCGTAATATTCATTGTGGTTTTGCACAGTAAATTCAAATAAACTTACTTTTCACTTGTTCAAATCAACTGCTTGTGTTATAATTGCCTTATACGGACGGTGAAGATACACTTGACCGAAAAACAATTTGGAGGTTTTTAATATGGCAGAAATAAAAGCGTTCAGAGGAATGCGTTACAACACGGAAAAAGCAGGTGAAATTTCTCAGCTTTGCTGTCCGCCTTATGACATCATAAGCGAGGAACAAAGACTCGGTTATATCAGTGAAAACGAGTATAATATCATTCGGCTTGAGCTTCCGAAAGAGGGCGAAAACCCGTATCAGACAGCAAGAGATATGTGGCGGAACAAGGGTGTTCTTGTGAGCGAGGACAAGCCTGCAATCTATGTTTATGAGGAAGAATTTACGGCTTACGGCGAACGCAAGAGCATCAAGGGTATCATCGCCCGTGTTCATCTTGAAGAGTTTGAAAAGGGAATCATTCTTCCGCACGAGTTCACTCTTTCAAAGGCTAAAGAGGACAGACTTAATCTTATGAAGGCAACAAACTGCAATTTCAGTCAGATTTATGCCCTTTATATGGACAGCGAGCATACAACTCTCGCAACAATTGACAATGAGTCAAAGGACACACCAAAGCTTGAATTTACTGACGGTGAGGGTGTTACTCACAGACTTTGGATTGTTACGGATGAAAATGTAATCGCAAAGCTTTGTGCAGATTTTGCCGACAGAAAGCTCTATATTGCAGACGGTCACCACCGCTATGAAACCGCTCTAAACTATCGAAACTACTGCCGTGAAAACGGTCTTTCAAAGGTTGGCGATCCCTGTGATTATCAGATGATTTACCTTGTTGACATGGAGCATCCGGGACTTGTTGTATTCCCGACACACCGCCTTGTGCGTGATTTGCCGGACTTTAATGTTGAAAAAGTTCTTGACGGTTGCAGGGAATATTTTGATGTTACCGAAATGAACGGCACGGACAATATGGAAAGCGAGCTTGCAAAGCTCTATGACGAGGGCAAAAAGGCATTCGGATTCTATGTCGGAAACGGAAACTGGTACAGGCTTGTGCTGAAAAATCTTGACATTATGGACAAGCTTCTTCCCGAATTGAGCGAACCGTCAAGACGGCTTGATGTTACCGTTCTCCACTCACTTGTGCTTGAAAGAATTTTCGGCATTGATAAGGAAAATATGGCAAATCAGATTAACCTTACATACACAAAGTTCTTCTCAGAGGCTGTTGAGGGCGTTGACAACGGCAAGTTCCAATGCTCGTTTGTGCTTAATCCGACAAGAGTAACCGAAATCCGTGATGTTGCCGCCGCCGGCGAAAAGATGCCGCAGAAGTCAACATATTTCTATCCGAAGATGATTACGGGCATGGTTATGAACGATATCGGAGTTGAATAATGAACGAAAAGATGCGTAGAAAAGATAGGGAAACTACCGAAGAAAGAGCCTATGAAATCCTTAAAAACGGTGAATACGGCATTTTGTCAACAATCGGCGAGGACGGCTATCCCTACGGTGTGCCTGTAAATTTTGCCGTTGAGGGCAACAAAATTTATTTCCATTGCGCTCCGAATTCGGGTTTGAAACTGAAAAATGTTGAATACAGCAACAAGGTTTCGTTTTGCACGGTTCAAAACAACAGAATTGACGGTGCAAAACTGACTTCAAAATACGAAAGTGCGGTTGTGTTCGGTACGATTGCAAAATCGGCTGAAAACAAGAACAGAGGTCTTGAATTGATTGTTGAAAAATATGCTCCCGAATTTATCGAAAGCGGAAAAAGGTGCATAGAGAAATCGGGCAGTATGACAGGCGTTTATGAAATCACAATCGAAAAAATCACGGGCAAGGAAAATAAATAGTTTATTTATAACCTTTAAGGGCAGAATATGAAAGAGGTGAGTATATGAAAATTCTTGTTGTTTTTACGGGCGGTACAATCGGCTGTGTGCGTAAGGGCGAGGTGCTTTCGCCCGACAATGAGCAGAAATATATGCTCACGCAGATGTATCTTGACAGGTACGGCGATGTTGATTTTGACACGGCTGAGCCTTATACCGTCCTCAGCGAAAATCTTGAGGGCTGTCACATGAATCGGCTTTCCGACTGTCTGCAAAGCTATGATTTGAACAGCTATGACGGCATTGTTGTAACTCACGGAACGGACACCCTGCAATATACATCTGCATTTCTTGCTTATATTTTTGACGGCTTAAATTTGCCGATTGTGCTTGTTTCGGCAAATTATCCGCTTGATGACAGCCGTTCAAACGGCTTTGAAAATTTTGTCGGTGCGATTGACTTTATAAAATCAGGCAGCGGAAACGGTGTTTTTGTTTCGTATAAAAATGCTGATTTGCCCGTGACAATTCACAGAGCGTCAAGACTGCTTGCACATTCGGCATACAGCGACGAACTGCACAGCATTTTTGACGAAAGCTACGGTAAAATTCAGAACGGAATTTTTGTGAAGAATAACCGTTACAAGGCATTAAAAAGCGAGTTTGCTTTTGATGAAAGCGTCCGACTTTCGGATAACAGCAATGTGCTGAAAATTTCCGCAACGGTTGGTATGCAGTATCCTGAAATTACGGAAAATGTAAAAGCCGTTTTACTTGAGGGATTCCATTCGGGTACGCTGAATACAGACGGTAAGGCTTTGAACGACTTTTGTCAAAAAGCAAAAGCAATGAATATTCCCGTATTTTTGACGGGTGCGTGCAAGGGCTTTTATTACGAAAGTAAGCTGAAATTTGACAGGCTTAATATAAAAGTTCTGCCTCCTGCATCACCGATTGCAATGTACATCAAGCTATGGCTTTTGCCGAAAAATGAATTTGACAAGGCTTTTTTGCCCTGTGCAGAAGATTTTTACGATAACGATTGACAATTTACAGATATAAAAATAAGGACAAATGACTTGATGACTGTCATTTGTCCTTTTAGGTTATTGTATTAAATTATTCGTCTTTGCTTTTATCTTTGAAATTATCTTCTGTGATGTTGTAGGTTGCACCGACAACTTCCTGAGTAAGATACTTTTCGTTTTCGGCAAGCTTTTCCGAACGGTTGTCTGCTTCCTCATTTTCTTTACCCGGCCATTTCTTGTAAACTACCTTGAGAAGAATAGGTGTTGCAAGCGATGAAACGATGATGAGAATAATAATAGGAGCAAAAAACTGCGGTGCCATAAGACCTGTGTCAAGTCCCTTCTTGGCAACGATAAGACCGACCTCACCACGGTTCATCATACCTACGCCGATTTTGAGCGAGTCGGGCATATTGAATTTGCAAAGCTTTGCCGTACCGCCGCAGCCGATAACCTTTGTCAAAAGTGCAACTGCAACGAGTGCAATTGAGAACCAGAGCATTGAAAGGTTGAAATCGTTAAAGCTTGTCTGAAGTCCGATACTTGCAAAGAATACAGGTCCGAAAATCATGTACGAGCTGACATCCATCTTTCTTTCGATGTACTGTGAATCCTTGATGTTACAGAGGATAATACCTGCAACATATGCGCCTGTGATGTCTGCAATTCCGAAAAATTCTTCTGCACAATATGCACACGCAAAGCAGAGAACAAGGCCGAAAATCGGAATTCTTCTTGAGTGCGGCCAGAGTTTGTCGAGCCACTTGAAGAGAAAATAAAGTGCAAAGCCGAGTACAAATGCAAGAACAAAGAAAAGTACAATGTTGATGCAAACGGACGCAGGCTGAACATCGGGGCTTTTGAAACCGATTACAACGGTGAGAAGTACGATGCCGATAACATCGTCTATAATTGCGGCTGAAAGAATTGTTGTTGCAACCCTTCCTTTCAGGTGTCCCATTTCTTTAAGAGCCTGAACAGTAATACTAACCGAGGTTGCCGCAAGGATTGTTCCCATAAATACAGCCTCAAGCATCGCAAGGTCACCGTCACCAAAGCCGAATACAAGGTAAACAGCCGCACCGCCTGCAACCGAAACGATTACACCGGCAAACGCAACAAGCAAGGCAACAGGTCCTGTTTTGATAAGCTCTTTAAGATCCGTTCCCAGACCTGCCGAGAACATCAGCAAAATAACGCCGATTTCAGCCATACCTGAGATGAACCCGTCATACGAAACAAAATTAAGCATACAAGGTCCTACGATAAGACCTGCAATAATCTCACCCACAACCTGCGGTGCGCCGAGCTTTCTGGCAACAATACCGAGAAGCTTTGCCGCAACAAGGATTATGGCAAGATTCTTCAGAATATCAAGTGTGTTAATTTCCATAACTTCTTTTTCGGACAGACTTCAAACGCCTCCTAAACGGCAGTCTGACCGACTCTCCTTTCTCTCTTATAAAACCGAATATATTCTATCACAATCGACAGCGATTTTAAATAAATATTTTGAAGTTCGACAAAAATCGCACTTTACACAAATTAATGAATAATACAGCTTGAAAAATATGCAAAAAGTCTTTTTATGTATTATTGCTCTTAAGGGTTGGAATGCTTGCTTTTATGAGCTTTGTCATATGCTCGGAAATCACTGAAATCGATTCAATAAGTTCATCCGAATAATCGTTCGTGTTCTCCTGATTTTCAACAAAGGCATAGTATCCGCCGTAGATTGCGTAGTCAAGAAGTGTGCAGAATTTCTTATCGTTTATATATTCCGGGCAGTTCTCGAAAAACATATTTTTCAATGATTTTGAAAGCTTTACTATAAGATTGGGATGTTGTGAACCGGAAAAAACCGTGTTTGTCAGTGCCTTGTTTTCGGTCATTGCACCCAGAAGATTGCGATAAAATTTTACGGGCTCGTCAATCATCATCTGCGGATTGCTTATGGTACTTACAATGCCGTCAACTACCTCGCTTTCAATTTTATCCGAAAGGTCGAACATATCCTCATAATATGTGTAGAAGGTCGATTTATTGATGAGTGCTTTTTCACAAAGCTCCTTAACGGTAATTTTGCGCAGTTCTTTTTTTGAACGCAGATTTACAAATGCGTCAAAAATACTTTTCTTGCTTTTCATAACTCTTATGTCCAAAGATAATCACCTGATTTTAAAATTAGTCGGTTTTCCAACGAAAGTAGCGTAATTGTCGCTTGTTTATGCTTTCGTTATTGTATATTATAACAGTATGGGATAAGTGTGTCAAAAATAAAAATTACGGATGAAACACGCATTCCATGACTATTTTTTGGAACGATTTTCACAGTAACTGACAATATTTCAGGCAAACCGACAAAATTATTTACATAAAAATCGTTTTTACCACTTGTATATTTGGTGAAAATATATTATACTATACTTGTATTATTGAAGAACTGCCTACAATCGCAGAAAAGAGGGTTACTATGGCTTTTAAAATCAATGACGAAAGAGCGCCGCTTGATCAGTTTTTACAAGGCGAATCTGTTCGTGCTTATGAATTTTTAGGCTCACACTTTGTGAACTGGGACGGCCGTCAGGGCGTTGTTTTCAGAGTATGGGCACCGAACGCATTGTCCGTTTCGGTGGTCGGTGATTTTAACGACTGGAACAATGACGCAAACTTTATGTACAAAATCTCGGACGGCGGCGTCTGGGAGTTGTTTATTGAGGGAATTCCCGAGTTTGCCTGCTATAAATATTGTGTCGAAACCCCGTGGCATGAGAGAAGGCTCAAAACCGATCCTTATGCTTTTCATTGCCAGACTCGTCCCGACAACGCATCCCGTGTTTACGAGATTGACGGCTACGAGTGGCATGATGAAAAGTGGTATGATTACAAAAAAGAGCATCCGCACAAGAATATGCCTGTCAATGTTTACGAGGTAAACGCAGGTTCTTGGCGTAAGTATGAGGACGGCAATGTTTTCAGCTACAGCAAGCTTGCTGATGAGCTTATTCCTTATGTTAAGAATATGGGCTACACTCACATTGAGTTTATGCCTCTTACAGAATATCCGTTTGACGGCAGCTGGGGATATCAGGTTACAGGCTACTTTGCCGCAACATCCCGTTACGGTGAGCCGAAAGACCTTATGTATTTTGTGGACAGATGTCATGAAGAGGGCATCGGCGTTATCCTTGACTGGGTTCCTGCCCACTTCCCGAAGGACGCACACGGTCTTGGCAGATTTGACGGTACAGGCTGTTATGAATATGAAGATCCCCGTATCGGCGAACACAAGGAATGGGGTACATATATCTTCAATTACGGCAGATATGAGGTAACAAGCTTCCTCCTTTCATCTGCAATGTTCTGGCTTGACAAGTATCATGTTGACGGTATCCGTGTTGACGCCGTTGCATCAATGCTTTATCTTGACTACAACAGAAATGACGGAGAGTGGATTGCAAACGCATACGGCGGAAGAGAAAACCTTGTTGCCGTAGATTTCCTGCAGAAGCTCAACACGGTTGTACATATGTTCCACCCCGAGGCTATGATGATTGCCGAAGAAAGTACGGCATGGCCGAATGTTACACGCTATCCGATTAAGGATATGGGACTCGGCTTTGACTACAAGTGGAATATGGGTTGGATGAACGATATGCTTTCGTACATCTCGCTTGATCCGTTGTGGAGAAATTATCACCATGACACTCTTACATTCAGCATGGTTTATGCTTTTTCCGAGAACTTTATGCTCCCGATTTCTCATGATGAAGTTGTTTACGGCAAGGGTTCTCTCATCAATAAAATGCCCGGCGACTATGACATGAAGTTCAGCGGTGTGAGAGGCTTTGTGGCATATATGATGGCTCACCCGGGTAAGAAGCTTATGTTCATGGGCAGTGAAATCGGTCAGTTTGACGAGTGGAATGCGAACGAGGAGCTTGAATGGAACCTTCTTTCATTTGAAAAGCACCGTCAGCTTAACCTTTTCTTTGCTGAGGTAAACAAGTTCTATCGTGATGTTCCTGCCATGCATGAGAACGACTATGATTGGGACGGTTTCCAGTGGATTGCACTTGATGACTACAAGAACAGCATCATTTCGTTCCGCAGAATTGCTTATGACGGCAGTGAAATCATCTGCGTATGTAACTTCCAGCCTGTTCAGCACGATAACTATGTTGTTGGTGTGCCCGAATACGGCATTTACGAAGAAGTGTTCAACTCCGAGGCTGAAGAATTCGGCGGTTGCGGAATCAGAAACGAGGGCGAGCTCAAGGCTAAAAAGAAGAAAGACCACGAGCTCAACTATTCAATGGAAATCACAGTTCCGCCGCTTGCTGTTATGTATTTCAAGCTTAAAAAGAAGCTGGCTCTTCCCGTAAAGAAAAAGACTACGGCAAAAAAGGACGCCGCTCTTGCAAAGCTTAAAGCCGAAAAGGCAAAGAAATCGGCAAAGGCTGCTCCGAAAAAGGAAGATAAGGCAGAAAAAGTAAAGGTTGAGGCAAAGTCTGCAAAGGCAGAAGCAACCGCTGAAAAGGTTGAAAAGAAAGCCGAACCCGCTCCCGAAAAGCCCGTTAAAAAGGCAGTAAAAGCAGTTAAGGAGGAAACTCCTGCTCCTGCTGAGGTTGAGAAAAAAGCTGAAAAAACAGAAAAAGCAGTTAAGGCTGAAAAAGTCGAGAAAACAGAAACTGCCGTAAAGGCTGAAAGCAAAACCGTAAAAGCTGAAAAGTCTGCCGAAAAGAAAACAACAGCGAAAAAATAATCAAAATATTACAAATCATTTGTGCCGACGGATTTTTCTGTCGGCATTTTTGTTTGCCCGAAAACGCATTACATACAAAATTTTTGTAAAGTCTATTGTTATTGTGACCGTATTTGTGGTATAATCATCTAAATGCGGAATGCCGAAAATTGCCGTTTGAACGGCACAAAATTGTCGGCTGATTTTAATTTTGATTATTACGGAGAATTTTATATGAAAATCGACAACAAAAATGCAAGAATAATTCTTGCGGTTATTATTGCGGTGAGCCTTGTCATAAGCACGGTTTATATGTTTGCAAAACAGGGCTTTCACGAGGACGAGCTTCTGACCTATAACCTTGCAAATTCCTCAAAACAGCTTAATGTTGACGGAGGTTGGAACAGTCCCGAGGATTTCAACGAGTATCTTGCCGTGTCGTCCGATGACAGATTCGACTATGCTCAGGTATATGAAAATCAGATTATAGATGCGTCGCATCCGCCTCTCTATTACGCACTTGTTCACACGGTCTGTTCATTCTTTCCTGGCGTGTTCTCAAAATGGCTTGCCTATTCAATAAATGTGCTTGCCATGGCAGGCATTTTGATTATGCTTTATAAAATCGGACGGAAAATCACGGGCAACAATCTTTACGCCTTGAGCATATGCCCCCACACCGATCAAGGCG